>OIZL01000584.1_pt1 | contig 25737 bp, 18 predicted proteins | sample 1588541 | NCBI WGS metagenome assembly OIZL01 (sample SAMN03283285) | human gut metagenome | biome: human-associated habitat; material: feces | host: Homo sapiens | place: Peru | collected 2012 | reverse complement strand
CCCAGCGTGAACAGGCTCATCTGGGTGCTGGCGTGGAGCGGCACGTCCGGCACGATCTCCCGCGCCAGCGTCAGAAGCCCCCAGTCCTGCACCAGTATGGCGTCCACGCCCATGGCGCAGGCTTTTTTCAGGGCGTCCGCGGCCTGCACCAGCTCCCGGTCGGTCAGCAGGGTGTTCAGCGTCAGGAAGACCCGTACACCCCGTAAATGGCAATAAGAAACCGCCGACGCAAATTCCTCGTCGGTGAAATTCTTGGCGCTGCGCCGCGCATTGAACGCGCCGAAGCCCATATAGACCGCGTCCGCGCCGGTCTGGACGGCGGCGATCAGGGAGTCAAAGCCGCCGGCAGGGGAGAGAAGCTCCATCATCCCTTGCGGCCCTGCTGATTTTGCAGCTTGCGGCGCAGCTCGGCGGCCTCGTTCTTGGCGCGGCTGGCCTCGTCCAGATAGGTCTTCAGCTGGCGGCGCAGGTTATCGGCATTCTCCTGGGCCTTGCACAGCTCGTCCGCCAGATTCACGGCGGCCAGCACGGCAGCGTTGTCACGGCTCATGTGGGTGCCGTCCATCAACTGACGCATCTCACCGTCCACCATGGCGCCTACCTTCTCCATGTAGGCGGCGTCCTCCTCCGCGACCAGCGTGTATTCCATGCCGCAGATGGTCATCGTTACCCGATTCGCCATAGGTCAACCTCCTCTGTATATCCGTAAAAAGTTCACTCTGCTCCTATTGGTAGAGATGCTTATACAGCATCCATTATAGCACAATTTCCCGGTGTGGAAAGTGTATTTTGCCGAAAAGCGGAAATTTGTAAAAATGTGACCGCGCCCGCTTTACGCCGCCGCACTTTTCATGTAAAATAAGGAGACTGATAAAAGAGGGAGGCGTGTGCCGTGAGCGGCTATATCCTGCGTGGCGGACAAGAGAATATGACCCTGCCCGCCTCGGCGGTGGAGAGCCTGCTCAAGCGCGGGGAGGGCGATGCGGCGTTGCTGTATCTGGCACTCCAGCGGTTTGGCCGCGGTGTCACGCCGGAGGAGCTGGAGAGGGTGCTGCCCACCATGAGCCGCCTGCGTCTGGACGCGGCGGAGGGTGTTTTGCAGGAGCTGGGGCTTTTGCCCCGTCCTCAGCAGCCCCGCCCTGAGCCGGCGGCGGAGCGCCCCGCCTACTCCGCGGAGGATATCACCGCGCTGCTGACGGACAACGAGGGCTTCCGCCTGCTGATCCCGCAGGCGGAGCAGCAGCTGGGCAAGAAGCTGCGTACCGCCGACCTGCAAATTCTGGCGGGACTATACGACGATCTGGGGCTGCCGGCGGACGTGATCTATCTGCTGCTGTGCCACTGCGTGGAGCGCGCCAAGGCCCAGTGGGGCGAGGGACGCCGCCCCACCATGCGGCAGGTGGAGAAGGAGGGCTACCACTGGGCGCAGCTGGGGCTTTTCGATCAGGTCAGCGCCGCCGCCTACCTGCGGACATGGAGCCGCCGCCGTCAGAAGATGGGGGCGTATATGCAGGCGCTGCACCTGCCGGAGCGTCCCCCGGTGGAGGCGGAGAGCCGCTACATCTCGGACTGGATGGACATGGGCTTCCCGCCGGAGACGGTGGCCATGGCCTACGAGCGGACGGTATTTTACAAGAAGGACATGAACTGGCGCTACCTCAACGGCATCCTGCGCCGCTGGCACGACAGCGGGTGGCACACCCCCCAGCAGGTGCAGCGGGGCGAGGAGCGCAAGCCGTCTCCCACGCCGCCGGCCGGCGGCGAGCAGGGCGGCGGTGAGCAGAATGCGTGGATGCGCCGGTACATCAAGAGGTGAGGATATGGCATACGACGGCAGGATCATGCAGCGGGCGCTGACCCGCTTTGACGAGGATAAGCAGCGCCGCGCCGCCCAGCTGGAGCAGCGGCGGCGTACCGCCTACGCCCGTGCGCCCCGTCTGGCGGAGATCGAGGCGGAGCTGCGCGGCACCATGGGGCGCATCATCTCCTCCGCGCTGGCGCGGGGGACGGACCCTGTGCCGGCTATCCGGGTGCTGCGGGACGAGAACCTCCAGCTCCAGCAGGAGCGAGCGGAGCTGCTGGCGTCACTGGGTTATCCGGCGGACTATCTGGAGGAGAAGCCCGCCTGTGCCAAGTGCGGCGACACCGGCTATGTCTCCGGCGGCGTGTGCGCGTGTCTGCGGGCGTACTACGCCCGGGAGCAGCTGGCGGAGCTTTCCCGTCTGCTGCCGCTGGGGGAGGACAGCTTCGAGACCTTCAGCTTCGACTGGTACGACAGCGCGGTACAGCCCGCCTTCGGCATCTCCCCCCGGGAGAACATGGAGCGCAACTACGACGTCTGCCGGGACTACGCCTACCAATTCGCCAAGGGCAGCGGCGACCTGCTGCTGTCCGGCGGCACGGGGCTGGGCAAGACGTTCCTCTCCGCCTGCATTGCGCGGGTGGTCAGCGAGAACGGCTTTTCCGTGGTGTACGACACCGCCGCCAGCGTGTTCAGCCGGTTTGAGGACGCCAAGTTCCGCCGGGACGACGGCGGCAGCGAGGACGCGGACCGGTGTATGCGGTGCGATTTGCTGATTTTGGACGATCTGGGTACGGAGATGACCACGTCCTTCGTCCAGAGCGCCCTGTATCAGATCGTCAACGGGCGGCTGATGGCGGGACGCTCCACCATCATCAGCACCAATCTGGCGCCGGAGGAGATCGGCAGCCGCTACGGCCGGTCGGTGCTGTCCCGGCTGGAGGGGGAGTACGAGATCCTGCCCTTCTTCGGGGAGGATATCCGCCGCCTGAAGCGGGAGCGGCAATAAGGACGCAAAAAAGACGCCTGCGGGCGTCTTTTTTTACGTCCTTGGCTGTTTTTTGAATTTCCCGACAATTTCTGCCCGATTTCGCAGTTCTCTTGCCGTAGACTGGACAAAAGGAGGGGAGGAGCATGAAGAAGAACCAGAAGGGGGAATTCCTGTCCAGCCGCGTTCGCTATATCCCCATCAACGCGGTGCGTCCCAACCCCCAGCAGCCACGGCGCAGCTTCGACGAGACGGCGCTGCAGGAGCTGGCGGACAGCATCAGCGCCTACGGGATTTTGCAGCCCCTGACCGTGCGGGACCGGGGCGGCGTCTACGAGCTGGTGGCGGGGGAGCGCCGCCTCCGCGCCGCCCGCATCGCCGGACTGCGGGAGGTTCCCTGCCTCATCGCCGAGGTGGGGGAGGAGGACGCGGCGCTGCTGGCGCTGATCGAGAACCTCCAGCGCCGGGATCTGGACTACATGGAGGAGGCGGCGGCCATCGCCCGGCTCATCCGGCGGTACGGCCTGTCCCAACAGCAGGCGGCGGAGAAGCTGGGGAAGTCCCAGCCCACCATTGCCAACAAGCTGCGTCTTTTGCGGCTGAGCGCGCCGGTGATCGACTGCCTGCGGCAGTACGGCCTGACGGAGCGCCACGCCCGCACCCTGCTGCGGCTCACCGACCCGGAGCAGCAGCTGGCGGCGGCGCGGCACATCGGAAAGCGCGGCCTGAACGTGGCGCAGACCGAGCAGTACATAGACCGGCTCATCGCGGAAAACCGGACAGAGCCACCCCGAAGAAGACCCACCTATATCATCAAGGACGTGCGGCTGTTTCTCAACAGCGTGGAGCGGGGCGTCCGGCTGATGCAGTCGGCGGGGGTAGGCGCGGAGGTGGGCCGCAGGGACACGGAGGAGGAGATCCTGCTGACCATCCACATCCCCAAGCGCAGGGAGGCCGGTGTTGTTACGGAATCGTAACCCATTTCCCTATTTCCTGTGGTATTATGGGCAAAAACGGGAAAATGCCCGTATACACATGGAAAAAGGAGGGGGGACATCGGTGGAAGAAATGAACAATGTGTCCTCTGTTGTAACGGAAAAGGAGGGCGGCGCCCGGCTGGAGACCGCCGCCCCGTCAAAGACGCCCATGACCGGCGGCAAAAAAGCGGCGCTGGTGATCGGCATCCTTTTGGGCGTATTGGTGCTGGCATATCTGGCCGCCTGCGTGGTGGTGCAGACCGTGTACGGCGGTACCGCCCTTCCCCGCACGGATGTGCTGGGGGTGGACGCGTCGAAGATGACGGAGCAGGAGATCGTTGCGCTCTGGGAAAAGCAGGGCGTCCAGACCGTCCGGGATACCAAGGTATCTCTGACGGAGAACGATGCGGATATCGGCAGCGTGTCGCTGGAGGAGCTGGGCGTCACCGTGACGCCGGAGGCGGCGGCTGTCGCCGCCGGTGCGTCCCGGCGGTACGAGAGCTGGGGCGGCGGCGCGCTGGCGTGGCTGCGTGGCGGCTGGGAGTATATCCACAGCTGGTTTGCCCAGACCTCCGCCGTGCCGTCCTTTGATGTGGACAGCGCCGCGCTGGACACCGCCTGCGAAAAGCTGTCCGCCAGCCTGAACTGCACCGTGGTGGACGGCGGCTACCGTCTGGAAAAGGGCGAGGGTCTGTATATCACCAAGCCCGCCGACGGCCGTATGCTGGATGCGCCCAAGCTGGAGCGGGACCTGACCGCCATGCTGCAAAGCGGCGCGCTAACGCCGGTGGCCTGCGTCTACGAGGAGAAGAAGGCGGAGACCGTGGATGTGCAGGCGCTCCACGACCAACTGGCGGGGGAGAAGGTGGAGGCCGTCTGCAACAAGGAGACGGGTAAGCCCACCCAGTCCCACATCGGCGTGGCCTTTGATGTGGCGGCGGTGCAGGCGCAGCTGGACGCCGCCCCGGCGGGTACGGAGTTCCTGGCCGACGCACAGGTGGAGTTCCCCACCGTGTCCACGGAGGAGCTGGAGGAATGTATGTTCCGTGACGTGCTGGGTACCTGCACCACCAAATGTGCCGGGCCGTGGGGCCGTCACCAGAACATCAAGCTGGCGGCCGCCGCCATCAACGGCAGGATCTACAACCCCGGCGAGGAGTTCTGGTACAACTCCACGGTGGGGCAGCGCACGGCGGCCCGCGGCTACCATGAGGCGGGCGTCTACGAGGCGGGGCGCACCACCACCGGCATCGGCGGCGGCATCTGTCAGGTGTCCTCCACTCTGTACTACGCGGTGATGCTTAGCGATCTGGACATCGTCCTGCGGTATTGCCATATGTTCAACCCCGGCTACCTGCCCATCGGCTGCGACGCCACGGTGAGCTGGGGCGGGCCGGACTTCGCCTTCCGCAACAGCCGGGACTACCCCATTAAGGTCGTCACATCCTACAACGACAACACCAATGAGCTGACCTGCACCATTCTGGGTACCAAGGTGGATGACCACTATGTGGTCATCACCAACGCGGTACTGGCCAGCTACGACTATCAGGTGGTCTATCAGGAGTCCCCGGACGTGGCGCCCGGCGATGAGGTCATCGACCAGTACGGCCACACCGGCTACTTCGTCCGCACATGGCGGAACATCTACGACGGGAACGACAACCTGCTGTCCAGCCGCGTGGAGGCGGACAGCCACTACGACGTGGGCAACAAGATCATTCTGGTGGCGCCGGGCTACCTGCCGGACACCGGCGAATAACGGGAGAAAAACAAGGGGGCGTATCCCCGGATACGCCCCTACTTTTGTACAGAAAAGCGGTCGAAATTTGCGGTTTTCTTAAGACTTTCCGCCAGTCTCCTTAAACCGGCGGCAGACCGATTGCGAACCGGCGCAGACCGCGTATAATCGACTTACAGACATCTCTTACGGAGAGGAGGCGGACGCCGTGCCTGCATTTGTTGTTGACAGCGCGGCGCTGTCGCGCAATATCGAAAAGCTGCGGCGTTTTACAGCCGCCCAGATCATCGCCGTGGTCAAGGGCAACGGCTACGGGCTGGGTCTGGTACCCTACGCCCGCTTCCTGACGGCGCAGGGTGTGGCGCTGCTGGCCGTCTCCACGGTGGAGGAGGCCGCCGCCCTGCGGGCCGCCGGTATCACGGCGGAGCTCCTGATGCTGTCCTCCACCGCGCTGCCGGAGGAGATCGCCGCGCTGCTGGCGCGGGACGTGATCCTCACTGTCGGCTCCGCCGACGCGGCCCGCGCCGTATCTGATGCGGCTGCGGCGCGGGGCGTTACCGCCCGCGTCCATGTGAAGCTGGACACCGGCATGGGACGATACGGCTTTTTACCGCAGGAGACGGCGGAGGCCGCCGCCCTGCTGCAAGCGCTGCCCGCCCTCCGGGTGGAGGGCGTGTTCACCCACCTCTCCGACGCCGCCAACGCCAAATGCACCGCCCTGCAATACCGGCGGTTTACCGAGGGCGTCCGCATTTTGCAGGAGGCGGGCATCGACACGGGGCTGCGCCACGTCTGCGCGTCCACCGCATTCCTGCGTTATCCGGAGATGCATCTGGACGCGGTGCGCCTTGGCTCGGCGCTGCTGGGACGGCTGTCCGTGCCGGACACGCTGGGGCTGGAGCGCATCGGCTGGCTGGAGGCGCAGGTGACGGAGCTGAAGACGCTGCCCGCCGGCTGGCCGGTGGGCTACACCGGCGCCTATTGCACGCGGCGGGAGACGCGGCTGGCGCTGCTGCCGGTGGGCTACACCAGCGGCGTGGGGGTGACGGAGGAGACCAACGCCCTGCGCCTGCGGGATCGGCTGCGGCGGGTGCTGCACGCCGGGCGGAGGCTGCTGCGCGCCGACGGCCTGACCGTACTGGTCAACGGCTGCCGCTGTCCGGTACGGGGCGTGGTGGGCGCCACGGCCATAGAAGCGGATGTGACGGGCGTACCCTGCGCCGTGGGCGACACGGCGCGTATTGAGGTGCGGCCCAAGTTCGTGGACAGTGCCGTACCCAGAGAGTACCGATAAATAGAGCAAAAAACAGCGCCGGGCGTAAGCCCGGCGCTGTTTTTGTCGTTGTTACCGGCACAGGAAGCTGTACCAGCCCTCGGAGTCGTTCTGCTCGAGGACCATCCAGCCGTCGGCGCGGAGCTTGGCCAGCACCTCCTCCGCCCGGTCGTCGATGATGCCGGAGCAGAGGAACAGGCCGCCCTCCTTCAGGAAGGGGCGCACCTTGTCGGAAAGCCCCATGATGACGTCCGCCACGATGTTGGCCACCACCATATCGTAGCCGCCGCCGAACTCCGCCTGCAGGGTCGTGTCCGTCAGCACGTCGCCCCACCGCACGGTGTAGCGATCCTTGCCCACGCCGTTGAGGGCGGCATTCTCGTAGGCCACATCCACGCACTTCTCATCGATGTCGCAGGCAAAGGCCTCCTTGGCGCCCAGCACCAGCGCGGCGATGGACAGAATGCCGCTGCCGCAGCCCAGGTCGAGGATCTTCTCGCCGCCATGGATGCACTTGTCCAGCGCCTGCAAGCACAGGCGGGTGGTGGCGTGGCTGCCGGTGCCGAAGGTCAGACCGGGGTTCAGCACCAGCTTCACCCGTCCATGATCCCTCTTGGCCTGCTCCCACTGGGGGACTACCAGCAGCCGCTCCCCGATCTCCATGGGCTTGTAGAATTTCTTCCAGTTGTTCTCCCAGTCCGCGTCCGCCACGTTGTCGATGGTCAGCCGCAGGGGGGCGTAGTCCGGGTACGCCTTTTTCAGCTCAGACATGGCGATACGCACCTGCGCGATGGTGTGCAGCGCCGCCTCGTCCCGCTCCAGATAGAAGGTGACGCGGCTGACGCCGGCCTTCTCCCGCAGCAGCTCCTCGTCCACATAGTCCCAGTACTGCTTATTATGCTCCAGAAAGTCCTTGAAGTCCGCCTCGTCGTCGATGATGACGCCGGTGATGCCCTGCTGCTCCAGCAGCTCTGTCACCGCGTCCAGCCCGGACGGCGAGGTATCGATCTTCAGCTCCAGCCATTCCATGTGTGTTCCCTCCGCATCTGTGATGGTGTCAGCGCTTGGTGCCTACGAAGAACAGACCCATGGTGTTGGGGCCGGTATGGCTGCCGATCACCGGGCCGATGTAGTTGATGTAGACCTCCTTCACGCCGTAGCGTGCCTTCAGCTCCTCCGCCACGGCACGGGCCTCCACCTCGCAGTCCGCCTGACAGATGAACATCACCTGCTCACTGGGCTCGATGCCCAGCTCCGCCACCTTGTCGATGAGGGCTTGGAGGCTTGCCTTGCGGCCGCGGGCCTTTGTCACAGGCACCAGCTTACCCTCGTCGGAGGTGTGCATCACCGGCTTGATAGACAGCATGGTACCCAGAAACGCGGTGGTGGCGGACACGCGGCCGCCCATCTTCAGGTAGTTCAGGTCGTCTACAGTGAACCAGTGGTCGATGTGGAGCTTGTTCTCCTCCACCCACTGCACCAGCTCCTCGGCGGACAGACCCTCCCGCTTTTTCTGCACGGCCAGATACAGCAGCAGGCCCTGACCCAGCGACGCGGACAGGGAATCCACTACATACACGCGGCTGTCGGGGAACTCGTCGGCCATGGTCTTGGCGGCGATGACCGCGTTCTGATAGGTGGCGGACAGGGCGCTGGAGAAGTTGATGGACACGATGTCCTTGCCCTGCGCCAGCACGGCGCGCATGGCGTCCTCAAACTGCCCCACGTTGGCGGCGGAGGTGGTGCCGAGGATACCGGCGCGGATGTTCTTGTAGAAATCCTCGAAGCTGATCTCACTGCCGTCCAGCAGGTTGGCGTAGTCCTTGCCGTCCATATGTACGGTCAGGGGTACCACGTTCAGCTCCAGCTCCTTGGCCATATGGTCGGTCAGGTCGCAGCAGCTGTCAGTCATGATGATGTAGTCGCGCATAGTAAAAACCTCCTTGCAGCAGATGGATATCCGTATCATCTCGATACTCCATGGTATCACGAAAAGCGTCCCGTGAAAAGGGAAAAGTGAAAAATTTGCGCCGATGGCGGCGGGGGTGCTTATTTCCCCACACAGAAGCGGGAGAAGATGGTGTCCACCAGATCCTCCCGGATGCGCTTACCGTTCAGCTCACCCAGCGCCTCCAGCGCCGCCTCGCAGTCCGTCAGCACCACATCCGGCGTCATGCCAATGCGCAGGGCGCTCCGCGCCTCCGCCACGGCGGACAGGGCGCGGGAGACGGCGTCCGCCTGCCGTGCGTTGGTCAGCAGCTCACCGGCGGGGGTCTCTCCGGCGGGATACAGCGCCGCCACCGCGTCTGAAAGCGTATCCAGCCCCTCGCCGGTGCGGGCGGAGATGGTCAGCACGTTGTCGAACCGGTCAGCCAGCTGCCCGATGTCCAAACGGCGCGGCAGGTCGCCCTTGTTCACCAGCACCAGCAGGTTGGGTACGCTCTGTGCCGCGGCGATGGCCTGCTCGTCCTCCTCCGACAGTGCCTGCGAGCCGTCCAGCACCAGCAGCGCCAGCGACGCCCGCTGCGCCGCCTGACGGCTGCGTTCCACGCCCATGGCCTCGATCCGGTCGCCGCTGTCCCGGATCCCGGCGGTGTCCGTCAGCCGCAGCAGCACGCCGCCCACCAGCACCTTTTCCTCCACGGTGTCCCGGGTGGTGCCGGCAATGTCGGTGACGATGGCCCGGTCGTAGCCCAGCAGGGCGTTGAGCAGGGAGGATTTCCCGGCGTTGGGCCGCCCCAGAATGACGGTGGGTACGCCCAGCCGCAGAAGCTGCCCCCGGGAGAAGGTGGCCAGCAGCGTCTCCAGCTCCTGCTGGGAGGTACGCAGCGTGTCCAGCATCTGCTGGCGCTGCACGTCCTCGATGTCCTCATCGGGGTAGTCCACCACGGCGTAAAACCGCGCCGCCATATCCATCAAGCCGTCGTAGATGCGGCCGATGGCACGGCTCAGGGCGCCGTCCAGCTGGCACACCGCGTTTTTCGCCGCCTCTGCCGTCTCCGCGTCGATGAGGTCGGCCACGGATTCCGCCTGAATGAGATCCATCCGCCCGTTAAGGAAGGCGCGACGGGTGAACTCGCCTCCCTTGGCCTGCCGGCATCCGGCGGCGAACAGCGCGGTAAGACCGGCGTTCAGCACCACCGGCGAGCCGTGACAGTGCAGCTCGGCGCAGTCCTCGCCGGTATAGCTGTCCGGGCCGGGAAACCGGACGCACAGCACATTGTCGATGACGCTGCCATCCGCGTCCAGCAGGTCGCCGTACACCATGCGGCGCGGCGTCTGCGCCCCGGCGGAACGCCCGTTTTTGGCGCGAAATACCCGGTCCAGCGCGGTCAGCGTACCCGGCCCGGACAGGCGCAGGATACTGATGGCGCTGGGCAGCTGGGGCGTGGCGATGGCGGCGATGGTATCGGACATAGGCGGAGCCTCCTTGCGGCGATTTTCTTCAGTATAGCACGGAAGGCGGGGAAAAAACAAGAGACACGCCAGTTCCGCTACTCCTGATAGGGGTACCTTGAAGCGTGTCCTCGGATTAGGCAGGCAGTGCAATTGTACTGTCTGCCTTTTCTGTTGTCTCTCCGCATAGAAGCATATCGTCTGTCTCGTTGAGGTTGAAGTCCCGAAAACAGATGTGGATCTTCTGCGGTGCGTGCTTGGAGTATTTGACCTCTTTCTCATACACGATGATTTTCGCCACAAAGGTGCGGAGCAGTTCCGGGGTCAGTTCCGTCATGTCGGTGAACTTTCTGGCCTTGGCGATGAAGTTCTTGGCGTTGGCCATGCTACTGCGTAGTTTCTCCAGGCGCTCCTCCGTGGCAGGGATGGCTTCGGCCAGCTGCGCTTTCTCCTTGGAGTATGCCTCAGACAGCAAACGGAACTGCTCATTGCTCACCCGTCCCAAGGCGCTGTCCTCATACATCCGCTTGAACACTACATCCAGTTCGCCATCCCGTTTCCGCATCGTGGACAATTCCCGTTCCAACCCCCGGATCTCCTTTGCCACCTCAGTAGATTGCTTTTGCTGAATATATGCGGCGAACCGCTCCGGGTCGCTCCTGGCAAACTCTGTAGCTCTGCGGATTGTTTCCAGCACGATTTCCTTCAGTGCCACTTCCCGGATATAGTGAGCGCTACACACTTCTGCCCCGTCCTTCTTGTAGGTGCGGCAGGTGAAATGATTCTGTTCCGGCTTCATGGTGTGCGCCCGGTGCAATACCATGGGCTTACCGCAGTCCGCACAATACACCAATCCAGAGAACATATTCTGCTCATCCATATTCGTGCGGCGGCGCTTATGAGATCGCACCTCCTGTACGATATCCCAGGTTTCCTGATCCACCAGCTCTTCATGAGTATTCTCAAAGATAAGCCACTCTGATTTGGGGCGTTCACATCGTTTTTTGTCCTTGTAGGACTTGGTGCTGTAGCGAAGGTTGACCGTGTGCCCAAGGTAGACCATGTTCTGAAGCATATCCGCCACCATGTCGCCAGTCCAGTTGTAGGGCCGCTCTGCATTCAGCCCGGAATGGGATGTGCCGAATTTCGTATAGGCGTACATGGATGGACTGTAGATGCATTCTTTCTTGAGCTGCTTTGCAATCTGGGCTGGTCCCATTCCGCCGGCGCACATGGCGAAGATGCGTTTGACGACAGCCGCCGCCTCCTCATCCACCAACAGAGGAGAGTCCTTGGTTGCACCCTTGCGGTAGCCGTAAGGAGCTCGTGTCCCCACCCGGATTCCCCGCTGTGCCTTGGCGTTCACTACATTCCGCACCTTGCGGCTGCAGTCCCGCACGTGCCACTCATTGAACAAATTCTTGAAAGGCATCAGCTCGTTGCTGTTTTCATACTTGGTGTCAACATTGTCGTTGACAGCGATGTAGCGCACATCATTGGAAGGGAATATCTCCTCGATATAAAGACCGGTGTGCAGTTGGTTTCTTCCAAGGCGGGAAAGATCCTTTGTGATGATGACGGCGATGTCGCCGTTGCTCATGTCATCCATCATCTGTTCAAAGGCTGGGCGATTGAAATTCGCGCCGGAATAGCCATCGTCCACATAAAATCTGGTGTTCTGGAACCCATTCTCATCGGCGTACTTTTGCAGGATAAGTTTTTGGTTCTGGATACTGTTGGAGTCGCCCTCCAGATTATCATCTCGGGACAGACGGCAATAGAGCGCCGTGATCTTTTGGTTTGGCTGTAACATATTGACCTCCTTCATAAAATGCCAAACCGATTGAGAGATTGCAACCATACAATACCCTCAATCGGTTTGTTTGTCTATGCGAACCTGTTTTTCAGGCGGAAATATTTTTTGCGTCCTGCTCCAGGTCGATGACCTGTTTCATAAGATCGACCGTAGATTGCGTTCCTCCGAAACTGAATTCCGCGAACACAATGTACTCTCTGCCGCATACATGCTGTCGGCGGCTTTTTATAATCTTGCCGTCCCTTTCTTCCACTGCGGTATCCCGCACTGCCTTGGCAGAGGGAATATCCTCATCTCCATGCTTTTCTTCACTGTAGGAGCGGGGACGCTCATTGTATTTGAATTTATACGCCATATCGTTCCTTTCCCCTGACGCTACAGTCAGGCAACAAAAATAGCAGACCGTTACATGGTCTGCTGCTGTGTTTGTTCTGCCTGCTGATCTTCGGTCCACTGCTGTTCTGTAGATGATTGCTCATCCTGTGTGAGCACCATGGCTACGCCGGCCACCAGTCCGATGACAGCGCCGATATTTTTGGCTTCCTGTTCTGCCTGGATACGGCGGTAACGTTCCTCGACATCTTCGTTACCATCATCCAGTAACGCTCCAGTTACCGCCAGACCATACAGTCCAGCGTGGAGCGGCTTCATAGAAACAGGTTGCGGATGTTGCTGACCACTGTCGCTGTGCCATACCCCATCCCCAGCAGTGCCGCCACGATGAGCAGTACCAGTACGATCCATTTGGCCACTACGATCAGGTCGAAGTCCGGAAGCCAGTCCAGCCATTTGCAGGAATGCTTTTCTTTCTTCTTCCCAGCCTGTTCCAGCAGAGTGGTCATCTCCGTCAACGATTTCTGGATCTCCGCCATGCTGTTCTGCACCGCTGTCAGGTCTGTGTGTGATCTCAGGTTCGGAAGATACTCCCGCATTCCACGCACTTCCCACCCGATGGATTCTGTCTTCTGTGTCAGCATCGTCAGAGCCTCCGGCAGCGGACACTGGATGACAATGGGCGTGATCGGTGAACTCGACTCCCGCGCTGTCGGCTGCGGTGAAGGCTCGGGCCGGTTCAGGGCCATGAGCTCGTCCATAGATAATTTCTTCTCTGATCCTGAATTCATATTCCATGTTCTCCTTTAGATATTTGTCACCGAACAGCAAACGGTCCCGACACTGCCAGCCACTCGGCGTGGTATAGGTGATATTCTTTCGGGACTTTTCCCAGCGAACCTTGTAGCCCTCGCTCTCCATCAGCGCAATGAACTCCTCGCGGTTGGAAGCGTGGCGCATACAGTCATTGATGATATTCATGAGCTGCAGCTTCTTGCTCTGACCACGGGCCGCCGTGTGATACTCTCCGATGGTCATAGTCTTTGTTTTCTGCTTTTGTTCCCTGGGTTGAAATACAGGAAGTGAAAACTCCTTGCAGACCATGTCGTTGCGTTGCCGCAGTTCCTGGAGCTGCTCCTTTGCGATATGCAGTTTCCGTCCGGTATCGAAATTGACCGAGTTGATGAGGAAGTGGGAATGGATGTGCTCACGGTCTGTGTGGGTGCAGACCAGAACTTCGTATCCCTCATAGTACTCGGCCAGCTTCAGCGCGGCCGCGTGAGCGGTGACCGGGTCGACTGCTTCGCCTTTCGGGAAGCTCTGTACCATGTGATAGAACAGTACACCGTCCGTCTTGTGGTAGAGCCGCTTGGTGGTCATGAAATCCGCGTAGACAGATTCCGGCTGACAGTTGATACCTGTGACCAACTGCTGCCCCTCGAACTCGGTCTTTTTATCCTGCATGGTATACCGCATCACGGCGCTCATGCATCCGGTGGTCTGGCCCCGCTTGTAGTTTGTGAAGCTGATGATAGCCATAGCTTACCAGCGCTTTCGTTCAAGGATCATCCGAACGGCACCACAGAGTTCAGAGAACGCCCGACATACGCTTTCCAGATCGATCACGGTCACTCGTCCCATGTGCGCCAGGGTGACGAGCTGGTTCAGATTTCTGCCGATGGACTTCAGCTCCTTCAGCACTTCTTTCAGGCCGTCGATGACCACCACCTGCTTTCCCAGGCAGCAGGCAGTGACGTAGTCGCTCATGGACATCCCGGACTGCTTCGCCAACTCCTTGATGGCCTCCCGGTCTGTGGACGCCATGCGGGTGCTGAATTTAACATCTTTTTTCATGTCGTTTCCTCCAAATCGTAGATAAAGTGGGCCCGGGCTTCTGCCCGGAATTCATGCGGAAGTCGGGCAGCGGCGTTGCCGCAGACCAGACAAACGCGATGCTGGCCACCTCCAAGGAGGTGATTTCCCTGCACCGAACACCCGCGCTCCGCTTTCGGCCACAAATGGCCACAAACGGCGTTTCTTTTTCCCTGCGGGTGTTTACTCGCCATGCCCGGCAATCTCCCGCAAATCGCCGCACAGCGCCCCAACAGGGTCAACAGGGGCGACCACAGGTACACCCTGGGCATCGTCACTTTCGGCACGGCGCAGCTCGATGAGCCGCTTCCCGTTGCTGCGGCGCACCATACCGAAAATTCCGATTTTGCTTAGCGCGTCAAGGTTTTGCAGGATCAGGCGGGACACTTTCTTAGGCGAGATACGCTCCATACCGACAGGGTCGATTTTTTCAGACAGCTCTGTGGGAGTGCCGATAAATTTCGTACGGTCGCGCATCAGTTCAGAGACCAGATAGGTGATCCGGTCGCCCAGTAGCTCCGGCTGCGTTCTGCTGTCTGCTACCATCTCCCACACGTTTTCAACGTTGCGTTCCAGAGACAACTCCCGGTATTCAATGTCACGACCGATGCAGGAGAGCTTCGCCTTACCGCTGCCGCGCCGATCTTCCACCAGAGTAAAACTGGAATCCACCGCCCCGCTGATGGCTGTCGTACCGGAGATACGGTTGAACACATCATCGGCAGTTTCCTTTCGCAGATGATGGATCAGCAGGATGGCGATGCCGTGCTTGTCCGCCAGCCGCTTCAGCACGGACAGGTCCCGGTAGTCATTGGCGTAGGTGGCATCGTGGACGGGGCGGACCATCTGCAGCGTATCGACGAGGACCAGAACAGTATCCGGGTGAGCTACGAGGAAGCCCTCCACCTGCTCCTCCAGCCCCTGGCCGATGGGAGCGCACTCCGTACAGAAATGGACGCTGTCCGGCGCGTCCTCTGTGATCTCGAAGAGGCGGTTCTGGATGCGAAGGACGGAGTCCTCCAGGCAGAGATAGAGGGTGGTGCCCTGCTTCACGCTCATTCCCCAGACCGGTTCTCCCTTGGCCACCGTCACCGCCAGCCACAGGGCCAGCCAGGACTTGCCCACCTTGGGTGAACCCGCCAGGATATGCAGACCCTGAGAGATCAGCGTGTCCACCACAAAATTGGGCGGCTCCAGCGGACGGTCCATCAGCGTCCTACCGTCCACCGTGACCAGAGGACGGTCCATTTTGTTGCTCATAGTCAGTACCTCCAATTCAAAATATCTGAATACAAAAATCTCCCACCTCGAAAGAAGTGGGAGTAGTATTCTTTTAGAGGAGCAGTGCCCACAGGACTTTTGAGCATCCCCTTGCCCCTCTGCTTGTATTGTGGTGGAAAAGATGGTATCCTGATAAAAAGCATGGACAGATTAAAAATCAAGTAGGACAAATTATTGCAGAGGAGGGGGCCAGCGGAAATGGAGGGGAGCATCATATTCTATACCTACGGCAGCACCTTGGAGCTGAACGGGCAGCAGTTTGAGGCAGGCAGGCTGACCGAAGATCTGCTGAATCTATCACCGGATGACTACCACCCTCTGCACGAACGGATGGTGCGCATCCGTACCCTTATGGACATCTACGAGTATGTCCGCAAGAGTGAACTTTGGTGGAAACTGAATGATGAGATGGAGCAGCTCTGTCAGGAACTTCGCCGATATACTGTGTTCCGCTTGCTACCGGACGATTGCTATGACGCTTTCTTTTCGGTGATACGGGAGATCACAGGACAGTTCAGCTTGTTTCCTCCCGAGGAGCACAGCCTTTCAGAGGATGATCAGACAAAACTTCTCAGCGCCTCAGCGGAAGAATTCTTCCAGAGCGATGATGGGGACAGCGATCCTGAAATCTCCTTGGGACTGCTGGATCTGTTTCGTCGCAGAGAGGGCAGCGAGGAAAAGGGCGAGTTGTTTTATTACGAGATGTTTCGCCTCCTGGGAGCGTGCGAAGATACCTGGAGTGCCTACAAGAAATACATCGACCGCTACATGATGTATCTTCACGACATCCGTGCCTTTGTTCCTACCATCCGGAATTTCATCAAGTTTATCCTCTCCACACTCACGACCAATGGGCCGGAAAGTTATGCGGCAGCGCTCTATGGTTTCTATAACGATGATCGCACCGCAGAGAAGCTGATCGTCAACCCCATCACTTACCACGGGGACTGCTACAGGAGACACGATGAATATATGCTCTCCTATGTCCCGCGGGAGCTGCCGGACGGCTCCATGGCCATCTGTCAGGAGCATGTGACGGACAGCTTACAGGCGCTGATGAAGGCAGACTATATGCTGGCCCTGAATAGCGGACACAACATCCGCCGCTGCATCATCTGCGGGAAATACTTCATGCTGAAGAGCGGCGTCCACGCTTTGTACTGCGAAGGGGCCTGTCCCCACGCTCCTGGCTACACCTGTCGGCAATTTGGCACGGTGGAAGTTCAAAAGGAACTGGCAAAGAACAACCCTAAGGTGAAGGCCAAGCTGACTGCCTTTTCCAGGATCACGAAGGATATGCAGCGGGGAGCTATCTCTCAGGAGGATGCCAGAAGAGCCAAGGATCATGTGCGAGACCGGCTCTACGATGCGCTGCGCAGCCCGGATATCTCTGTTGAGGAGTTTTCTGAACAAATATCTACTGCGCAAGTGTATGAATATTGCCGCATCACCAGAGTGAGCAAGCCCCGAGGGCGTCCACCGAAAGCAAAGGCGGGTGGGACCCATGACCAATGAGGAATTGGTCCGCCGATATTACGGCGGTGATGAGCGCGCGCTGGAGGAGTTGTACCGCAGGAATCTCGGGCTGATCCGGCGCATCGCCCGGGAGACTGCCAGAGAGTTCAACTGTCTGCATATGGACAGGGAAAGACCGGGAGAGTTGTCCGGCTATACGAAAACGATTCTGGAGGATCTTTGCGGCGAGGGTGCGTTGGAATTTCTGACACGGGTCCAGAGCAGAGAATACGATGAGAGCCGTGCTGTGCTTGCCACCTACCTGTACCCACATCTGAAAGGCCGGATGACCCGTTGGCTGGAGCAACATATCGGAAATCTTTCTCTGAGCAAGCACGAGATGGATGCTGTCCGGCAGGCACAAAGGCTATATCATTCAGGTCAGTTCAGCATCGAAGAGATCGCGGAGAAAATGGATGTCCTTCTGGAACAGGCTGTCAAGCACATCCGTTACAACACCCATTTTGTTGGTGTCAATGATCTTATCCCTGGGAGCTATGACGGTGATCCCTTTGAGCGGCTGATGCCTGGGAATCTCTCTGTTTCTGCGGAGCAGGTCGTGTATCGAAAAGTCTGCATTGAGCTGCTGCAGGAACTATTTGATGCTCTCCCGAAGAAGGACAGGGACATCCTCGGAAAATTCTACGGCGTATTCGGATTTGAAAAAACTTCGCTGAAGGAAATCGGCATGTACCACATGATGAAGGAGTCCGCCGTGGAAAAGGCAAAGGAGCGTGCTGTCACAAAGCTGAAAAAAGCCTATCCGGGTAGCAGGCTGCAGATCTGGAGGAATGTTCATCGTATGATACGCAGACCGATCCTGCCAGCGAAGGATGACAGAGCACTGCGGCGCAGCTTCACGACTTCGACCCTACGAAATCAGGAGTCTGGAAGATCGTAGTTTCGATACAGTCTGGTGAGAATTTTGCGCAGACAGGAGACCGCAACAGTCCCCTTTAGGACATGTTTAGGAAAAATCAAGAGTCATACTCGCTTTTTTATACGTTCCGTGCTATAATGCAGAAAAACACGAAAGGCCGGCAACTATGGCTACACATATTTTAGTCGTCGATGACGAGACTGCGATCGCAGATCTGGTGGAGGTCTATCTGAAAAACGAAGGCTTCACCATCCACAAATTCTATAATGCCTCCGACGCCCTGGCTTGTGTGCGGACGACACGCTTGAATCTGGCGGTGCTGGATGTGATGCTGCCGGACATGGACGGCTTTACCCTCTGCCAGCGCATCCGGGAGGACCACCTGTTCCCCATCATCATGCTCACCGCAAAGGTGGAGGATATGGACAAGATCATGGGGCTGACCTTGGGAGCGGACGACTACATCACCAAGCCCTTCAATCCTCTGGAACTGGTGGCCCGGGTCAAGACTCAGCTGCGCCGCTACACCCGGTACAACCCCAGGGAGGGGACAGTCCAGGAGGTCACCGAATACGACTTTCGAGGCCTTCAGATCTCCAAGGCCACTCACAAGTGCGTCCTGTTCGGCGAGGAACTGGCCCTGACGCCCTTGGAATTCTCCATTCTCTGGTATCTATGTGAGCACCGGGGGAATGTGGTGTCCAGCGAGGAACTGTTTGAACATGTTTGGGGCGAGGCGTTTATGGACAGCAACAACACCGTCATGAGTCACATCGCCCGGCTACGGGAAAAGATGCACGAGCCCAGCCGAAAGCCCAAATTCATCAAGACCGTTTGGGGGGTGGGGTACACCATTGAGTAAGAAAGGAAATACCCGCAGCCGCCGGAGATCTTTGCGCATCTGGGGCGGCTACCTGCTGGTCCTCATGGCTTGGGTGGTCGCAGTGATGGCCTTGGCATTCCTGGGCTTCATCATCTGCGCCAGCATCACCTGGCAGCCCTCGCCGCTCTACGACTTCCTGAATTGGGTTCGAGACTACATCGTTCTGGTCTGCATCGTCACAGTGCTGGCGGGCTGGGTGGTCATCAGCTTCTATTTTATCTCCAAGCCCATCAAGCAGCTGGACGTGGTGGCCAATGCGGCAGAGCAATTATCCCGCCCCAGTGAGGAGCCCATCCAGCTGCCGGATTCCCTGGAGGACATCTCCATCCAGCTGAATCTGGCCCGGGAGCAGGCTCTCCGGGACGCCCGGGCAGCCCGGGAGGCAGAACAGCGGAAAAACGACCTAATCGTCTATCTGGCCCACGACCTGAAAACGCCCCTGACCAGCGTCATCGGCTACCTGACCCTCCTGCGGGATGAGCCTCAGATCTCCCCGGAGATCCGGGCCAGGTACACCGGCATCGCCCTGGAGAAGGCGGAGCGGCTGGAGGACCTCATCAACGAGTTCTTCGACATCACCCGCTTCAACCTCTCTCGCCTGGAGCTGGAGCGGCAGAGCGTGGACCTGACGCGGATGCTGGAGCAGGTCGCCAGCGAATTCCGCCCCATTTTCGCAGAATCGGGGCTGTCATGCAGCCTGGATCTGCCGCCCAAGCTGCACTATTCCTGTGACCCGGATAAGCTGGCAAGGGTCTTTGATAATCTCCTGCGCAACGCGTCTTATTATAGCCTGCCGGACAGCACGGTGGAAATTGCCGGACGGATAGAGGCCGGGAAAATCGTACTCACCTTCTCCAATGCGGGAAAGAACATCCCCCAGGAGAAATTGGACCGGATCTTTGAACAGTTCTTCCGTCTGGACAGCTCCCGCGCCACCCGGACAGGTGGTGCGGGCCTTGGCTTAGCCATCGCCAAGGAGATCGTGGAGCTCCACGGCGGGACCATTCGGGCGGACAGCACCGAGGATCGGATCACCTTCACCATCTGTCTTCCGTCAGACCATTCAGAAGCGCCGTAAGAAAATCACAAGAATTTCGCAGAAAACTTGCAAGGCATCCGTTGGTAGATAGACAAGTATGAAACGCCTGGTTCTGGTACCATTTCAGTATCAGAACCAGGCGCTTTATTTTGATTAGGAGGTCTTATCCCATGAAAACCATTCTCGTTCTCTTCGGCGGATGCTCCACGGAGTACGAAGTTTCTCTCCATTCCGCCTATGCGGTGCTGTCCCACATGGACCCCGCCCGCTATACTCCTTTGGCTGTGGGCATCACACGGGAGGGGCAGTGGCTCTGCTATACCGGCGACCTCTCCCGGCTGGAGGACGGTACTTGGCAGCAGGCGGCAGACTGTATCCCCTGCACCCCGCTGGTGGAACGGGAGGCCCACGCTTTACTACTGCTGGACGGCTCCGGCCGCCGTCTCCTCTTTGACGCGGTATTCCCAGTCCTCCACGGCAAGAACGGCGAGGACGGTACGGTACAGGGACTCTTTGAACTGGCCGGGGTCCCGGTCATCGGCTGCGGGACATTGTCCAGCGCCTTGTGCATGGACAAGGACCGGGCCCACCAGCTGGCGGCCCTGGCCGGCATCCGGGTCCCCCGGAGCCACGTCTTTCATTCCAGCGATGATTTCAGCCGGATCGCCCAGGCAGCGGAGGAACTGGGATACCCGGTGTTTGTCAAGCCGGTCCGGGCCGGTTCCTCCTTCGGTATCACCAAAGTCTCCGGGCCGGAAGAGCTGCCCGCCGCCATGGAGGAGGCCTTCCGCCACGACAGCGCCGTGATCCTGGAGGAGACGATCCCCGGCTTTGAGGTGGGCTGCGCGGTCATGGGCAACGAGGAACTGACCGTGGGTCTGGTGGACGAGATTGCGCTGTCGGAGGGCTTTTTCAACTATGAGGAGAAGTACACCTTAAAGACCTCCGCCATCCACTGTCCCGCCCGCATCCCGCCGGAGAAGGCGGCAGAGATCCAGGCAGCGGCAAAAACCATTTACCGTGCCCTGGACTGCCGGGTATTCGCCCGGGTGGATCTGTTCCTCACCCCGGATGGGGAGATCGTCTTCAATGAGGTCAACACCATCCCCGGCTTCACCGCCCACAGCCGCTACCCCAGCATGATGCAGGGCATCGGCATTTCCTTTGGGGAGCTGGTGACCCGCCTGATCGAGTTGGGGGTGGCGGGATGAGAACCGTGTCGATTCCCCGGGAGCAGATTTTTCAGGGGCCGCTGGTCCTGGTCAACCGGGCGCATCCCCTGCATGAAAAAGAGCGATCTGCGCTGACCTCGGTGGACCCGCACCACCCCGACATTCTTCTTGAAAGCCGGGCACGGCAGCTACTGTCTGCCTGTATCCAAAAGGCGGGGGGACAGCGGGAGATCGTGCCGGTGTCCGGCTGGCGGAGCCAGCAGGAACAGCAGCGGATCTGGGACGACTCCATGGCGGAGCATGGGGAGACATTTACCCGCCAGTATGTGGCCCTTCCAGGATGCAGTGAGCATCAGACCGGCCTCGCCATCGACCTGGGAAAGGCTGCCGGATACATCGACTTCATCCGGCCTGCCTTTCCCTATGACGGCGTCTGCGGAAGATTTAGGCGTCTGGCGGCCCGGTACGGCTTTATCGAACGCTACCAGCGGGGCAAGGAGGAAGTCACCGGGATCTCGGCTGAGCCGTGGCACTTCCGCTATGTGGGGGCGCCCCACGCCCAGCTGATGGAAACCAACGGGCTGTGTCTGGAGGAGTACCGGGACTTTTTGCGGCAGGGTCCCCGGAGCGTCGCTCTGGAAAACGGCCGCATGGCCCAGGTGTTCTATGTGCCCGCCGCCGGAGCCGTCACAGAGGTGGAAGTGCCGGAGGGCTGCTGCCAGATATCCGGCGACAATGTGGAGGGATTTATCCTGACATGGTGGGGGGATACCCATGAGAACGGCTAAGAAAACCGTCCCGACTTTGGACCTCTTTCGTCTGGCGGCAGTCCTGCTGGTGGTGATGAACCACACCTCGCCCCTGGCGGATGTGTCTGCCATGGCTGATTTCTGGCTTACCCGGGTACTGGCCCGGGTGGCAGTCCCATTCTTTCTGATGACCACTGGGTACTTTCTGAGCCGGAATCACTGGGCTGGTGTGGGGCGGCAGCTGAAAAAGCTCTGCCTGCTCTACGGCGTCTGCATCCTTTTGTATCTGCCAGTGAATCTCTATGCCGGCAGCTTCACCGGTCCGGCGGATGTTTTGCGGAAACTGCTGGTGGACGGCACCTTCTACCACCTGTGGTATTTCCCGGCGACCATTCTGGGCATCGTCATCGCCCGGTGGCTCAGCCGGCTGGGCCTGCGGGTGGCTCTGCCTGTGGCGGCGCTACTCTATCTCATCGGTCTGGGCGGGGACAGTTACTATGGACTGGTTTCCCAGATCCCGCTGCTTCGGACCCTTTACGACGGCATTTTTACACTGTGCGGCTATACCCGCAATGGCCTGTTCTTCGCGCCACTGTTCCTTCTGCTTGGGGCCGCCGGAAGGCGGTGGAACCAAAAGCTGTCTCTGGCGGGCTTCTTCCTCTCTCTGGCAGCCATGAGCGCCGAGGGGCTGTGGCTCCATCGCATGGATGTCCAGCGCCACGACAGCATGTACCTCGCCCTCCCCCTGTGCATAGTATGCCTTTTTTCTCTGCTGCTGGGCGGAAACAAGGGCGAGTCCAGGAAAGTCCGGGAATTTTCCACAGCCATGTATGTGCTCCATCCCCTCTGCATCGTACTGGTCCGGGGAGCGGCAAAGCTACTGGGACTGGGAGAAATGCTCATTGAAAACAGTGTTCTCCATTTTATTGTGGTGCTGGCGCTCAGTGCGCTGCTCTCCGCCCCTTGCCTGCTGAGGCTTCAAAAGAAGCCCAGCCCCACCGCTCGGGCCTGGCGGGAGGTGGATCTGGCGGCCCTTGGGCACAACGCCCAGGTGCTGCGGAACACATTGGCCCCGGGGACAGAGCTGATGGCGGTGGTAAAGGCGGAGGCCTACGGTCACGGCGGGGCAGTGACCGCCCGCACCTTACAGCGAGCGGGCGTCCGGGCCTTTGCCGTGGCCTGCCTGGCCGAGGGGATTGCTCTGCGAAAGGCGGGCATCCGGGGGACGATCTTGATCTTAGGTTATACCTCCCCGGAGGAAGCTCCGCTCTTGACACGATGGCATCTGACCCAGACGGTGGCGGATATTGACCACGGGCGGGCCTTGGCAGCCAGAGGGCGGCGTGTCCATGTCCATCTGGCCCTGGACACGGGGATGCACCGGCTGGGCATCCTGGCGGAAAACCGGAAGGAGATCCTGGAGGCATTCCGGCTTCCAAACCTGGTAGTGGACGGTGTCTTTTCTCATCTATACGTCTCGGACAGCCTGGAAGCCGAAGATGTTGCCTACACCCAGGAGCAGCTGACCTTGTTCTATGATACGGTGGCCTGGCTCCGAACTGCCGGATATGATCCCGGCAAAGTTCATATCCAGTCCAGCTATGGACTTTGGAACCTCCCAGCTCAGCCCTGTGACTATGTCCGGGCTGGAATCGCACTCTATGGAGTTCGAAGCGATGATGCGCCTGTTCAGCGAAGCCTTGACCTGCGGCCGGTTCTGTCTCTCCGGGCCAGAGTGGCCAGTATCCGCACTGTGCAAGCCGGAGAGAGCGCCGGGTACGGGCGGGTCTTTCAGGCAGAGCAAGAAACCAAACTGGCGGTGGTCACCATCGGCTACGCGGACGGTCTGCCCCGGGATCTGCCTCAGCGGGGCGGCCAGGTGCTGATTCAGGGCCGGCGTTGTCCTATGGTGGGGTGGATGTGCATGGACCAGTTGCTGGTGGACGTCAGCGATCTTTCGGAGGTCGCTCCTGGCGATACAGTGACTATTATCGGCCGGGATGGCGGTCAGGTGATTCGGGCAGAGGAACTGGCTGCATGCTGTGGGACGATTACCAACGAACTGCTCTCCCGGTTAGGCATGCGGTTACCCATTGTTTCTGGTTAAAGAGCGGTAGGGAATTTTACAAAGATTCCGGTTCGGATTTCAACATGAATATACCTTTAAACAGGAATAGCCACCAACCACGATGAAATGGTTGATGGCTATTCCCGTTTGGTCGACACCAAGAGATTCTCTCAATCGGTTTAATCTGGTGTTTTCAAGATGTCCTTATGAGGAGTCGCCCTTGGCCATCATCTTTTTTTGCCGCATGGTGCTCCGCGCTTCAGGGGGGGAGAAGCGGCGGCGCGGCGTTATTCGTCGTATTCCGCGTTGGACTCCATTTGCAGCGTATCGAAGCAGTCCCGTACCGCCTGATCCCGTTTGGCGCAGAAGCGGTTGTAGAGTGTGTGCGCCGACAGGAACAGCAGCCCGGGGTTTTCCGGCATGGGGCATTGACGCCCACGGGCATATCGTGGAAGTACCACGCGAACACGCAGCCCTTGCCGATCAGCAGGTCGAGGAGCTCGTCGCTGGTGACCACCTTAGAGAGCCGCCCCTGGGGCGGCTCTTGCAGGGTTAAATAGTATGCGGCGGCGTTTTTGGCAGATCGGGGAAAGTGAACAAAAATTACGCACGCCGCCGCCCGGTGAACAATTTTTGTTCACCGTCTTTTTTCTGTTTATTGAACAAAATGCGGCGGGGGTGTATGTTTTCGCCATCAAGCAGAAAACATAAAGCCATGAGCTTACAGGAGGTTTTACGATGTATTATTCCAGTGGTAACTATGAAGCCTTTGCCCGTCCCAAGAAGCCGGAGGGCGTAGACAACAAATCCGCCTATATCGTGGGCAGCGGTCTGGCGGCCCTCTCCGCCGCCTGCTATCTGGTGCGCGACGGTCAGATGAAAGGCGAGCACATCCACATTCTGGAAAAGGGCGAGCTGCCCGGCGGCGCCTGCGACGGCTACAAGTTCGAGAATCTGGGCTATGTGATGCGCGGCGGCCGGGAGATGGACAACCATTTTGAGGTCATGTGGGATCTGTTCCGCTCCATCCCCTCCATTGAAACGGAGGGCGTCAGCGTGCTGGACGAGTATTACTGGCTGAACAAGGCCGACCCCAACTACTCCCTGTGCCGCGCCACCGTCAACCGCGGGCAGGACGCCCACACCGACGGCAAGTTCGACATCTCCGACAAGGGCGCCATGGAGATCATGAAGCTGTTCTTCACCCCCAACGAGGAATTGCAGGACAAGAAGATCACCGATTTCTTCGATGACGAGGTGCTTTCCTCCAACTTCTGGCTGTACTGGCGCACCATGTTCGCCTTCGAGAACTGGCACAGCGCGCTGGAGATGAAGCTCTATATCCAGCGCTATATCCACCACATCGGCGGCCTGCCCGACTTCACCGCCCTGCGCTTCACCAAGTACAACCAGTATGAGAGCATGATTTTGCCGCTTGTAAAATATCTCGAGGCTCACGGCGTACGCATTGAGTACGGCATGGACGTGAAAAACGTTGTGATCGAGAGAAGGTTCGGCAAGAAGATCGCCCGCGCCATCGTCTATGTGAAGGACGGCAAGGTCTTCGGCATCCCCTGCTACGCGGTCGACGAGGTCTATTACACCTTCACAGACGCCTCTCAGCTCAAGGAGATCTGCTCCGGCGGCGGCTTCCGCCTGACCGACAGCACGCAGTATTATTACAACTACGCGCCCTCCTCCGCAGACATCCTGAACGCCGTGACGGCCAACGATAAGATCACCGTCATCGATCACGACGGCGACCACGCCTTCGACGTCGTCCTCGTCACGACCAGCCGCCCGGCTGTCGTCACTTCGCTCTCGCCCCTGACGGTCGACGTCGGCGGCCAGAGCTGCGAGGCGCAGGGCTTTTCCCGCACAGACACGTTCTCTATCGGCGACGAGGTCTATTACAGCCGCATCCTCGGCGCGGGCTATATCCGCAGGCTGAGC
>OIZL01000580.1_pt1 | contig 25862 bp, 30 predicted proteins | sample 1588541 | NCBI WGS metagenome assembly OIZL01 (sample SAMN03283285) | human gut metagenome | biome: human-associated habitat; material: feces | host: Homo sapiens | place: Peru | collected 2012 | reverse complement strand
TATCTTTTGTACCAGAAATTTGTTTTCTAATTCTTTCATGTCTTATTTTACGCATTTCATTACGTGATTCTTTCTTTACCATATTTTCCTCCTACTATTTAGCCTTTTTACCTTCTTTACGTCTAATATGTTCTCCAGCATATTTAATACCTTTTCCTTTATATGGCTCAGGTTTTCTTACTTTACGAACATTAGCTGCAAATTCTCCTACTTTTGTTTTATCAATACCAGAAACTTCTATTTCTGTATTACTTTTTTGTTCAACTTTAATACCTTCTGGGATTGTTATATCTACTTGGTGTGAGTATCCTGCATTTATTACTAAAGTGTCTCCTTTAACGTTAAATCTGTAACCTACACCAACGATTTCTAGACCTTTTTTGAAGCCATTTGAAACTCCTTCAATCATGTTTTTGATATTAGCGTTAGTAGTTCCGTGCATTTGCTTAGTAGGAATTAATTCATTTGTTCTATTAACATAAACTTCTTTTTCTTTAACTTCAACTTCAATATTTTTAGATATTGGCATTGTAAGTTCGCCTTTTGGTCCTTTTACTATAACAGTGCTATCATTTATATCAACTGTAACATTGTCAGGAATTGCTATTATTCTTTTACCTATACGACTCATTCTAATCACCTATTACCAGATATAAGCCATTACTTCTCCACCAAGTGATTGTTTTCTTGCTTCTTTATCTGTCATAATACCTTTAGATGTTGAAACAATTGCTATACCGAAGCCATTTAATACTTTTGGTACTTCGTCTTTTTTAGCATAAACTCTTAAACCAGGTTTTGAAATACGTTTAAGTCCTGTAATTACCCTTTCTTTTTTTGTTGTATATTTTAAAGTTAATGTAAGTGTTCCTTCTTCAACTTTATAGTCTTCAATGAAACCTTCTTCTTTTAATATTTTAGCAATTTCTTTTTTTACATTTGATACAGGCATTGATACTTCTTTATATTTCATTGCATTAGCATTACGAATTCTTGTAAGCATATCTGCAATTGGATCTGTTACTACCATTATAAATTCCTCCTTCTCGCTACCAGCTTGATTTTTTTACTCCTGGAATTTGTCCTTTATTTGCTAATTCTCTGAAGCAAATACGACAAAGACCATATTTTTTTAATACTCCGTGAGGTCTACCACATCTATTACAACGTGTATATTCACGTACTTTAAATTTTTGTGTTTTGTTAGCTTTTGCTATCATACTTTTTTTTGCCATAATAACCTCCGACTATTTTTTAAAAGGCATACCTAGTTCTTCTAATAATGCATAAGCTTCTTCGTTTGTCTTCGCAGTTGTTACAAGAACGATATCCATACCTCTTACTTTAACTACATCATCATATTCAATTTCTGGGAAAATTAATTGTTCTTTAATTCCAATTGTGTAATTTCCTCTTCCATCAAATGCTTTTGATGATACACCTCTAAAATCTCTAACGCGTGGAAGTGATACTGAAATTAGTTTGTCTAAGAAGTTGTACATATTTTCTCCTCTTAAAGTTACTTTACATCCAATATTTTGTCCTTCACGAATTTTGAATCCTGCGATTGATTTTCTAGCCTTTGTTATAACTGGTTTTTGTCCTGTTATGGCCATTAAGTCATTAACACATGCTTCAAGTAATTTTGAGTTGTGACTAGCATCTCCTGCACCAATGTTAACTACTATTTTTTCAAGGCGAGGAACTTGCATTACTGATTTATAATTAAATTTTTGTTTTAAACTAGGAACTATTTCCTTGTTATATTTTTCTTTTAGGCGGTTCATATATACCCTCCTTCCAATTAATCAAGTTTATTGTGAGCTTTACTCACTCTAACTTTTTTATTACTTTTCTTATCTATATCATGATATACTCTTGTAACTTTATTAGTTTTAGAGTCGATTATCATTACGTTTGAAGCATCTATTTTTGCTTCTGTTTCTATAATTCCACCAGTTTCGTTAGAAGTGTTAGGTTTAACATGTTTTTTAACAATATTAAGTCCTTCAATTATTACTTTGTTCTCGTTTTTGAATGTATGAGTAATTTTTCCTTCTTTGCCTTTGTCTTTTCCGACCATTACTCTAACTTTATCTCCTACTTTTAATTTCATAATTTACCTCCTATAAAACTTCTTTTGCTAAAGAAACGATTTTCATATAATCCTTATCACGAAGTTCTCTAGCAACTGGGCCAAATACACGTGTTCCGATTGGAGACTTATCGTCTTTTATTAACACACATGCATTGTCATCAAATTTTATGTATGAGCCATCATCACGTCTTACACCTTCAACAGTTCTTACAATAACAGCTTTTACTACTTTACCTTTTTTTGTAGTTCCATTAGGTACTGCTTTTTTTACTGTGCCTACTACTACATCTCCAATATTACCAAATTTAACCTTGCTTCCTCCAAGTACTCTTATTACAAGTAATTCACGAGCTCCAGAGTTGTCAGCAACTTTTAAACGTGTTTCTTGTTGAACCATGTTTACTTCCTCCTTATAATATTACTCTTTCTTCAACTATTTCTGCTAAATAGAATCTTTTTGTTTTTGAAAGTGGTCTTGTTTCCACTATTCTAACTATGTCTCCTACTTTTGCTTTATTAGTTTCATCGTGAGCAGTATATTTTTTACTATATTTAACTCTTTTACCATATTTAGGATGTTTCTTATATGTTTCTACTAATACGGTAATAGTTTTATTGTTTTTATCACTAACAACTTTTCCAACTAATTCTTTTTTAACTTTATCCATAATGTGTCCTCCTAATTAATTATTCTCACGTTCGCGAATTATTGTTTTCATTCTTGCAACTTGTTTTCTTAGATCTCTTAATCTAGTTGGTTTTTCTAAATTTCCTGTAGCTTGTTGGAAACGCAAATTGAATAATTCTTCTTTAGATTCTTTTATTTTTGTGTTTAGTTCTTCTGTGGATAGTTTTCTTAATTCTTCCATTTTCATGCGTTTTCACCACCCATTTCTTCTTTTTTTACAAATTTGGTTTTAATTGGTAATTTGTGAGAAGCTAAGCGTAATGCTTCTCTTGCTATTTCTTCTGATACACCAGAAATTTCAAATAATATTTTTCCTTCTTTTACTACTGCCATCCATTTATCAACAGAACCTTTACCAGAACCCATACGAACTTCTAGTGGTTTTGCTGTTTTAGGCATGTGTGGGAAAATATTGATATATACTTTTCCTCCACGTTTCATATAACGTGTCATTGCTATACGGGCTGCTTCTATTTGATTATTTGTAATCCAAGCGCCTTCTTTAGCTTGTAATCCATAGTCTCCGAATGAAAGTTTTGTATTCCCTTTTGCTTTTCCTTCGTATTTTAATCTATGAACTCTTCTATATTTTGTCCTAGATGGTATTAACATAATTAATTACCTCCTTCTTTTTTGGACTTAGAAGGTAATATTTCTCCTTTACATATCCAAACTTTTACTCCGATTTTTCCGTATGTAGTGTTTGCTTCGGCAAATCCATAATCAACATCAGCACGAATTGTATGTAATGGTATTATTCCTTCAGAATGTCTTTCACTTCTAGCCATTTCTACGCCATTTAATCTACCAGAAACTAAAATTTTAATTCCTTTTGCTCCTGCTTTCATGGCAGCACGAATAGCTTTCTTTTGTGCTTGTCTAAATGGTGCTCTGTTTTCAATTTGTTTTGCTACAGATTGTGCAACTAATTCTGCGTTTAAATCAATGTTTTTTACATCCATGATAGAAACTTGAACATTCTCACCAACCAATTTAGATAATGCTTGTTTTAATTTATTTATTTCTTCTCCGCCACGTCCTATTATTACACCTGGTTTTGAAGTGTGAATTATTACTTCACATCTTTTTGCATTTCTTTCGATTTCTACTTTAGAAATACTTGAATCTTTTAAATTCTTTTCTAAATATTCTCTTATTTTGATGTCATTTAATAAGTACTTAGAAAAATCTTTTTTAGGAGCCATCCATTTTGATTCCCAATCTTTGTTTACACCAATTCTAAATCCAGTTGGACTTACTTTTTGTCCCATAAATACCTCCTAAATTACCTTTCTGATACCACTACTGTTACGTGTGATCTTCTATGATAGAATTTATCTATAGAACCACGTGAACCTGGTACCCTTCTTTTTAGAGTTGCACCCATGTCAACTCTTATTTCTTTAACAAATAGCTTTGATTCATCTAATTTGTTGTTATTTACAGCATTTGCTACTGCAGAATTTACAACTTTTAGAATTACTCTTGCTGATTTGCTATTATAATTTCTTAATATGTTTTGTGCTTCAGTAGTACTTTTTCCACGTACTAAATCTGCCATAAGACGAAGTTTGATTGGACTTATTCTAACTTCTTTTGCTATAGCTTTTACATCCATTTTCTATTTCCTCCTCTTACTTTTTCTTCTTGTCATCGCCGTGACCACCAAACTTACGAGTTAATGCAAACTCTCCAAGCTTGTGTCCTACCATATCTTCAGTTACATATACTGGTATAAATTCTTTACCATTATGAACTGCAAATGTATGTCCTATAAATTCAGGAAAAATTGTAGAACGACGTGACCAAGTTTTGATAATTTCTTTTTTTCCAGTTTCATTCATTTTTCTAACCTTATTTAATAATCTTTCGAAAACATAAGGTCCCTTTTTAATGCTTCTTGCCATAATATTTACAATCCTTTCCTATTTACTATTTCTACGACGTACGATAAGTTTATCAGACGATTTTTTCTTTCTTGTTTTATATCCAAGTGCTGGTTTACCCCATGGTGTCATTGGTCCACTTCTACCTACTGGAGCTCTACCTTCACCACCACCATGTGGATGGTCATTAGGGTTCATAACAGACCCACGTACTGTTGGTCTTATACCCATATGTCTTTTTCTTCCTGCTTTTCCAAGTTTTACTAGTCCGTAGTCTTCGTTTCCTACTTCACCTATTGTAGCTAAGCAAGTTCCTAATATTTTTCTTACTTCACCAGAAGTTAATCTTACTAATACATATTTTCCTTCTTTACCTAGAATTTGAGCAGATGCTCCTGCACTTCTTGCTATTTCAGCACCTTTGCCTGGTTGAAGTTCAATGTTATGTACAATTGTACCTTCTGGAATTTTTGATAATGGTAATGTATTACCAACTTTTATATCGGCATTTTCACTTGAAATAATTTTTGTACCAACTTTTAAGCCTTTTGGTGCGATTATATATCTTTTTTCACCATCTTCATAGTTAATTAAAGCTATATTTGCACTTCTATTTGGATCGTATTCTATAGTTGCTACAACGCCTTCTATATCAAATTTGTTTCTTTTGAAATCGATTACACGATATTTTCTTTTTTCACCGCCACCTTGATGTCTTACAGTAATTTTACCTTGATTATTACGTCCAGCATTTTTCTTTATTGTTTGAAGTAAACTTTTTTCAGGTTTATTTGTTGTAATTTCATCATTGATAAGAGTATTCATTCCTCTTCTTGCATTAGTGGTTGGTTTATAATTTCTAATAGCCACTTGTCATTCCTCCTTACCCTAATTCAATAGTTTCGCCTTTGTTTAATTTAACAATAGCTTTTTTCTTTCTGTTAGTAAGTCCAGCATAGCGTCCTACTCTTTTTTTCTTAGGGTGAACATTTATAGTTTTAATTTCTAAAACTTTTACACCAAATATTTTTTCAATTGCTAATTTGATTTCTGTTTTATTTGCTTTTGGATCAACATAGAAAGCATATTGATTGTTTTCTCCTTGTGCTGCAGCCTTTTCTGTTACTACTGGAGATTTAATAATTTCTAAATATTTAGTATTCATTATTTAAGTACCTCCTTTATATCCTCTAAAGCACTTTGTTCTATTACTACTTTATTAACAGTTAATAAATCTAATACACTTACTTCATTTGCTTTTTCAATGAAAACATTTGGTAAGTTTCTTGATGATAAGATTATATTGTCTTCATAATCTTTAACAATTAATAATACTTTTTGATTTTCTATTTTTAAAGTTTTTAACATGTTTAGCATTTCTTTAGTTTTTGGTGTTTCAAATTTTAATGTATCTACTAACAAGATATTTCCACCTTGCATTCTAAATGAGTATGCTGATTTAAGTGCTAACTTTCTTTCTTTTCTATTTTGTTTTTTATTATAAGTTCTAGGAACTGGTCCTAAGGCAACTCCGCCTCCTACCCATTGTACTGCTCTAATTGATCCTTGACGAGCATTTCCTGTTCCTTTTTGTTTCCAAGGTTTTCTGCCTCCACCACTAACTTCACTACGAGTTTTAGTTTTTGCAGTTCCTTGTCTTAATGATGCTTGCGCTAAAACAATTGCATCTTTTAGGACTTTATTATTAGGTTCAATTCCAAATATTTCTTTATCTAAGTTAATATCTTTAATTTTTTCTCCACTTAAGTTTAAAACATCTAATTTCATATTTGTTCTCCTTTCATCACAATTTATTATCAATATCTAAAGTTATTCTGTTACTTCTTGTGATGTTTCTTCAACTGGTGTTTCTACAACTTCTTCTGGAGTTTCATAAGAGATAAGATCAAATGCGTCATGTTTTTCATCTGTCTTAACTGCTGACTTAATAACAACTAAAGATTTTTTTGCTCCTGGAACGCTACCTTTTACTAAAATGCAACCGTCTTCCATGTCAACTTTGATAATTTCTAAATTTTGGATTGTTCTTGTTACTGCTCCCATATGACTTGGTAATGCTTTACCAGGTAAAACTCTCATTGGTAGCATTGTACCTAATGAACCTACACCTCTATGATATTTTGAACCATGTCCCATTGGTCCACGATGTTGGTTATTCTTTTTAATAACTCCTTGATATCCTTTTCCTTTGCTGATTCCTGTAACATCAACAATTTCTCCTGCTTCAAATAGGTCTGCTTTTACTTCATCTCCTACTTTGTAATTGTTGATATCTACTCCTCTGATTTCTTTTAAGAAGCGCTTAGGAGTAGTGTTTGCTTTTTTGGTATGACCAGTTTTTGCTTTGTTACTTAGTTTTTCACGGATATTATCAAATCCTAATTGAATAGCTTCGTATCCATCATTTTCTATAGTCTTAATTTGAGTTACAACGTTTGGTTCTATTTCAATAACTGTAACTGGAACTAATTTACCATTTGATGAAAAAACTTGTGTCATTCCAATTTTTCTACCTAAGATTCCTTTCATTTTCTTTCTCCTTTTTTATTATTTTTGTGTTATTTTGATTTCTACACCACTTGGTAAATCTAAACGTTGTAATGCATCCATCGTTTCTTTACTTGGGTTTTTAATATCAATTAATCTTTTATGTGTTCTTGTTTCAAATTGTTCACGCGAATCTTTATATTTGTGAACTGCTCTTAGAATTGTTATTTTTTCAATTTCAGTTGGTAGTGGTACTGGTCCACTTACTGTTCCGCCTGTTCTTTTAACAGTTTCAACAATTTTAGTTGCTGCGTTATCTAAGATTCTGTGATCATATGAACTTAGCTTTACACGTATTTTGATTGCTGACATATATTTCCCTCCCTTCGCCTATATCTAGTATAGACTTGCTCCGTACAAATAACCCGAACAACTATTGACAACTCGTCCTCGTGTATCGGCAACCTTGCACATCACGGCAGTCATAACGCTATAATGATAACACAATATTATATGAAAAATCAAGTAATTTTTAACTTTTTTTCGTTTTTTTAGTTATTTTTTTAGGATTTTTAGTTATTTTAGTAAAAATTTAAAAAAAGAAAATAATTTTATAATAAATAATGGACTAAATAAACAATTGCACTATTATGAAATTTTTAATACAATAGTGGTGCTAAAACTTCAAATTAAATTTTTTTGGATTTTGATTTAGAAATATTACTATTAACAATAGGATTAAAATTATCGAAATTAAGATATTTTTCTATATTTTTTAAAACTCAATATATAAAGAGATAATTTTATAATCTATTTTATGATAGGGGTATAATTATTATTTAAAAATGAAAATAGACTATGATATAATAATGGGTAAAGGAGGAATGAAATATGAAATTTGGGATGCCTGCGATGATAGAATATAATACAATAGAAGAAAATATAAAACTTGCTAAACGCTTAAATTTATCTTTTATTGAATTGAACCTAGACTTGCCATATTGCACACTAACTGATGAACTAAAAAAATTTGCAAAAGAATACAATATTGAATTTACAGTACATTTATCAGAAAAACTAGATGTTGGAGAATTAGACAATGATATAAGAAATGCATACTTAAGAAAAATAGAAACAATAATCAAGAATGGAGTACAACTGAATATTAAAAAGTATAACTTGCATTTGGATCCAGGAATTCACTTTTCGCTTCCTGATAGGAAAATATTTATATATGAAAAATATCTTGATAAATACAAGAAAAACTTGAAAGATTCTTGCGCCTTTATAAATGAATTAGGAAAAAAATATAATGTTGAAATAATGTTTGAAAACTTAAAATTACCTGATTATTTAAAAGAAGGTTTTAAAATAGTGAGTAGTTTTGATAACTTATTTTTCACATTAGATATGGGTCATGATTTAAAGAGTAATAGTAATGCCGAGGAATTCTTTCTGAGTTTTAACAATAAAATAAAGCACATTCATATACATGATTTTAACGGAAAAAGTGATCATATTGCATTAGGTACTGGAATCATGAATATCAAAGAAAAAGTTTCATTAATAAAAAAACTAAATGTTTATGCTGTTATTGAAGTAAAAAAAGAAAAAGACCTTATTGAATCAGTAAATTATTTGAAAAATAATAAAATAGTAGCGGAATAAAATTATTTCGTTACTATTTTATTTTAAGAAGCTTTATATATAGTTTTTTATATTATATTATAAGAACGCCCTTACAAGATTTATTGTTTAAGATTTTTCATCAAATAGTTTTTTCATTTAACATATATTTTTACAGAAAATCCATTATTCTAATTATTTTTATAACAACTATATTCTTTAGAAAACATACTATCTTAGAGCTCCTTATCGGTTTGATAAACAAAAGTATAATTTGCTAATCGACTTTTTTAATGAAAAATTTTGCAATTATACTATTGGTAATGGGTGATAACTATACAATAGCAAAAAAATTTAAAAAAGGAAAATAATTTTATAATAAATTATTTTCCTCTGCTTATACGTACTATATATCTTTCGCCGGTATCAACGCTACTATTTGTTTCTCTTATGCTTTCAATATACATTTTGTTTTCAATATAGGCTCTTAATTTTCTTAAGTTTTTCTTTTCAATTTGTCTTATTCTTTCTCTTGTTACTCCAAATTTTTGTCCTACTTCTTCTAGGGTTTTAACTCTACCATCTGTTATTCCATATCTTTCGTAAAGAATTAGTTTTTCTCTTGAGCTAACTTTTGGCGCTTCTTCTATTAAACTCATCATTTGTTCAATATATGTTCTTCTTAAGGTTGCTTCTTCTAATGTTTCTTCTGTGTCATCTTTTACAAAATCTCCTAATTCAGTATCTCCAGAGTTATCTCCATGGGCTACTTTTGTAGCAAGTGAAACTGGTACTGCTGTTACCTTTAATAAAGCTGCAACTGAGTCTTCAGGCATTTTAAATTTCTTTGCTACTTCTTTTGCATCTGGATATCTACCATTTTTTTGGAAAAATTCTGTTCCATATTGTTCCATTTTTTTCATTTGTTCAAAAGCGTGTACTGGAACTCTTATGGTTCTTGATTTATCTGCGATAGCGCGTGTTATGGATTGTCTTATCCACCAGGTTGCATATGTTGAAAATTTGTATCCTTTAGCAGGGTTAAATTTTTCTACTGCTTTCATTAAACCAATGTTTCCTTCTTGGATTAAATCAAGGAATGCCATACCGCGTCCTACATATCTTTTGGCAATAGATACTACTAAACGAAGGTTAGATTCTGCTAAAATTCTTTTTGCATCTTCGTTTCCTTCTTCTACTTGTAAGGCATATTCATATTCTTCTTCAGATGTAAGTAAGTTAATTCTACCTATTTCTTTTAAATACATTCTTACTGGGTCATTGATTTTTATATCTTTATTATTAGATACTTCTTCAATTATGTCCCCACCTGTGGTATCATCGTTATCATCTTGGTCACTTGTTATTATTTCGATACCATTTTGAACAAACATGTTATATAAATCATCTAGGGAGTCGCTATCTGGTTCAATTCCTTTTAATTCTTCTGCGATTTGTTCAAAAGTTATTTTCTTTTCTTTTAGACCTATTTCTAATAATCTTGCTTTTCTTTCTTCAAAAGATTTGATTTCATTAATCATTAGATTCATCTCCTATTTTAAGTAATCTTATTTTTTCTGCGATAGCGATTTGTTTTTCAATATCTAGTTCTTTTTTTAACATTTCATTTAGCCTTTTTATTTCTTGGCTCTTATTGTACTCTTTTATTACTGAAATATACTCATCAATTACAGAAAAATTTGGGTTTTCATTTATTTCATATTTTAATACTTCTTTTAAGTAGTCTTCTAGTGGTTTTTTATCATTTAAACTAGTAATAAAGTCTGCTAAAAGAAGGGAACCATGTTTTTTATAATAATAAATAATTTCGTTAGCTAGGAAACGTGCTTCTTTATATGGCATGTAATTTAGTTTTGTTTCATATATTTTTGTTACTTCATAGCTATTTAACATGTAATTTAAAAGTTCGTACGTTGCTTTTTGATATTTATTTATTTTTTCTTGTTTTGGTGGTTCTTTTTTTAACGTTTCAATTTTACTATATTTTTGGACATTTTGCAACTTTTTTTTCAATATTTCTATATCTATATTAAACTCTAAGGATATTTTTTTTAATAATAGCTCTTGTTTTACGATGTCTTCTTCGTTTTTTATCTCTTGTAGGACTTCATTTATGTACTCTGCTTTTTCATCTATATTTGTTAAATCTTTGCCTTCTTTTAGGTATTTTATTTTAAAGTCACTGAATGATAAGGGGTTATTATATAGTGAAAGGTATGATTTTTTGCCTTCTTTTAAAATGTATTCATCTGGGTCTAATCCATCTGTTAGTTTTATTACAAAAACATTGAAGTTATTTAATTCTAGTTCTTTTCCAACGTTATAAATGGCTTTTTGACCTGGAGCATCTCCATCTAGTGATATATAAATGTTGTTTGTTAGTCTTCTTAAAAGGGAAATTTGTTCTTTTGTTAATGAAGTTCCCATAAGTGCTACTACGTTTTCTATACCAATTGTGTGTAATCTTATTACATCCATAAAGCCTTCGACTAGGATTAGTTTTTTTTCTATTCTAACGCGGTCTTTAGCATTGTAATAATTATATAAGTTTTCTCCTTTTTTGAAGATTGGGGTTTCTTTGGTATTTATATATTTTGAGTCTGAGTTAGTATTGTAAATTCTTCCAGAAAAACCTACTGGTTTGTTTGATACATCGAATAAGGGAAACATTATTCTATTTACATATAAATCATGATTATTAGTACCTAGTCCGTAAGTTTCTATTTCTTTATTAGTGTAGCCTTTACTATTTAAAATTTTTGTTAGATTGTTTCTATCTGAAGTTGATAAACCTATTTTAAATGTTTTTATTATTTCTTCATCGATACCTCTTTTGAGTAAGTATTCTCTAGCGCTTTTACCTAATGAGGAGTTTAAGTTATTTTGATACATTTTTAATGATATATCATACATGTTATAGTATTTTTCGTATTTATTAGTTGTTTTTACATTTGTGTTTTTAAATTCTATACCTGCTTTTTGTGCAAGTAATGAAATAGCATCTTTGAAGTCTAGGTGTTCATAATCCATGACAAAGTTTATTACATTTCCACTTGCTCCGCATGAAAAGCATTTATATATTTGTTTTTCTTTGGAAACGCTCATACTTGGGTTAGTATCATCGTGGAAGGGACACACGCCAAAGTAGTTTTTTCCTTTTTTTGTTAATGGTATATATGATGATATAATGTCTACAATGTCACTTCTACTTCTTATTTCATTTATTTTGTTTTCTAGCATTATATCACCTCTTTTTCTTTTATTATACTACAAAAAAATGATAAGTAAAGTAAAGAAAAAGAAACATTTTTGTTTCTTTTGGTATCTTTTAGTTAATATTTTGTTACTTTATATATACTGGTGTTCCTACTTTCACATATTCGTATAGTTTTTTTATTGCTTCTGTTGGAGTATTTATGCAACCATGACTTCCTTCAGTTAGATATAAGTTGCTTCCGAAGGTGCTTCTCCATGATGCATCATGGATACCATAGGCTCTTCCAATAAAGGCAATCCAGTAGCTTACAAAGCTTTCATAATCTTCACCTTTTAAAATAGTATTTCTTGCTTTTCCAGTTACTTTGAAGTCTCCTTTTGGGGTTGGAGTTTTTGGTTTACCTGTTGTTACATCAGTACTTATTATTAGTTTGTCGTTTTCATAATAATATAATTTTTGTTCTTCTATAGATATTTTTATATAGGAACTTTTAATGTCTTTTTCTCTTTTATTTATTATTATTTCTGGTTTGTTGTATATTTTTTTGTTTTTTACTTCTACTGTTATGGTTTTTGAAGTAGTGTTATTGTTTGAATCTGTTACTTTATATGTTATTTTATAAGTACCTGCTTTTTTAGTATTAACATTATTTGTTATTTCTACTTTGCTTGTTAAGTCTCCATCATAGTTATCTTTTGCTTTGTATGTTGGTAAACTTAATTTATCATTTACTGTGATTGTTACTTTGTCCTTGCTATTTACTGTTAATACTGGTTTTTCATTATCTATTATATTTATTTTTCTTGTTAAGGTTTTTTTGTTATAGAATATATTTGATTTTAGTATATACTCTATTTTATAATTTCCTACTTTGTTAATATCTACATTGTAGTTAACTTTTACTTTGTTTTTTAAATCTATGCTACCAAAGTTTGCTTCATATCCTTGTTCTTCGTATTTGCCACCATATTCAATATTAATATTTTCTTCTCCAATTAGTTTGAAATTAGTTTTTTTTATGTAGTATTCTCTTAAGCATATATATACTAGAAATATAATTATTATTGATAATGTTATATACATGATTTTTATAAATTTTTTATATTTTTCTTTTTTCATATTAATTATACCATGTTTCTATTATATCTACATTTCTACTATTAGGGGCTTTTTCTGGTAAGTCTATGTTTATTATTATAGGCATTTTAAAGGATGAACCTGTTGCAATGCAGATACCTGGATAAAGAGTTTTTAATCTATCTATAGTGCATCCTGCTACTTCGGGAATTATTTGTTCTATAAAGTTTAAATCTTCTTTGTGGAACATTTTGAATATTAGGAAATTACTTGCTTGGGAAATTGTTATTTTTGATAGTTCTGAGGGACTTTGAGATATTAATCCAAGAAGAATACCATATTTTCTTCCTTCTTTTGCTATTCTATCGAATATATTGTATCCTAGAACCTCTACATCATTATCTTTTTGAACGTATCTATGAGCTTCTTCTAAGATTATATGAATGGGAAATTGTGCTCTTGGGTTTAAATTAGTAGTAAAGTCAAATAACCATTTTGATAACATTTTTACTATTACTTTTGCAAATCTATCATCTAATGAATTAATATTATAATTAATTACTTGGTATTTTTTGTTTTCTTTATCTATTAATAAATCGCATATATATTTATTTTTGTCTACAAAGTCATTGTATGTGAAGTATTCTTTTTTTTCGCTTTTTATTAGACTATCTAGTCTTACTTTTAAGATATTGGCATAGTCAAATACTTTATCACTGTTTAATATTCCTTCAGATATAAGTGCAAATTCTAGAGCATCATAAAATTCCTCAATGGTGTAATAGATATTTTTTGGTCTGTTGTATTCAATATCTAATTTAACAAATTTTTCTAGATATTTGCAGATTAAGTCTATATTTTGAATTTTTCCTTTTTCATCTACGAATAGACATTGTTTTATACTTATATTCCACCCACCTTCAGTTAGAACTTTATCTAGGTTTATGTCTTTAGTATTAAATTTTGTTAATATTGAGACTATTTGTGTTCTTATTCTGTAATTAGTATTATTATATATAATATTTAGTAGGCATTTTGCTATTATGTCGTTTTTAAATTCTAGGACATCTTCTTCTTTTCCTTTGAAAATTGCTACTAAGTTTAATGCTTTATCTATGATTGATAACTGGCTATGTTGTTCAGCATTAAGTAGTAGTGCTATGTCATCTGTATCAAGTAAGTAAAAGGGAATTCTTAGTTTTTCGTCTTTACTAGAAAGGTCTGTTGTTATTAGTTTGTAATTTATGTTATTGAATTTTTTTGAGATTTCGGTAAAGCAATTTTTATATTCTCCATAGACATCAAATATGAAGAAGTTACTTTTAAATGGTGATTTTTCCCCTTCACTAAATATTTTTTCAATAATGCTTGCAACTGCATAGGATTTGCCACTTCCTGTGTTGCCTAGGATTGCAAAGTGATTACTAAAGAATTTATTTATATTTAGTCCTATGTGATAGTTATCGTATATGTAACTTGTTCCTATTTTTAGTGTTTCTTTATTTTCTGTGAAAATGGTATCTAATTCTTCTTTAGTGATTAGTGATATTTGTGAATTAAAGTTTGGTTTTATAATGTCTCCAAATGTGAATTTGTTATCTTCTAGAAATCCTAATAGATAGCATTCTGCTACTGTGTTATTTATGGAATAGATTTCTCCGACGAATTTTTTTCCATCGTTAAAAACTATGTATTTATTTAGCAAGTTTTGATTTTGTGCTTCATTTGGGTTTATTTCTATTGTTATTTTTTTACTATCAATACCTGTTATTCTACCTTCAATCATATTTATACCTCTTTTTCTTTTTATTATATTAGTGATTTTCTAGTCCAGATTTCAACATCTTTGTCTATATAAATATTTAGTTTTGCATCAAATACTATTTTTATAAAACCTAAACCATTTATTACTAAATCGTGATTAAATTTTACATCTATTTGTCTTTGAGATAGGTCTTTTAAGGTGTTGTTTCTTTTGCTATTTATTCTTTTTATGTTTAAATCATTTGACATAAATATTGTAAAACTATTTTTTTCTCCTTCTTCATAATCAATTCTTAATATGTCTTCGATTACTAATGAGGTTCCTTTTTTTAATTGATATGTTTTTGGTTTTATTTCTTTTTTAGGGGATATTTTTTTTACTTGTTTTGAACTGGAAAAGTTTAAGATATTGCCTTCTTCTACTAAGCCAGGGGTATCTATTAGAAAATAGTCTTTTATGGGAATTTTTATCTCACTTAAAGTAGTTGATGACATTGGCGACATAGTTATTTTGCCTTCTTCTATGGAGTAATTATTTATTATTTTGTTTATTAACGTGCTTTTTCCTGCATTTGTTGAACCTACTACGTAAACGTTTTTAGTAGTTTTAGTTTTATCTATTAATTTCATTAATTTATCTAAATTATAATTTTTGTAAGCACTTATTAGGATAACATCTAAAAATGGTAGGTCTTGTTCTTTGAAATAGTTAATTATTTTTTCTTCTTTAATTGATAATGGCAATACATCTTTTTTATTTAATACTAAAATTATTTTATTGTTTACTAGGTAATCTTTATATTTTTTTATATCACTTGGAACAGATAAAATATCTACAACAAAGAGTACTAAGGCTCTTGTTTTTCCTATATTTTTTAGTATTTCTATGTATTCTTCGTTTGATTTAGTTACAAACTCATATTCTCCGTAGTTAATCATTCTAAAGCATCTTTTACAATAATCATTTCTTAAATCAGTTGTATATCCTTCTAGTAAAATATTGTTGTTTTGCAGTGTTACTCCGCATCCAATACATTTTTTATTCATAATAATTTCCCCTTTTTGTACCTTGTTTTTTAAATATTTTGTTTTCTATTAAACGATTTATTTTGGTAAATATTAATTCTTTGTTTTCAAAAGGGTCTACTAAAATAGTATAATAGTTGTTTTTATTACCGCCATATATATCTGTTAATAATTGGTCTCCAATCATACAGGTTTTTTCGTTTTCTATATTAGTATGCTTTTTTATCTTATTAAATCCTAATTTAAATGGTTTGCATGAAGCATGAATATATTTTAAACTTAGTTTTTGGCAGAAATTATGTAATTTATTTTTCTTTAAAGTGTTAGAAACAATAATAATTTCAAAGTCTTTTTTTAGTTTAGTAAAAAAATCTTGTAAATCTAGGTTAGTATTTTTTGATATTAGAGTGTTATCAAAATCAAATAGTAGAAGTTTAATTCCTAGATTTTTTAATTTATCATAGTTAATACTTTGAACATCTTTTACATACATATTTGGTAATAATTTATTCATCTTGTTCACCCTAGTATAATAATATCATAAATAGTAAAAAATAGATAGTTATTATTTTAAAATTATTATTAGTTTGATTTAGAAAAAAAACGTTAACTGATTAGTTAGCGTATTTTTTGTTTAGTCTTCTTTTTCTAGTTGTAGGTCTTTTACTCTTTGTCTTGGGGGGTTAAATAATGATGTCTGGGATGCTACAACTAGAGGAGAAGAAGTTTCTTGTAATTTAAAGTTTGATTTTAAAGCGTTTTTACTTATTTTTGTTGTACTTGATTTTTTGTTTATATTAAATAAATTATAGTATGGTTTTTCTCCTACTTTTTCTATAAATAAGTCTTTAGATAAAGTTCCTACTAATCTACATTTATCTATAAATAAATCATATTCATCTTTGGTATACATGTTAGAATAGTTGTTTATTATATGAAGGGCGATTAAGCGATATTTTAGGTGTTCTTCATTCATTAAGTATAATATATTATCTTTTGGGATTGTTATGCCGTTTCCTCTTAGGTTATCTTTTATAGTACCACTGTTAAAACCATACATACCTTTGGTAAGTTCTCCAATGGCTTTACCATATGTTTTATTATATGAGAATTTATTTGGTAGTTTTTCCATTAGAGTTTTTGACATGGATAAGATACCTTCGAGCAATTCTTCTTTAGAACAATTATCCAATAGTTTGTATTTATTATATATAAATAGTTTTAAGGCATCTTTGGGATTTGTTTTTTTCAGACTAGTTAAGGGTTTTATGCCTTCTTGTTCTATAAAAGTTTTACGTAAGTTTACTCCTTCGTAATAAGCAATATCCGCGATTAATTCTTTTTTATCACTGGTGTAATTGTGTCTTAATGTTCTTAATTTGGATTTAATTTTTGAGAAGGCACATATTCGATAATTTAGATGATTATTATCTAAAGTGCGTATTAAACTGTCAGTATTTTTTAGTGATAGTTTTTCTTTAATAGTACTAGTTTTGTAGTCATAAAATCCTTTGTTAAATCTGTCATTTATAGTTCCAAGAAGGAAATTAGTTTTTCTGTTTTTTTCTTTATCATAAATAGTTTGAAAACCTAAGAAATTAAGTTCAGTCATTATTTCTTCTTCAAGGCTTCTTAGTTTTCTTATTAGTTCTTTTCTATCCATAATTATTCCTCACATTAATTGTTTTATATGTTAACATATTTTTGTTTTAAAGTAAATAAGAAATTGTATCTATGATAATTTTTATCTGATACTTAAAAAGGAATTAATCTATTTAATTAACTCCTATAATTTGTATTTTTTATAATTTTTCAAGCTTATTACCAGTTTTTCAGTAAATTTATTACCAACTTTTCAGTAAGTTTATTACCTATTTTTCAATAATAATGGTAATTGGTCCATCGTTTATTAAACTTACTTTCATGTCTTCTCCGAAGATACCTGTTTCTATTTTTAAGTTACTCTTTCTTAATTCTTCATTAAATATATCATATAATTTAGTTGCTTCTTCCCCTTTTAGTGCATTTATATAACTAGGTCTATTCCCTTTTCTTGCATCACCATATAGGGTAAATTGTGATATTGATAGGATTTCACCGTTAATGTCTTTAACAGATAGGTTCATTACTTGATTTTCATCGTCAAATATTCTTAAGTTTAATATTTTATTTACCATATATTTTATTGTATCTACATTATCATTTTCGGTAAATCCTACTAGTACCATTAGTCCTTTGTTAATTTTTCCTACTGTTTTGTTTTTTACTTCAACAGAGGAACTTGTTACTCTTTGTACAACTATTTTCATTTTACTATCCTTTCTACATCTGTTATTGTTCTTACTTTGTTTAGCCTTTTTATATACTCATTTAAACTATTTAAGTTATCTACTTGTAATAGAACTGAATAAACATTATTTTCTATTTTGTTTATAGTATTAATGTTTTCTATAACAATTGGTAATGCGTTTACTGCGCCGATTAAATCAATCATTATATTGTCTTTTGTATTTGTATAAATTATTAATTCTGAGTAGTATTTATTCGTTGTTTTTTTATTCCAAAAAGCATTTATCATTCTTTCATCTAGATTATCGATATTTTGACAATTAGTTCTGTGAATACTTATTCCATTGGTTTTTGTTATGTAACCTACTATTTCATCTCCTGGGACTGGGTAACAGCAATTGGCTATATGGGTTTTTATATTATCTGTTTCTCCGACAATAATATCATTAGTGCTTTTGTCTACTAGGGCTTGAACTTTTATTTCTTTTGTTTGCTCTAGAGTTTCTTCATTTTCTTGTTTTACAATGCTTTTAGCAGAAAATTTATTGTTACCAATATTTAAGTATAATTCTTCTAAGTTTTCTACTTTAAATTCTTTTAATACTTTGTCTAGGTTTTCTTGTTTGAAGAAATCATTTGTGGATATTTTTTTTCTTCTTAGTTCTTTTTCTAATAAATCTTTTCCTGCTTCTATGTAGTCTTCTTTTGTTGTTTTATTAAAGAATGATTTTATTTTATTTTTTGCTTGAGTTGTTTTGGCAATATTTATCCATTCTCTTGAAGGTCCGTTTGAGTTTTTATTAGTTATAATTCTTACTATATCAGTATTTTTTAGTTCGTGTGATAATGGAACCATAACATCATTTACTATTGCACCTGTCATACTGTCTCCAACTTGTGAGTGGATTTTGTATGCAAAATCTATTGGAGTTGAACCACTTGGTAATTCGAAAACATCTCCTTTTGGGGTGTATACGTAAATATTATTGTTTAGTACTTCATCTTTTACTTTGTTAACAAAGTCTTCTGCTCCTAGTTCTTTTTCATTTAATTCTATGATTGATTTATAAAATTGTAGTTTTTGTTCTGTTACATTTTGCATTTCTACTGCGGCATTTTTGTTTTCTTTATAAGCCCAGTGTGATGCAATACCATTTTCTGCGATTTCATCCATTTTATATGTTCTTATTTGTATTTCAAATAGATAGCCATCATAACCAAATACTGTTGTATGTAATGTTTGGTAAAGATTTGTTTTGGGCATTGCTATGTAATCTTTAAATCTTTTTGATAATGGTTTGTATTTTGAGTGAATAAGTCCTAGTACTTGATAACATTCTTGTTCTTCATCGACAAGTATTCTTATTGCTAGTAAGTCGTAAATGTCTGAGAAACTTTTTCCTTTGTCTAATTTTTTGTAAATACTATAGATGCTTTTTGCTCTTCCTTTTATTTCGTGTTTGATGTTGTTGTTCATTAGTAATGAACTTACTTCACTCATCATTTTTTCAACGCATTTTTCTCTTTCTATTTTTGTATTGTTTAGGCGTTCAACAATATCATAATATACTTCTGGTTTTAGGTATTTTAAACATAAATCTTCTAGTTCGCTTTTGATTTTATGCATACCTAAGCGATGTGCAATTGGTGCTAGAATTTCGAGTGTTTCTTTTGCTTTTTCTTTTTGTTTTTCTATTGGTAAAGCATATAAAGTTCTCATGTTATGTAAGCGGTCTGCTAGTTTTATAATGATTACTCTTACGTCTTCACTCATACCTACAATTATTTTTTTATAGTAATTTGTTAAATATTCATTTTCTGTTGAGACATTAATACTGTTGATTTTAGTTACTCCATCTACTAAGTTTGCAACAATGTTTCCGAATTTTTGATTTATTTCTTCTTTTGTTGCCTTAGTATCTTCTAGAACATCGTGCAAAAGGGATGCGACTATCGTTTCATAATCGGCATGGATAGTAGTTAGGATTAGTGCAACCATGATTGGATGATTTATATATTCTTCTCCTGTTTTACGGTATTGACCAAGATGTTTTTTTTCGGCATAGGCGTATGCTTTTTCTACTTCTTTTATTTCTTTTTCTGGTAAATATGTTTTAAGAGCTTCCATTAGTTTGTTATAGTTATTTAATTCTTTTTGCATTTAATCACCTTCTTAAAAGTTATTCATTTCTAGTTTTAATATGTCATTTACCATATCTGATAATGATAAATTGTTGCTGTTTATCCATTTTGTTTCTTTTAAATAGTTCCAAATATCTTCTTCTGTTATATTTTTATTATTTATTTCTTCTTTTTTTAGTCTTAAAGCAGGCATTAATCTATTTTTTAACTCAGTTAAATTATTAAATTCCATTTCGTCACCTCGCACTTATATAATAGCATTTTTTTATTTTTTTGTTAAGTTTAAAAGAATAAGTATGGTTTCATTTTAGTGCTATCTTTACTATATTTTGTGTATAGTACATAGTTGTTATTGTTTTTTGTAAAAATTATCATGTCTTCACTATAAATATTATCTATTAATGAACCATTTGTAATTTTTGTTTTTAGTTGTTCTGGTATTTCTATTTTTTTTATGTTATAGATGTCTTCTAGGTCTAGTAGTTTGTAATTATCATTTAATATTTCTTCTAGAGTATACGAGTTTTTGATGCTGAATATATCTTGTTTAGTTCTTTTTAAATTGTTCATGCACATTGGAATGTTTAAAGTTTTTGATATATCGTTTATTAAACTTCTTATATATGTTCCTTTGCTTACTTTGCAAGAGAATGTAAAATAATTATCTTTGAAATTTATTAAACTAATATTAAATATTTGTACTTTTTTGTTTGGAGGGTTTACTGGTATGTTATTTCGGGCATATTCATATAGTTTTTTGCCATTTACTTTAACAGCTGAATATATTGGCACTTGTTGAAGATATTCTTTTTCAAATGTTTTTAAAGTTTTCTCTAGGGTTTCTTTTGTTAAACTATAGTTTGATTGTTCTTTTGTTATATCTCCGGTTATATCATATGTAGTGGTAGACTTTCCTATTAAAACTTCGCAAATGTATTCTTTGGTGTCATTTTCTAGTAAATTTCCTAATTTTGTGAATGCTCCGATACCTATTACAAGAAGTCCTGTTGCTAGTGGGTCAAGAGTTCCAAAGTGTCCTACTTTTTTGGTGTTAAATTTTTTTGATATTATATTGACAACGTCACGGGATGTATAGTTTTTTTCTTTATTTACAAGTATTATTTTATTCATTTTTTTACCTCCGACAAAATAATTTTATCATTTTTGCAATAAAAAAGATAGGAAAACCTATCTTAACTTGTTATTAATGTGTATCTAGCTGTCGCAGTAGAAAATGACGCTCCTTGCCCACCTGAATATACATAGAATAGTCCTGCTGTTTCTGCATCGGAGTTGGTTCCTCCACGTAATGTCCAAGTATTTGATGATGACAAGAAGTTTGTTGTATTGCCATACCAACCGGATGTTTCTATTAGGGCATGTTGTAAGTTTGCTGAAGTATAGGCAGATGATGTTGTGTATATATTTGCATATTTATCTGAAGGTACAGCTGAAAAGCCAGAACTTCCTACTGTTTTTGAATAATTACCCATTACATATTCATTGGAGCCACCATTTAAGTCATAGATACCTGTTATATTTCCTGTTGTTGACGCTAGTAGTCCTTTTGATGCTTTGTAGTTATTATTCTTATCAGTACATGTTGTGCTTGAAGAAGAAGCATTTACTGTATCTCCTGCGATACCTGTTTTATATGTTGAACAATTGTTTATCGTAATGTCTTCACAACTTGTTTTGGAACTACATCTTCCATATAAACTTTGTGTAAGATATGCAATAGCGCCCCACTCGTTATTTTTTGTTAAATGACTATCTACTGTTTCTGCTAAACCATATATATTGCCGTTTTCTTTCATATTTATACCGACATTATAGTACGTTGAAATTCGAGCACCACGCCAACTAATCATATTTGGTTTAATAATTGGTTTTATTGTAGTTAGGTCGCACCCTGTGCCACTTGCCGAGTTTGATGGTGTACATGATACATTGCTTGATGGTTCAAACTTTGAAGCCCAAAAACCATTTAATGCTTCACCGCCAAATGTAAAGGCATCGTGTGCTGGTTCTACTGTTGAAACAAATTTGATATTGAATGCTCCTGGTGATGCTACTGTACCTCCATTGTAAGAACCATTTGTTGTTGCGCTAAAGCGTGGTATCCACACCCACATTGAATTTATCATATTCATTGGTATTTCTGTACCAGCGTTTGCTTTTACATAATAGTCTCTTGGTTTAACTTCTTTAAAATCAAAATATGTAGTTAATTTATCTTTTGGTACACTTTTGTAATCGTATTTGCTTGCAATGGTCGATATTTCTTTTTTACTTAATGCTTTATCCCAAGTCATAAAATTTTTAAGAGTTCCAGAAAAATAATATTGTTCTTCTGCGGTAGAATTTCTTCTTCCTATATATGAACCTGAGACCCAAGAAAATGTATTAGTTGAACTTGTTGCTGTTTGTTCAGTGCCATCTATATATAGTTTAACATCAAAAATACTATTGGCTACAATTGTAGCAGTATACCAAGTGTCAGTAGTAAGATTAGCTGTTGAGAATAATAATCTACTAGTGCCAGGATATAATGGAATTATTGCAATATTACTATCGAAAAGACCGAATGCTATTTTATTGCTGTAGTCTCCAAAAATAATTTGATTTGTGCTAAATGACGTTGTTTTAAATGTTACTGTATAAGTAGCAGGAAGCGTTACTCCAAAATCTTCATATGCTGATATTGCGTCATTTGTTCCATCGAAGACTAAGCCTGCACTTGATGGTGTTGCTCCATCTATAGTTATTTCTCTATCGTTACCAGATTGGTCTTCAAAACCAGAATTTTGTAATGTTACTGCATTTGCCCATTTTTTATTAGCATAATCGAACCATTTATATTTAGTTGAAACATTGCTATTGTCTGCTTTTTTCCATACTTTAGCAGTTTCGTCGTAGTATACTGGTATTAAATTTGAAGTAAGTTTTGGTTTTATTTTGCTTGTTTCTTCTATGGATATTTCTACGGATTTACTTTCGCTTATATTTCCTGAAGTATCTTTTGCCCATACATAATATGTTCCGTTACCATAAGTCTTGCTTGAAGTATATTTTTCACTTGAGAATGGTATCCAAGCGCTATCGCTAAGTGTTGGTTTTGTATTTGATGTTGAGATGTAATATCCTGCTATTCCAGTTCCAAATGCTCCATCTGTAGCAGAAATTTCTATTTTTCCATAAATGTTTGCCCTAGCATAATTTATTATAGGTGGAGTTGTGTCTGAATAGGTATTTGTTTCTCCATATAATCCAATTACACGAAACCTATCTTCTAATGAGCCTGTTCCGGAAAGTAAGGCATTTTTATTTAAAGTGATTACTGGTTTTATATATGATTTTTCATCTGCTTTTACTATTTCTATTTTATCATTTGAATATCTAATTATATATGCATTTGTGTCAAACTTTCCTGGGGACATTGTCCAGTAGTTGACAGTACTATACAAGTAAAAGTCTGTATTTTCTGTTTCGGATGTTCCACCAGCGTATGCTATTTCATCGGCAGTTAAAATTCCCACCTTTGCAGTTAATGTATTTGTGCAGGAACTGCTCGGATTATGTGCTGTAAAGTTTCTTGTATATGCTCCATAAATATTATTTGAATTTGTTGTATCGTTACAAAAAATTGTGTTATCTATATAATCTTGGTAATCTGTTAAATTTGTATTATACCAACTTTCTACTTTTGTTTTTACGTTACTAGATGAATAATCTAAATCACTTGTGCTTGTGCTTTTAGAACTATATGATACCTTTTCATTGGTTGTAGTATAGTGAAAAAGACATGATGTAAGTCGAGTATAATCATTTTGGTCTATCTTACCATCTCCAGTTAAGTCATATTCTTCTTTATAAGTTGTATTTTCTGTATTTAAGTATTCTTGTAATGTAGTCTGGTCTTTTTTATTTTCTACTCCATCACCATTTAAATCTAGACTTTTTGGACAGGAATTTAAATCTTTGTAAAGTACTAGTTTAACACTACCATCACTGTTTACTTTAACTATTCTCCATGTAAATCCTGCAAAGTCTAAGTAATTATTTTTGCCATCTCCACGGAAATAATACACATCACTATCGCCTTCAGTTACTCTTACTAAACCGCTTGATTGAGAATGAGAACCAGTACTGTCAGTTAAAGGTGCAATGTATGCATAATCAGGGTCTACCTTTGTTGCTTCAATGATTGTATTGTTACTTATTGCTTTATATCCTGCTGTGTATGAGTTCATATTTGGTCCTTGTTTTGATGTAGCATTTAGGATTATTTTAGCGTCTAATGTACCAGTCATTTCAATAGTTTCGGCGTCTACCCACATTCTAAGTTCAAATGTTTTTGACTGACCTTGCGCTAAGTAACCAGTATCTACTAAATATGCTTTTGAAACTGTAGCATCTTCTTCAAGTAAAGTTCCTTCTTTTAAGGCTCCTACTAAGGTTGGTGCAAGATATGCACTATCTGAAATAGCAACTTTAACTTTGTTTACGTTTTCAAGATTAGAAGTATTAATTATTCCTAAATTAGTTTCGTAGTATGCATCAGTTGTACATGAATTTGTTATTGTATATTTATATGGTGCTAGCAACAAACCCTTTTCATCTAACGTAGGAAGTGAATTTGTTAAATTGATATTATTTTCTTCAGCAAAGTCAACTTTTAAGCATCCTGCTTTAATTAAATTGTCTTTGCTACTTCTTAAAGTAAAGCTTACATATGCAAAAGTTACTCCTGTTATTATTGCTAGTGCTCCTACTATGGTTGTTACGATAATAAATGTTTTTTTCTTTTTTGGATTTTTAAAAAAGTTTTTTATCCTTGCTTTTAGTTTCATAAATAACACCCTTTTCTATTAAGACCTACTATATCATATAAATTATATAATAAAAAACATCTTATTTCAAGATGTTTTTTAAATTTAATGACGCATTATAAATATCTTTTTTGGGTATTTTATTTTCTCTTTCATTTAAAATATTTATGCTTTCTTTTAAGGAAACGTTTTCTTTTACCATTATGTCAATAATTTTAGCCTCTATGGATATATTCTCTTTTATTTCTTCTTCTTTTTGTTTTTCTATAACAAGGGTGTACTCTCCAAGGTTAGATTTGGGGTTATATTTTACTTCAAGCAAGACTGTTTCCATATCACCATAATAAGTTTTTTCATGTAATTTAGTCAAATCAGATGATAAGCTTATTTTTATATTACCTAAGTATTTATATAAATATTCTAAAGTATTTATTATTCTTTTTGGTGATTCATAGAATATATATGTATTTATATTACTTTTTTTTATATCATTTATTAAGTTTATTTTATCTTTATTTTCTCTTGGGAAGAACCCATAGAAAGTAAAATTGTCAGATTTTAAGCCACTTACGGATAGTGCTGTTATAATAGCAGATATACCTCCAATTGGAATTACTTCGATTTGGTTTTCTTTTGCTTCTTTTATTTCATTTGTATATTTTTCAATTTCTTTATCACATTTTTTTAT
>OIZL01000579.1_pt1 | contig 25862 bp, 25 predicted proteins | sample 1588541 | NCBI WGS metagenome assembly OIZL01 (sample SAMN03283285) | human gut metagenome | biome: human-associated habitat; material: feces | host: Homo sapiens | place: Peru | collected 2012 | reverse complement strand
CGTCAGCCGCCGAGGTAGTCGTTTGCTCTACGCTCGTAACGCTTACGCCGTCGGCTCCGGCAGCGCCCGTCGCGCCCGTACTGCCCGTCTCGCCTTTGTCGCCCGTCTCGCCTTTGTCGCCGGTCTTGCCGGTATCACCCTTTGAGCCCTTGGAGCCGTTCTTCACCTTGAAGGTGCTGGTGTTGCCGTTGGAAAGCGTGACTGTGACGATGTTTTCCCCGCCGTCTGCGGTGGAGGTGGTAGTCTGCTCAACGCTCGTTACGCTTACGCCGTCTTTACCGTTTGTACCGTTTAAGCCGTCCTTACCGTCCTTGCCGGCAGCACCCGTCGCGCCCGTTTCGCCTTTTTCGCCCTTAGCTCCCTGAAGCTGCCCTTGGTCTACCCAGCCATGAGGCACAACGGTTTCGTCCCACATATAGATGTTATAAGGAGCGGCTGTGCCCACGTTGTACATATCGCCCTGCGCGGGTGAGGTTATCGCTGCTTCCAGCGCATCGAGTGTCGCGTATGTCCCCTTGATGTCGAGGCCGGTTCCCGTCTCGCCTTTCTCGCCGGTATCGCCTTTGTCGCCGGGGTTGCCCTTGTCCCCCTTTGAGCCCTTAGAGCCGTTTTTTACCTTAAAGGTGCTGACGTTGCCGTTGGAGAGCGTGACTGTGACGATGTTTTCCCCGCCGTCAGCCGCCGAGGTAGTCGTTTGCTCTACGCTCGTAACGCTTACGCCGTCGGCACCTTTTGCGCCCGTCGCGCCGGTCTCGCCAGTCTCACCTTTTTCGCCGGTCTCGCCTTTGTCGCCTTTCAGCAGGGTAAATGTGAATTCCACGCCATTATCACTTATTGTCACTTCTACGCCCGGCGTTTCGCCGTCCTTCACCTCCGCGCTGGGATTGCCCCACCTGTTGGCAAGCGCCGTCATGGTGCTCATGGCAGCAGTGAGGGCACTAAACTCGCTGGACGAGATAACGTCATCATCGTCGTAAAGCGGGTCAGTAACATAGAGGTTGAACCACGGAGAGAACAGCACCTCGTTGTTTGGGCCGTAAATCGTCAGCTCGCACTTGACCGTACCTGAGACCTCTACCGCCTTTGAAGTGAGAAGGTGAGTTACCACGTTTCCGTTCACCGTGCAGTCATCGTATACGATAGTGGCGTCGGGTTTTTTAGCCCTGAGGACTACGCTGCAACCGTCCGGCACCCCATACGGCGTGGAGCCGTTATAGAGGGAGATGGAGAGCTTTCGGGATTTTATGTCGCCCTTTTTGACGTATATGCTTGCCTGAGTTCCGGGCTTTGAGCAGTCTAAGCGAAGCCGGTAGATTATTTCATTCACACCATCGCCTCCTTTTTCCACGATGGTAACAGGCCGGTTTATGTCATTTCTCCCCGTTTTTGACCAAAAATAAAAAAAGCACCCTCAAAGGTGCTCAATATGCCCGCCGCTATTCCCTGCTGACCAGGTATTCCATGGTAACGCCGAATATCTCGGACAACACGAGGAGTTCGTAATCGGCAACGAACCTTGCGCCGCTTTCAATTCTGCTCACGCAGTTATTTTCAAGGGTAATGCCGGATAGCTGGAGCTGCGCCGCAAGCTCTGCCTGCGTCATGCCGGCCTTGCGCCTGCACTCACGTATTCGCTTGCCGGATATGTTCTTCTTGCCGTTGTAGTCGTATATTTTCATGCGCCTCGTCTCTTTTTTGCTAAAGATGATATTTACCGCTTGACAGTAGCACGAAAACAAAAGAGAATTATGTTAAAGATGAGAATTAAGAGAAATAGTGTGAGGTTTCTTAATTGAGAAGGTTATTGCTCGTTGCCGCAGTCTCATGCATGGCTGCGCTCATACTGTTTAAGGCGGTTGCAACCGCCCATTCGGGCGGTACGAATAGTGAGGGTGGACTTCCTCCACACAAAGCAATTAAGGAGAAGCATGGGTAAATGAAGGTTATTGTGAATATATTCGACCCTTTATGCGGGGCATCGTCTGTGGAGGATTTTTTCTTTGGCGATTATAATATCACTGCCGATACGGTCCGCAAGGAAGAATGGGAGGTAGGGGTAGATGTTACACCTGAGATATGCAGTAAATGGATGGATAGGGAAACACACGAGCTATATTTTCTTATGGTGTATAGAGAGGGAAAGCGTGAATGCTATTTTGCGACAAAAGAGTTATTTGCCACGGTAAACGAAATATCCTCCCAAGCATTAGGAATATCTTCCCAAGCATTATTATTGCAGTTAAGGGAGGGCCGCATTTGGACAAAAGTGTACGGTAGAATGTGCGATGAAATGTACGGTCAAATGATGGACTATGTGCATGAAATATGTCGTGTGCTGATAGATTCCGAGATAATTGATTCTGGACAGGGCTTGATTGAGAAAACCTCACTTTTCTTTGCTGCTCTTTTTTACGAATGGATGAAAGACAAGAATTATTCGGAACAGGTTTGTTTCATAGCAATACAGAAATACATATCAGAACTATCGATGGGTTCTAAAGGATTTTCAGAGAATGAGATGTGGCAACTCTATGCAGCTATATTAAAAGATGTGGCGCGAATAAAAAAAACTGTTGATTGTGCAACCATAGATGATATGAGTAAAAAAAATATATCTGATATTCCCTTTATAATATATTGTGGGTTAATTTCACCGTTGCTTACAGAACTGTATTTCAAGTATGTATGCGATGAAATAAGGAAGGATATCGCCAAAAGCGTCGCGTGGGATGTGGCAGATGTTTTTTCTTCGTTCTTTCATGATTTTTATTATCAATGATGCTAAGACAAGTTAAAAGTTGATTAGGATAGGGCTAACAAGAAATTAAAGCGGGGAAACGCTCCCCGCTTTTTAGTATTGCTCCTTTACTTGGGCTTGAGCCATTCATCGAATTTCTTTTGTGTCCAGTAGGGCTTTCCTTTCTTGTCAGTAAGGTCGAGAGCGAATAGTTTTGTCTCTATATCGCTCATTTTCTGATAGTCGGCAACCTCGTATGCGGCCTGATAAAGCTCCCTGTACACATTGGAAATGCTCTTGGCAATATCGCTGTCCTTCCGTCCTTCTCGCTGCTGCTCATAAATCCAGCCGTTCAGCTCATCGGCGGTGTAGTAGATATTGCTCGCGCCGGAGTAGTTTCCAGTACCGTCAAACAACACTGCTTTTTGGCTATCTGGAATACTCATGCGGTCAAGGACGTCATATACCTCCTGTTTTTTAAGGCCGCCCTCTCTTGCTACATCCAACGCGGCCTGATACAGCAGGTCGTCCGAAGCTGATATACCCGCGCTGCTTTGAGCTGCGTAAGCTACCCCGGCCTTGGAGTGACCGCCCAGCAGCTTGAGCATATAGGCGTCAGCCTCATTCTTCGCTCGTTTCTTCGCCTGCCGTATAGCTACCTCGCCCTGATCCGCAACGGCGGTGACATACTGCCAGTAGAGATTATTGAACTTGCCCTGATACTCCACATATTGTTCGGCGGTCAGCTCAAAGCGCTTGCTGTTATCGTCGGTTATGAAGGTCTGCATGACATTGGGCATTATTTCCGTGTCCCCGGCCTTTCTCACCGCTGCATCAACCTTTTGCTGCGCGTAGCTTCTTACGTCGCTACCGAAAGAACGGTTGAAGTCGTTTATCATATCAAGCACTATCTGCCGCGTATTGCGGTTCGGATTATCCTTAGCCAGCTTGTTGTAACGCGAATAGAACGTGGTCATTGCATTACTCTCGCTGTAAGCAATGGCCTTGTCCATATCAGCCGGGTAGGTATCCTTTGCGGTTTTGGCAGCATCCCTGAGAGAATACATTGTGTTGATAAGGTCGGTTGAATATTGGCTGTCGCGCCAGTATGTATTTTTCAGGCCGAGCGAGAAATCACGCGCCTCATCATTTACAGGGAATAATGCCTGCTGGAATTTCCAGAACCCACCAAACACATTTTTGCCAAAGTAGTCTATCATTATGGGGCTCCAATTAAAGGCTTCACCGATAGCCTTGGCAATCTTCGAGGTACGTTCATTATAGTGAGTTGCCTTTTCACCGATGTAAGCAGCGCTTTCTATTGGCCTGCCAAGAAAGTCGCGGTTTGCCATCATGTATGCCGCTATACCGGCTATGCCGAAGTTGCCTAATAAGTCCGCCCCGACGTCTTTCGGCGTGGCTTCGCCGCGAAGCAGGTCAATCAAGCCCTGCGCCGCATCATCTGCAAGGTTTGGCAGGAACGAGCCGGTAAGGTACTCATCAAAGTCACGAAAGGCGTCGTCGTTACCACTGGCGTACTTTTCGAGAAGGGCGGACGTGGCGCTTGCCGGGGCTGCGAGTTCTCGGGGTTTGGGGATTGTAATAAATTCGCCCGTGGCCTCACCATCCTTATATACCGGGATGCACCAGAAATTATTCTTGGTGTATGTCGAAAGCTGCGCGTAGTATTTGCGGGATTTCTCGTCGCGGCTATTTATGAGCCATTGCAAAGCGCCTAATGCGGTATATGCTCCGATATACAGCGCAAGGCGAGCCGCGATAACCTTTTTCTTCAATTCTGGAGGGGCATCTTCGGCGGTGAAGAACCTGACTTCTTTGTCCAATCCCTGCATACCGGCATTGAAGAACGGAACAAACCTGTTGAGCTGCTTGCTCTTAATTCCTCCTCTCTTGAAGTTTACCGTAATGTCATGGGAAGCATACATAGCTTCTCTGGGGGAAAGTCCTGACTTACGGCTTAAGACGTATATTGCTTCACGCGGGCCGCTTTCTATGATGTCGGATACAAATTCTATTCCGGTGCCTATCGTATTATTGAACAAACGAGGGGCAATCTTTACAGGGTCTCTTCCTATGAGCTTCCAGAAATCACCCGTCATTTGCCCTATAATTTGATCTGGCATGTCCTTATCCGTTGCAAAAGCGGAATCATGTCCTCCGCCGAGGGCCACATACTCTTTGTGGAAGGGCGACCATTTATCAGGCTTGCGGAAGTTCTGCGCGTAAGAAGCGAATATCTCTTTCACAAGTTTAATGGGGCTCTTTTCAGAATATGTAAACGCCGTACCCAAGTCACGTACAGTGTTTGACCCTACCGACCAAACAAGGTTTAATCCTGTGATGCTGTTAGTGATAAGCCGGTTGATTGTGCCTATGGTTCGCGCAAAGTCGCCGGCCTGACGGGGCGACATATTTGTAAGCGATTCCAGCAGCATAGGATCGTTTATCTTCCAGAATTCAGGTTTGCCGTTGCGCAATACCGTTATAGTATTGCCAAATCCCTTTGTGCCACGGCTGAACTGTACAAGGTAGTCATCGAGTTCGCCAACTATACCATAGGCAGTTTCCTTTGCGTCCTCGTCTAACGAGCTTTCCTGAATTTCCTTTTCAAGGGTCTGCTTGGTTCCAACCATGTCGATTACATGACGTTTCATCGGGGGAATACCAGGCTCTACCAGCCAACCCAGCCCTTCTTCTTTTCTTGCAACATCAACAAGGTCAAGGGCTACCTTGTTCTTGATGGCTGCATTAACCATCTTTACCGTATTAGTGATGATGCTTTCAACAGGGTTGACTATATCGCGTCCGCTGCCGTGAGCGCGCCGGATGGTGCTATCCTGATTTGCAAAGCTTCTCTTGGCTCCGCCCCGTACTCTGCCCTTGTCCATAACTCGGTTGAGCGGGACATAGCTCGACCAACGTTCAGCCCATTCTTCCGCACTCACCTTGGAAACGAGGCCGTATTTCACACCCCAATTATGCAAAAAGTCTCGCTGCCATGTATATAGCTTTTCTGCGGCTTCGCTGAATTCCGGGTGCTGCCGTTCGAGCTCGTTGCGGCGTGTGTCCATCCACGATGTAGAGTTCTTTCGGTCGTCTGCGAATATGCGCATACCCTCTTGCAGACGCTCCGGGCCGTGCCGGACTACCAAGTATTCATTGAAGTCGGCATAGGTCTTTTTGTCTTTGAGGTCTATACCGTCAAGAGCAGACTGTAAACCACCGGAAATTCGCCTGCCGTCATCATCTACATAGCCGGTAAATAAGACGCTGGCGGCAATGGAATCGCTGTATGCGCTATTGATTGCATCAATATACACCGAGGAACCAGCCTCTTTATCAAACATCCTTATTGCATGTAGCGAATCGAACCAGTCTTGATAAAAACGCTCTTTACTGTCACTGAATTTCTCACTCAATGTGCGGAAATCATTAGGCCCTTCGCTCATGGGACGTATAGACGATTGAGCATTATTCACGTCCAGAGAGTAATAGGCGTTTATCTCGTCTGCAAATTCATCCACCGTAGCCAACGTTTCGGGAGACAACGCAGCTTGGAAATGCGGGAAGAACAGAGGGTAATCAATCCTCGCAGTCTCCTTATTTTGCATATATCTACGCACAAATTCCGCAAGTCCCTCAGCCTTAAGCTCACCGGGCTTATATTTTTCTTTCATCGCGCTGCTTAACTGGTCTACAAGCTCTGCCTGCTGATCTTTGCTTAACCCCTTTGTATCCATGCCATGCTATCACCTCACTAAAGCTCATAAGGGGCGAAGCATAGCCCCGCCCCAAACAGGTAGTTAATCAACAGTAGTATGCTTGACATTTGTGTCGGGCAGGCGCTTTGCCATGTCGCAGAGTTTGTTCAATATATCGTCCGGGACCTCTGCCGCCCTTGCAATGGTAAGTTTTGTTTTTTCCAGCGCCGCAATAAAGGCGGCTACCTCCTTGTTGCTGTTGGCGGTCAGTTTTGTCATACAGGCAACTCCGCCCTTTTCCGAATCCCGGGTTAACAGGCTGAAGCCGTCGGTTTTAATGCACTGCTCAAATCCGTTGTCGTCAGTGATAGTAATCCTATACATGATGTCTGTCCTCCTTATAGCTTTGATATGTTGATGCGGCGCTCGGTTCGCGCTGCGACTTGGTACGCTTTTTTCTCGATGGTCTTGACCTGCACAAGATGTGTTTCAGTAACTACCTTCTCGCGGTCGCCCATACAGGCTTTTATCTGATCTGACAGTTCGTTATACGCCTTGTACTGCGGTGCGAGAGCTTCTTTCTGGAGTATGAGGCTTTCCAGCTCACCGTCATCTATCTCCGCCTCTATGCGGGAGTGGTCGGCGGGGCATATATGCTTCATGGAGCATTCCTCGCACACGGTTATGTCCGGGCAGGCCGGGGGCAATGTCTTGCCGGTGGCGTCGTTCAGGGCGGCGTATACGCGCTCGCCCTTGCGCAGCATTGCGTCTGCTCTATCCCAGTCAAAGGGCACCTCAATGACCTTGATCTCGCCGGTGAGCTTGTTCGTCAGGACGAAGAATCCTTTTTCCTTTTCGAACTTCCACATGTAGACGAGGAGCTGGGAGGGGTAGGCTCGCACATAGTGCTTCTTGGAGACATAAAAATCCTCGACGCAGTTGAGCTTAACCCATTCGAACGGTGACAGCCCTTTAATTTCTGCTGGGAACAGCTCGCCCGTCTCGGGGTCTTTGATGCGGATATCCTCGCGGCCTGTTATGAGCGGGTTTTCTACCTTCCAGCTGCGCTGTGTGGGAGTGATTACTTCAAAGCCTGCGGCTTTGAGCTTGTTTATGGTGTATTCCTCTATCGAATTGCCCAGGTCGAATATGTTCTGGAGGCCGTAGTCGTGAGGCTCCTGCTCGTCCCAGTGACGGATGAGCAGATAGAGATACCTCTCGCAAGGGTGGCCTATGTTGGATGCTCTGAGGTTGTTGCAGGGGTAGACCTTGATACGGCTCTCTACCTCGTTGCGGATGGCCGCTTGAATAGATTGTGAACTTAACATATATTGCGTGCCTCCTCATAGTTACGGTCAAATACAATGATGTCTACGCCGTGCTCACGGGCGTATTTTGACTTATTGCCACCGGTAATAACCTTGCAAGATGCTGCGTTATATACGCTGGCGTAGTCGTCGTTGATGGTCATAACGAGCTTGTCGCCCTTGTTGTATTTGTCGTTCCAGTCGTGCAGCGCTTTCAGGATAGTAATGAGCTGCTTAACCGCCGTGCTGGTCATTACGGTTCCTCCGTAGGAGGAATGTAGTCATCCTCGGGTTTGGGTGTGGGCGCTGGGGGATTCTTCTGACACTTACGGCACAGCCTACGTCCGAAGCGGCCTTCAGAATAACTTGCTTCTGCCTGCGTGATAGCCGCCCCGCAAGCGGTGCAGGTGAGCCCGGTAACCGCTGCGCTTCTGCCGGTGCCGCCCCTGCTGCCTTCCTTGAATGTATAGCCGGTCAACTTCTGGGTATTCACGCCGCCTCTATCAAGGGTTTCCATGTCGATGTTGCGAAGGCCGGGCAGCAGACGCTTGATGCCGTTGTTCAGGCAGTTGGTGTACGCGGCTTTTTTGACGTCGTTTGCGTCTACCTGGTCAGGGCCTTTGTGTTTGGGGTTTGCCGAGCCGTCCCGCAGGGTCGCTTGCCCGGTGAAAAATTCGTCCCTGCCCGAGCGCGAACCGTCACACTCTATTTCCGTGTTCCCCATGCGGAACACCATGCGATAGGTGAAGGACGGATACCCATCGTCAAGCTCGCGCTGCACGTCGAGAATCTTCCAGCCTATGCCGAACAGCCTGGCAACCTTTGTTGCGCCGCTCTCCTGCAAATAGGGCTTGCCGCCGATAATCACCCAGTCGTGGGCGGTAGTAATTTTGATGGCTGCCATCATCATCTTGTTGAGGGCTGCGACGAGCTTGTCCGCTCGTTCCGCCATGACAATAATGGCGTCAACGTCGTAATTGGCGATGTCATCAGGCAGCACTGTTATCATGCTGGTACTTTCGTTGATTTGCTCCATGTGTTACCTCCTGCTCTTTGTCGTTATTGGTATCATCCTGGGTACCGCCTTCATGTTCGCAGTCGCACCGCTCGCCGGGGTCGAGTGCTGCGCCGCAATAGGGACAGGTTTTATAGTTCACTCTTGCTCCACCTCCTTTCCAAGATACAAAATGATTAGATGTTGCATGCCGGCCTGCATGGTGTCAAAGCCAGCGGCGCGGAACGCCTGTTGCAACTGGTTAAACACCGTCTTTGACAGCCTGCACTGATACGGGATGGCAGACGGCGGCTGTCTGGTCTGCGGGGTGCTGAGAGCGTCCTCTGAAATGCGTTCTCTAACATCTGCTCGGCGTCGCTGACGAGGCGTATGCCATACTTTTCCGGATTCTCCACCTTAGAATTGAGATATTTGTCGTATCCGGGATACCGCTCGCGTACTACCTCTACGACCTGGCTTGCATAGATACCGTGCTCCTCGCGGAATTCTTTGATGTGTAACATTTGTAGATTGCCTCCTTTCTCGTTGTTATAACGCCATTGCGCTGCTCAGCATTAACAGCCCTACGCCGCTTAAAATGACGGCTTGTCCGAAGTCCGAAATTCCGGGAGCGCAAAGGACTAAAATAAAGCCGATGACGAATTGAAGGGGAACGATTACATTCCGGGCAAAGGTCTTGATTTTCCAACGGTAGCGTCTCATATTTTTGCACCCGTCGCCGTGCGCCGTCTTCCCCGGCGGCGCACGTTGGCCATGGTTGTACGCTGCCCGATTTCGGCGCTGTACTCAAGGCGCTGATTAGCATCCAATTTGCCGGTTCGTCCACGGGCGAGTTCCTTTCGTATACAGGTCTGGCTCGCGCGCAGAAAAAAGCTGATGTCCTCAATCCTGTCGCCCTGAGCATACAGGCGTTCTATCTGCCGCCTGTCGTCGTAGTTCAGAATTTTGTACTGCCTCACGTTTTTCCCTCCTTTTATGCAAAAATAGAGTGTAAATAAGCATTTATCTTATTTGCACTCTATGTTACAATTCGCAAAAAGTGCGGCGTAATAAAATTGATATTGACAATGGCGCGGGATTTGATTATAATAATTCCTGTTGCAAAACTTAATATTGCGGCCATGGCGGAATAGGCAGACGCGTACGTTTGAGGGGCGTATGGGAGACCGTATGAGTTCAAGTCTCATTGGCCGCACCAATAAAAAGTGAATACCCACAGGGTATTCACTTTTTATTAGTTCAAACGGCCAACTGAGACTTGAAGGGCGCGACCCCGGGAGGGGGCAAATCGCGCCGGTGACGCGATTTGAGCGCCCCGAGGTGAATTACATTCAGAATACCTTATTCAAATTGTAAATAAATATATTTTCTTTTTCCGAAAAAGATAATCCCGCGCTGTGCGGGACTTTTTTGTAGATTCATATCTTCCTGTCACTTTTGGCTGTTGTTAATCAATGACGGTTGTGGTAATATAGTCAAACGGCGCAGTAAGGAGCATTGAACAATGAACAAAAAAACAAATATACTTATAGTTAACGATGACGGAATAGAGTCTTACGGCATAGCAAAACTTGCGGCTATGGCGGCAAACTTCGGCGATGTCTGGGTAGTCGCTCCTGAGGGGCAGTGCAGCGGAATGTCACAGAGGCTCACTATTTTCAGCGAACTCAATGTGCAGGAAAGGGAATTCCCGGCGACGGTAAGGGCTGCGTACAGCGTAAGCGGCACGCCTGCGGACTGCGTCAAGGTAGCCCTCAAATCTTTACTGCCTGTATGGCCGGATTACGTATTCTCCGGTATAAACGCCGGCTTTAACGCTGGCTACGATATTGCCTATTCCGGAACTGTGGGGGCGGCTATGGAGGCTGTGCTGCACGACATACCGGCTATAGCATTTTCGACTCAGCATGACGGCAGCTATGAAATAACGGACAAGTACCTGATGCCTATAGCCGAGGAACTTATGCAGAAGTCCAATGCCGGGGAAATATGGAACGTGAACTTTCCGGGCGGTCAGGCATGCGATTTCAAGGGCATAATACGCGGCACAGAGGCTGCGCAAAGTTTTTTCTTTGAAAATGATTATCAGAAGTTAGAGCGGGAGGGGAAAATAGTGTTTACTCCATTCGCAAGGCTGCTTGGCCCGAACGATGCGCCGAAAGGTACCGATGTATGGGCTGTTTTGAACGGCTATATAGCTATCGGCCGTATTAAAAACGCACTTTATAGATAATATCTAAGAGCTATATGTGTCACTCGTTGCCAATATATACTTTATGTGATATTATATTGACATTGACAAAAAAATCGAAATAATTACCTATCCTTAAGCGATTCATAGGCCATGTGCCATGAATATAAATATTATGGAGGAAAATACAAAAATGAAAAAGACCGTAGCACTGCTTTTCGCACTTGTTATGGCGTTCTCCGTCTGCGCTTGCAGCCAGCCTGCTCCCGCAGAGGAAACAACCGAAGAGACTGCCGAGACTGCTGCCCCTGCTGAGGAGACTCCTGCTGAGAAGCCTCACTTCGACAAGCTGACCCTCGAGTTTGTTCCCTCCAAGGATGCTGACGTTATCATCACCGGCACCAAGAACCTGCCCGAGCTCGTAAAGGCGGAAATGTCCAACCTCGGCTATGATATCGATGAAGTAGACATCACTGTCGGCACCAGCTATGATGCTACCGGCGAAGCTATGTCCGCAGGCTCTATCGACCTCGGTTGGCTGCCCGGCGGTACCTACGCCCTCTATTCCGACGATACCGACGTTATCCTGACCGCTACCCGCAACGGCCTGTCCAACGACAGCACCGATCCCAAGACCTGGAACGGCGAAGCTAACGCCACCCAGAAGAACGGACCTCAGGTAACCTATTATCGTTCCCTGATCTACGCCACTCCTTCCGAGTACGGCAAGAAGCTTGCTGAAAAGGTAAACAACGGCGAGGCCCTGACCTGGGAAGATCTGGACGGCGCAAAGTGGGCAGTTCAGAAGACCTCATCTTCAGCAGGTTACATTTACCCCTCCATGTGGCTTATGGCCAACTATGACGGAAAGAAGATCTCCGACCTTTCAAATGTAATCCCTCTTGACTCCGGCTATGGCACCGCTTTCTCCTATGCCGCTGCCGAGCAGGTAGACATCATCGTATGCTATGCCGACGGCCGTAACGACTACGAGGCAAGTTGGACTTTGCCTACCGACAAGCAGGATGAGACCGGTAAGCAGGGCATGGGCCGCACCGAGTCCATCTGGAACGAGCTGAATGTTATCGGCGTGACCGAAGGTATCTACAACGACACCGTAGCTATATCCAAGGCCAGCCAGTATTACACTCCCGAGATCGTAGCTGCACTTCAGGATTGCTTTATCAACATCATCAACACTGATGAAGGCAAGGCTATCTTTGATGTATACAGCCACACCGGCTACGCCAAGGCCACCGACGCTGATTACGACGGCGCACGCGCTGCCCTCAAGGCTGTTTCCGACTAATTATATCCAAAGCCAAGCGCCCTGCGTAAACAGGGCGCTTTTCCCTTGATTATTTACAAGACATTTTTATCATTACCTTATTTTATTATTATAGAAAGAGTCGCAGCATGATAGAATTCAAGAATGTGTATAAGACTTATCCAAACGGCTTTACGGCACTGAAGAACATAAGCCTGCAAATCGAACAGGGCGAGTTTGTGGCCATCATAGGCCTTTCCGGCGCGGGTAAATCCACCATACTGCGCTGCATCAACCGCATGCACGACATCACCAAGGGTGAACTTACGGTGGACGGTGTGGACGTGGACTCTCTCAGGGGCAAAGAACTCAGAAGGTACCGCCGCAAGGTAGGTATGATATTCCAGAGCTTTAACCTCGTCTCCCGCAGTACTGCCATAAAGAACGTGCTCACGGCAGATGTGCCCGACATGCCCTTCTTCAAGGTTCTCTTGGGCATATTCTCCAAGGAGCAGAAGATGCGTGCGCTGGAAAGCCTTGATAAGGTAGGCATTTTGGATAAGGCCTATACCCGCTGCGACCAGCTGTCCGGCGGACAGCAGCAGCGCGTAGCGCTTGCGCGCACGCTGAACCAGAACCCCAAGATAATCCTTGCGGACGAGCCTGTGGCCTCCCTTGACCCGATTACCGCAAAGCAGGTGATGCAGGACTTTGTGCGCATCAATAAGGAATATAAGATATCCATACTGCTCAACATTCACCATGTAGACCTCGCCCTCAAGTACTGTGACAGGGTAATAGGCATACGCGCCGGCGAGATAGTATTCGACGGTCCTGCCAGTACCATAACTCAGGAGCAGATAGACGAGGTATACAACGGCACGAAGGTTCCCACCATGGGCGAAGGCGAGGGAGAACTTCACCAAATAAATAAGGTAGAGGGCTGATAATATGGAAAACGAAAACAGCTCCGCCATCATAAAAGAAACGCTGTATGACAAGGTGTTCAAGCCCCAGAAGATAACCCTTGCCAACGGCCACAGCGTACTGCGTCGCAGGAGCCGCACGCCGTTGATAGTGCTGCTTCTGGCTCTGGCCATATACCTTTCACTGGAGATGACCGGCTTTGACATGGGCATTATCGTCAGCAAGTTCAGCAAGATGCTGGACCTGATGAAGAAGATACTCCGGCCCGACTGGACATTCTTCCCAAAGGTGGTATCTCCCCTTATAGATACCATAAAGATGTCCATACTGGGCACTGTAATAGGCTGCCTTCTGGCGCTGCCCGTAGCCATACTTTCATCAAGCAACATAAACCACAACCTGCCCATAGTGAGCGTTTGCAGGTTCATACTGGCACTTATCCGCACGCTGCCTACACTTATCATAGCGCTGGTTTGCGCTCTGATATTCTCCCTCGGAACCTTTTCAGGCACCGTTGCAATAGCTATATTTACCTTTGGTATCGTAGCAAAGATGCTCTTCGAGAGCATAGAGACTATAGACATGGGTCCCTTCGAGGCCATGGAGGCGCTGGGCGCGAACAAGTTCCAAGCCTTCTGGTCTGCATGCGTGCCGCAGATACTGCCTGTTTATCTCAGCCACAGCCTCTATTGCTTTGAGATGAACGTACGCGCCTCTGCCATACTGGGCTACGTAGGCGCCGGCGGCTTGGGTATAACTATCAACGAGCGCATAGGCTGGAGGGATTACAACAGCCTTGGCATGGTGCTCCTTTCACTGTTCGTGGTAGTTGTGGCCATAGACTTCTTCAGCGAATACCTGCGCAGGAAGCTGAGCTGACAGGAGGGGCAATATGGATAAAAAGAAAAAACTCAACATAGAAGAAATAGAGCAGATGCTGGACAGAAAGCTCACCGTAGCGGAGGTATACGCCAACAGGCCGCACAAGTGGATAGTATACACCGCCATAGTGCTTATAATAGTGACGCTGGTGGGCTGGTCCGCCGCCGATATCAAGTTCACAGGCCTTACTGCCACAGGTACCGAGGTAGCAAAGGGCGTTCTCCACGGCGTATTCCACCCGGATACCAACCTTATGTTCGGCACCACGAATACCGACGTGCCTTATCTGCTGCTGCAAACTATGGCCATAGCCGTGCTGGGCACGCTGTTCGGCGCCATACTGGCCATACCCTTCGCGTTCCTTGCTTCCTTCAATATCATGCCTAAGCCCGTGGCATATGTGGTTCGTGTGCTGATATTGATGATACGCACCATACCAAGCATAGTATGGGCGCTGATGTGGATACGGGTTACCGGCCCCGGCGCTGCCTGCGGCGTAATAACCCAGTCAATTTGCTCCATAGGCATGATATCCAAGATGTATATCACGGCCATAGAGGATCTGGATACCCACATACTGGAGAGCCTGGATGCAATGGGCTGCACCCCCTTCCAGAAGATACGCTACGGCGTTATCCCGCAGCTCACCGCCAGCTTTATCTCCACCACCATATATCGCTTCGATATCAACCTTAAGGACGCTACTACCCTCGGTATCGTCGGCGCGGGCGGCATAGGCGCATCGCTGGTGCAGTGCCTGAACAGCCGCCGCTGGGCTATGGTAGGCGCCTTCGTATGGGGACTCATGGTGCTGGTGCTTATAATAGAGCTGGTATCCACGAGGATCCGCAGAAAGCTTGCACACGGCGCATAATAACCGCTGTACCCAATGCCCCGGCGCCATCAGCGCGGGGGCATTGTTGGCCAAAGGAATAAACTTCAGCATAAGATGAAAAAACAGCTTACCATATACTATACCAGCGATGTTCACGGGTACTTTTCGCCGATAGACTACGCCAGCGGAAACGAGATACCCTCCGGACTCGCCAACTGCATAAGCAATTTTGAGAAGGACGGCAACACTCTGATAATAGATGGCGGGGATATCCTGCAGGGCAGCCCGTTCACCTATTATCTCTACAATAAGCGTAAGGACGATGGCTGTCTGCCCGCAGAGATAATGAATATTGGCGGGTATGATTTCGTCACATTGGGCAACCACGACTTCAACTACGGCAAAGAAGAGCTGGAAAAGTATGTCTCTGCGCTGGACGCCAGGTGCTTATGCGCCAATATAGCCGGCATAAGGGGCGTTGAAAAGACCGCCATAGTCACACTGCAAAACGGGCTGAGAGTAGGCCTGGCCGGCGTTACCACCCATTATGTGAAGCTATGGGAGAAGCCGGAAAATCTGGCCGGAATAGCTGTAACCGACGCATTTACGGCGGCAAAAGAGGCTTATGACCAACTGAAGGCGAAGGCCGACATTACCGTATGCATATACCACGGCGGTTTCGAGCGCGATGTTAAGACGGGGAAGGTGCTGTCGGACACCGATGAGAATCAGGGCTGGCGCATTTGCGAGGAATTGGGCTTTGATATACTCCTTGCCGGGCACCAGCACACGGCGGCAGAAAATGTAAGGATAAACGGCACATATACCTGCCAGCCCCCGGATAAGGCGCGGCAGTATATCAAGATGGACGTGATCGTGGACGGCCAGATTACGGCGGAACAGCATCTCCTGGATGCGGGAAACGTCACCCAGGCCAAGGCCAAGGCGCTGCTTCTCCCAGCAGAAAAACAGGCCGCGGCGTGGTTTGATACGCCTATGGGGCATCTGGATACGCCGCTGCTGCCCTCCCGTCATATAGACATGGCGGCAAACGGCTCCCTTATAGCCAATTTTTTTAATCAGGTGCAGCTTGAGGCCTCTGGCGCGGACATATCCGCCACCAGCCTGGGCAACAGCGTGAAGGGCCTGGGTAAGGACGTCACAATAAGGGATATAGTATCCACATACGTATTTCCGAATACCCTTAAGACAGTGGAGGTATGCCGGGAGCAGCTAAAGAAAGCGCTGGAGCGCAGCGCGGAGTACTTTGCACTGGAAAACGGCGGGCTCGCAGTTAGCGAGTGCTTCCTGAAGCCTATAGAGCAGCACTTCAACTACGACTATATATCAGGCGTCGAAGTGACGGAGGATATCCGCAGGCCAATAGGAGACAGGGTGGTGTCAATAAAATACAGGGGCAAGGAGCTGCCGGAAGGAAAGCGGCTTACCCTGTGCCTGAATAACTACAGAGCTACCGGCGCAGGTGGGTATGACGTGTACAGGGAATGCCCTCTGATACGAGAGCAGCCTACGGAGATAGCGGAGCTTATAATCACCTATGTGGACAGGCATCGCGATATAACGGTTGATAAGACAAAATGGCTTAATGTAATATATTAAAGTATAAGGAGCAATCATGAAAAACAACGTATTCAAGGTAGTACTTTTGCAGGCCCTGCCGGCCTCCGGCAAGTCCGAGGTGAGAAACTTCATGGCCCATGTGGAGCCCGGGAGGTTGCAGGAGGAATTCCATATCGGTGAAAACCTTCAGCTGGACGACTTTCCCTATGTCCATATGATGCGGCGCATAGACAACGAGCTGCAGGCCATGGGGCAGGAGCGGGTATTTTACCCCGGTGAAGAGCCCTTCAAGGACGGCCGGGATTGGGGCACTTTGTGTAACCTGCTCAATGAAGACTATCACGACCTTATGAACCGCAACGTTATAAAGACCGACTCCGCTGCAAAGCTGCTGTTCGACAGGCTCGACCGGGCAGGTCTTGCCGCCGGCATAAAGCCCAGAATGGGTCTTCTCAAGGAAGAGATACGCGATAAATTGGCAAGCATACTGGAAAAAGAGGCCAGGACCATGCTGAACGAGAAGCATGCAGGGTATCCAGAGAGCTTCGAGAACAAAACAATCATAATAGAATGCGCCCGGGGCGGCCCGGACGGCGCTTCCATGCCCCTTACAGGAACCTTCGGCTATCAGTATTCCCTGCCCATGTTCTGTCCAGAGATACTGGAAAATGCCGTGATACTCTATATCTGGGTCACGCCCGAGGAGTCCCGCCGCAAGAACGCGGACAGGGCGGATCCAAACGATCCCGGTTCCAACCTGCATCACGGAGTGCCAATGGCGGTAATGCTGGGAGACTATGGCTGTGACGATATGGAATATCTCATAAAGAACACTGATGTGGAGGACACCGTCACCGTAAAGGCTCACGGCACTACCTACCATGTGCCTATAGGAGTGTTCGACAACAGGGTGGACAAGACCTCCTTCCTGCGCAGCGAGCCTGATAAGTGGGATAAAGATAAGGTGGCGGAGGTGACCAAGGCCATAAGGCAGGCCACCGACGCCATGTTCAGCCACTACAACCGTTGATCCGGGAAACAATAAAAGGCAGATGTTTTTTTCGACAGACTGAAGTATAGACTATGCCCATACGGCAGGGTCGGGCAAAAAAATTTTTATCATTGCACCGGCCTGTATTGAATTGATTGTTGGACGGATATATACTTTAGGCATAATCAATAAGGAGGTTTTAACCATGCCCCATATCGATATAACCATGTATCCTGGCCGCAGTGAGGAACTCAAGGCTGAACTTGCGAAGAATGTACGCGATTGTGCCGCCGAGACTCTCAAAATGGACAAAAAATATTTTTCCGTATCCATTGAGGAAGTAGATAAGGACAAGTGGGAGGAGCACTTCAAGAAGTACGAGGGAAACCTTTACGAAAAGCCCAATTATTGATTCAGGGAAAGCCACCTTTGAGGTGGCTTTTGTATAAAATTTCAACCTTAAAATATTAGGCAAATGCCTAATTAAACCTAAACTTTACACTTAACAAGGTATACAAAGTGAGGATAAAATGATATACATGGAAGTTTTTGAAATACTCTGAAAAGGGGCGAAGGGCGATGCAATTTGATCTTACCGACCGGAAAATCATATCAATATTGCAGAAGGATGGGCGCATAACCATGAAGCATCTGGGTGAACTCATAAATATGAGCACACCCTCTACTATAGACCGGGTGCGCAGGCTTGAGGAAGCCGGCGTCATAAAGGGCTATGCGGCTGTGGTGGATTATATTGCGCTGGGCTACGATATGCATATTTATATATTTGTGGAGGTAAACCAGAACAAGCGTCCCGGATTGTTAGAGTATATAGCGAAGAACCAGCTTATCGCAGGGGCTCACGGCGTGGCGGGCAGCAAGGATATGGTGCTGGACGTGTACTGCCGCACCAGCGAATTTAATAAGCTTGTGGACGAGCTCCGTTCCTTTGGCGAGACGGAATCCAACATGATAATGGAATTCATAAAGGAAGAGCCCATAATCCCCGTGGACAGCCTTTCCAAATGACGGAGGGGCCGGCCTGCGGGCATACCCTGCCCATGGGCGAATTTGCATAAAGAACCGCCGATGGTGCGGCATAAAGGCGCGGCGACGTAAGGCTGCGCCATTTATTATGGTGACAAAACCAATAATATAATGTAGAATATAAAAACATAAGTACCCGTGCAGAGGTACTTCTCTAATTCAAATGCCATATCGGAGGAATCTGTATAAAATGAAGTGGACTGCGAAAATTCTGGTATTTGCCCTTTGTATTCTTTTGATGGCGCTCCCCGCCTTTGCCGGAGCGGACTTCGGCGATTTCAGCGGCGACAGCGATTACGGCGGAAGCTGGGATTCCGGCTCCGACTGGAGCTCATCAAGCTGGGATTCGGATTACAGCTCCGGCAGCTACTATGACGACGACAGCGATGTCAGCGGTATCGATATCGGGATAAGCTTAGCCGTTATGGCGGCAATAGTGGTATTAAGCCTGATAATTGACGTCTCAGAGAAGAGAAAGAAGAAAAAGCAGTATGGCGCACAGGGCAGGCCCCAGGGCGCGCAGCGCACGCCTGATTCCCGTCTGCAGCCCCTCGGCGACCTTGCCGTGACCGACCCGAGCTTTGACGCCAACGCCATGCAGGAGAAGATAAGCAACCTGTATGTTCAGATGCAGAACTGCTGGACGGATAAGAATATAGAATCCCTCAGGCCGTACTTTACGGATGCCTTCTTTACCCAGATGGAAAGGCAGCTCAACGGCCTCAAGAGCAGGGGACTCACCAACCATGTGGATCGCATAGCGGTGCTTGGCGTGAACCTCAGAGGGTTCTACAAGCAGGGCGGCGACGAGCATCTCATAGTCGAGCTCCGCACGAGGATAGTGGATTACACCGTGCAGGATTCCGACAAGAAGCTGGTCTCCGGCGACAGGAACCGGGAGAAGTTTATGACCTACGAATGGGATATGTGCCGTGCGGAGGGCTCCGTGACCACCAAGGAGGGCGCCATGCAGAGCGTATCCTGCCCGGGCTGCGGCGCGCCGCTCTCCATTAACACCACGGCAAAGTGCCCATATTGTGGCCGTGTGGTAACGCTTGACGAGCACGACTGGGCGCTGTGCGCGATAAAGGGAATATCGCAGACAACGAGATAAGATAAAAAGCATAAAAACTAAGCGGCAGGATGGAGCCATATCGTTTCATCCTGCCGCCTTTTTGTTTGTTATTGTTTGTTACCGCAATTATCCCTGCATCATTTCCGTCAGCTTTTCCCTTATCAGGCTCATGAGCCTTTCGTTGTCAGGCATTTCCCTGAACTCGGCGGGGTCGCAGAGTGCAGCCAGATCCTCGGAAAGATAGCCCTCCTCAAATACCTCTATGCCGGCGCGGCCAAGTTTTTCGGCAAAGCTCACGAGTTCGGTATTGCCGTCCAGCTCGCCGCGCTTTTTCAGCGCGCCCGCCCATGCGGCGATGGTGGCGAGGGGGTTGGTGGAAACCTTTTCGCCCTTGAGGTGCCTTTGGTAGTGATCCACTACCGTGCCGTGGGCGGCCTCGTACTCGAAGCAGCCGTCGGGGGAGACCAGCACGCTTGTCATCATGGGCAGGGAGCCGGACGCGGCGGCTATAAGGTCGCTCATCACATCGCCGTCATAGTTCTTGCAGGCCCATATGATGCCGCCTTCCGAGCGTATGACCTTTGCCGCAACGTCGTCTATGAGGGCGTAGCGGTAGCGCAGGCCTGCCTGCTCAAAGGCCTCGCTGTATTCCTCGTCAAAAACCTTCTGGAAGAGCAGCTTGAAGGTCTGGTCATAGTCTTTGGATATGGTATCCTTGGTGGAAAACCATACGTCCTGCTTTACGTCAAGGGCGTAGGAGAAGCAGCAGCGGGCGAAGGACAAAATAGAATCGTCCCTGTTGTGCATGGCCTGCAAAACACCGGGGCCTTTGAAGTCGAATATGGTCTGGCGGCTAAGCTCACGGCCGTTCTCATCTGTGAACAGCAGCTCGGCTTTGCCGGGGCACTCTACTCTGTACTCAACAGCCCTGTATATATCGCCGTAGGCGTGGCGGGCTATTGTGATGGGCCTTTTCCAGCAGGATACCACCGGCTTTACCTTTGAAATGAGTATGGGCGCGCGGAATACCGTGCCGTCCAGCGCAGCGCGTATGGTGGCGTTGGGAGAGCGCCAGAGCTTTGTCAGGTGATACTCCTGCTGGCGCTGTAAATTCGGGGTTATGGTGGCGCACTTTACGCCTACCTTTAGCCGCTTGATGGCCTCAGCCGCCTCTACAGTCACCTGATCCTTAGTATTTTCTCGATTCTGTATTGAGAGGTCGTAATACTCGGTGTTCAGTTCCACGAAGGGCTTTATCAGCTCATCCTTTATCATGGCCCATATTATGCGGGTCATCTCGTCCCCGTCCAGCTCGGCTATGGGGTTTGGCATGCTTATCTTTTTCATATTTTTACTCCCTGTTCTGTGCGGCGTAGTGGTTCATGAGGCATCCGGTGAGCAGCAGCTCCCGCTCTTCAGCAGTGGTGTTTTTGAGGTAAAGGGTGATATCGCGTTTTTTTTCGCCGCTGACAAGCTTTGCGGCGAAGGCTTCATCTCCGTTTTCCACCTTTGATCGCACATCCGGTACATATATGAAATCCCCCACAGATACGCCTAAGCCGCTTTCGACGGTAAAGGGCAGTATGCCCCAATTGACGCAGTTGGAGCGATAGCGCTTGGTAGCGAACTCCAGGCAGATATTTGCGCAGCCTCCCAGCACGCGCTGGCAGGATGCTGCCTGCTCGCGGGCGGAGCCGTCGCCGGGCTTGTTGGAGTAGATGGCGGAGCCTATCTGGATATCCGCAAGGTCATCCTGCCTCAGGCCGAGGGCGGCAAACACGGGCTTCAATCCGTCGGGCAGTATGCCTTCTTCGCGCTGCTTTTCCAATTCCTGTACAGCCTTTGCCCTGCCCACATAGCCGGGGTCGCGGCGGGAGAGTGCGAAGGTGGCGAGCTTCAGCGGGTTGGAACGGTAAGAGGACGTTTCACCCGATGGTATCAGCTCATCGGTGGTGGTCACGAGATCCAGCAGAACGCTTGCCACATTCAGCAGCAGATCTTTGCCAAGCGCTGGTATATTGGGCCACTCGGTTATATTGGGGCCGAGCCTGAGGGGCTCGTCCTTCTTAGCCCTGCCAAAGCCGAAGTATACACGCCTGTCGTAGACTGTGCGGTCAAAGGTGCGTTCATGCTGTACAGGCTGGTCATAGTCCACGTCTGCCGCAGAGGTGAGCACGCCGCCGTTGGCAGCCGTAGCGGCTATGGACCGGGCGTCCATAAGTATGACGCCGGAAAGCTGGCCGTCAGCCGGCTTCGAGCCTTCACGGTTAGGAAAGTTGCGGGTGGTGTGACGTATGGAGAGCGCATTGTTTGCGGGCACGTCTCCCGCGCCGAAGCAGGGGCCGCAGAAGCAGGGCTTGAACAGTGCGCCGGATTCTAGAAGTGATTGCTGTATGCCGGACTGTATCAGCTCGAGGTTTACCGGCACAGAGGGCGGGTATACCGACAGGGAGAAGTATCCGCTGCCGGTGCCGCGGTTTTTGAGTATGGCGGCGGCTTCCGCGATATTGTCGTACATGCCGCCGGCACAGCCCGCAATGATGCCCTGATCCACAGTCAGCCTGCCGTTCTTTATCTTATCGGTAAGGCTGAGCCTTGCCTTGCCGCCAAACTGCTTTTCGGCGCGGAGCTCCAACTCGCGCAGTATGTCGCCGGGGTTTGCCATAAGCTCGCGCAATGTTACTGCCTCGGACGGGTGAAAGGGAAGCGCCGCCATGGGCTCCACGGAGGAAAGGTCTATGGTTATCATGCCGTCGTAGCAGGCGCCCTCGTCGGGGGAAAGCCTTTTGTATTCATCGGGCCTGCCGTGTATTGTGAGATACTCCTTTACCGCCCCATCGGTCTCCCATATGGAAGACAGGCATGCCGTTTCGGTGGTCATCACGTCTATGCCTATCCGGTAATCCATGGGAAGATTTGTCACTCCGGGGCCTGCGAATTCCAGCACCCTGTTCTTTACAAAGCCGTTTTTATATACTTCCTTGCAGAGGACGATGGCCACGTCGTGAGGGCCGACGCCGCGCTTTGGCGAACCGGTGAGCCATACGAGGATGACCTCCGGATCGGCTATATCGTAGGTATTTTTGAGCAGCTGCTTTACTATTTCGGGGCCGCCCTCGCCTATACCCATTGTGCCTATGGCGCCGTAGCGGGTGTGGCTGTCCGAGCCCAGTATCATTTTGCCGCAGCCGGACATCATCTCCCGGGCGTACTGGTGTATTACCGCCATGTTTGCCGGCACGAAGCAGCCGCCGTACTTTACAGCGGCGGAAAGGCCGAATACGTGGTCGTCCTCGTTTATGGTGCCGCCCACGGCGCAGAGGCTGTTGTGGCAGTTGGTCATCACATAGGGCAGCGGGAACTCGGTAAGGCCGCTGGCCTTTGCGGTCTGTATTATGCCGACATAGGTTATGTCATGTGAAATGAGGCTGTCGAATTTTATATGGAGCTGGCCCTTCTCCCGGCGTATGCTGTGCGCTCTGAGTATCTTATAGGCCATGGTGCCCTCCCGGTCCGGGATCTTGTTCGCGGGAACGGGAACCCCGTTTTTTATCTCTACTGCTCCGCCGTGCAGCTCTATCATGATAACTCCCCCTTCACAGCTTGGGTATATAAAATAAATTATCCAATAGTATAGCACAAATGAGCTGGCAAACACAGATGCTAAAAAAATAAACGTTGCACCGGGGAGTATATGACAGTACAATGATATGACATATAGAAGGATAAAGAAAAGGAGCTTAGCCATGATTGAGGATACTACCGGTATGCTTGAGCAATACACCGGCTCTCTGACCGACAGTATACAGAAGGAATACCTAATCGATGAGAAGTTCTATCAGGGCGATGTAAAGAGGGGCCTGCGCAACAGCGACGGCACCGGCGTGCTGGTAGGCGTTACCAAGGTGGGCAGCGTGCAGGGGTATTTCATGCAGGACGGCCAGCGCGTGCCTGCCCCGGGCAAGCTGTATTACCGGGGAATAGAGCTTACCGAAATAGTGGAAGCCCACAGAAAGGCGGACACCTTCGGCTTTGAGGAGGTGGCGTACCTGCTGCTTATGGGCTATCTGCCCACACGGAGCGAGCTCAACCACTTTAACGATATAATGAACCGCGCCCGCAAGCTGCCGGATGGCTTTACGGAGGGCATGATAATGCGTCACCCCAGCCGCAATATAATGAACGAGCTGGAGAGGAGCATTTTGTCCCTGTACTCCTACGATCCGGAGCCGGACAATATCGAAATAGACAACATACTGATGCAATCCGTGAGGCTCATTGGTTATTTCCCCTCAATCATCGCCAATGCCTACGCGGTAAAACGGCACTATTTTGACGGAGATTCCCTGCACATCCATTTCCCGGTGGAGAACCTTTCCACGGCGGAAAACTTCCTCAGAATGATGCGGCCGGACAAGAGCTATACAGACGAGGAAGCAAAGCTGCTGGATATGATGCTGATGGTACACGCGGAGCACGGCGGCGGCAACAATTCCACATTCGTATGCCGCGCCCTGTCTTCAAGCGGCACAGATACCTACAGCGCCATAGCGGGAGCAGTGGGTTCGCTAAAGGGGCCTCTTCACGGCGGCGCAAACGCTAAGGTGATGGAGATGTTCCGCTACGTAAAGGAAAACGTAGACCCACATGACGATGGCTCCATAAAGGACTATCTCAATAAAATGCTGGACAGGGAGGCGGGCGACCGCTCCGGTAAGCTGTACGGACTTGGCCACGCAGTATATACCATGTCGGATCCCCGAGCCGTGCTGCTGAAGAAGTATGCCCGGCACATGGCCGAGATAAAGGGCTACGCCGAGGATTTCGACCTGCTGCAAAAGGTGGAGGAGCTGGGTATCCCACTCATACAGGAGCGCAGAAAGAGCGACGCGCCAATGTGCGCCAACGTTGATATGTATTCCGGCCTCGTATATACCATGCTCGGCATCCCGGAGGACGTATTCACGCCGTTGTTCGCCTCTGCACGCATAGCGGGCTGGTGCGCCAACCGAATAGAAGAAGTCGTCACCTGCCACCGCATAATGCGTCCCGCATACCGTGCAGTGACTATACGCGGCAAGTATGTGCCTATGGAGGAAAGGACGGCATCAAAGGCTTTGTGAACAGAATGAAAAATCGGTATATCGGCATTGACTTGTTCATATTTTGAGTCTAATATACATTACTTGTCGATGGAAAAAAACCACCGGCAATAACCTCCCCGGCAGCGCCGGGAGATTTAAGGAGGAAATAGGAATATGAAGAAGATCAGATACATCATATGTGTCGCTATGGCGGCGATTATGCTGCTTGCGGCCGCGGGCTGCCAGGGCGGCGAAGCGCCGGCCGAACCCGCAAACACCGCAGAGCCCACGGCTGAGCCCGCTGAAGCCACGGCTGAGCAGGGCGAATACGCAGCGAAGGCGGAGGCGGCCTATAAGGCGGCCGTAGAAAAGCTGGTAAACGACAAGGTATTCCCAAACGGGGAGGACACCGGCTTTGCTGACGACTCTTCCTTCGGCGATATGGAAGCGAACAAGTACGCCATAGCCGATGTGGACGGCGACGGTAAAGATGAGCTTATAATCTCATTCACTACCGCTCCCGTAGCGGGCGAGGTGGAGCAGGTATATGGCTATAATGATGCCGACGGTACCCTTAAGCTGAAGCTCAACGAATTTCCACAGGTAACTTACTATACAAACGGAATCGCTGAGGTGGGCTGGTCCCACAATCAGGGCTGGGCAGGCGACAGACTGTGGCCCTATTCATTGTTCTTCTACAATGCCGATAAGGACGAGTACGAGCTCCGCTACTCCATCGACGCATGGGATAAGACCCTTGCCGACAAGGACGCGGACGGCAACCCATACCCTGCCGATATAGATAAGGAAAACGCCGGTTACGTTGTGATACTTACGGAAGGCACGGAAACAAGGTATATCAGCGCATCCGAATATGAGACATGGCGCAGTGAAACGCTGGGCGGGGCGCAGAAGATAGAGGTTGAATACAAGCCCGTGACCGGCAGCACGGAGAAATAACAGCAGAGACCCGCCTAAAAAGGCGGGTTTTTTGCGCCCTAAAATACATAACTTGCAGAATTTGCGCATTTTTGGTAATGACAAATAAGCTCGTCTGTGATAAAATAAGTATACAAATGGGAATATATTTTCTGCTTAATTTTTACAAAGGGTTGACATTGCCATGAGTACGCAGTCTATAATTCTGGCAGGCAGGCAGGCAGGCAGGCAGGCAGGCAGGCAGGCAGGCAGGCAGGCAGGC
>OIZL01000578.1_pt1 | contig 25896 bp, 25 predicted proteins | sample 1588541 | NCBI WGS metagenome assembly OIZL01 (sample SAMN03283285) | human gut metagenome | biome: human-associated habitat; material: feces | host: Homo sapiens | place: Peru | collected 2012 | reverse complement strand
AAGATTTTGATAAAAATGAATGGTCAGTATATGGAGAACCAGATACAACAATAACGGTAGCAAGACCAGCAACAGTAGAATTAACATGCGCAACAGTAGTAAACAGAATACCAGACATAATAAATGCAAGACCAGGATTTGTACCAACAGCAGAAATAGGAGAATTAAATTTTAAAACAAAAGCATTAAATGAATATGTAAAATAAGAATATAAAAACTACTCTTTATTAAATTAAAGAGTAGTTTTTTGTTGCAAATTTACATAATCTATGGTAAACTAATGTAGTTCCAAAACATTATAAATCCGTTTTACATTTTGAGGTCAGCATCATAACAGTAATGAATTTTTTACGTTACTGTGACTGTAAAACAAACTAGTTTTAGGAGGCAAATAATGAAAATTACTAATGAAATGAAAGAGGAAATCACACTAAGATTAGCAAATGATCCCGATAGCAGAGTAAGAGCGGATGCATATTCAAGTCCTCTTATGCCAAAAGAAAAATTGTCAGAAATGGCGAGAAATCCAAAGGCAGACAAAGAGGAAAAGATTGCTGTTGCAAGTAATCCTAATACTCCACCTGATGATTTGGACAGACTGGCTGATGATAGTACTACTTGGGGAGTAAAAGAAGCAATCGCAAAAAATCCATCAGTATGGCAAAAAACATTAGAAAAGCTTGCAAAAGACAAGCATTATTCCGTTAGATGTGCAGTCATTTCAAATCCCAATGTGACTCCAGAAATCATTATAGCACTTTCAAATGATTCGAACCTTTGGGTAAAAAAAGCTTTGTTACAAGCTATAATGAGAGAAGCTAAAGTAGAGTAATTTTTGTTAAAAAAAGGATAGGTTTTTACCTATCCTTTTTCTAGTGCGATAAACATGTTGTAAATTAAAAACTACTATGATAAAATTATAGCGAATTAAGGAGAATTTATGGAAAATAAAATTAGACAAGATTTATTTGCAATGCAAGACTTGAAATACAAAGAATTTCATGAAGGTTTATGCCCAGACATGAATAATATTATTGGAGTTAGAATTCCAAAACTACGTGAATATGCAAAAGAATTATACAAAAACAACAATTTGGAAGATATAAAAATCGAAGATAAGTATTATGAAGAACTAGTAATTCAAGGAATGTTAATAGGGTTTCAAACAAAAGCACCAATAGAAGAAGTAATAAAACAAGTAAAAGAATTTGTTCCTAAAATAAACAGTTGGGCTGTATGTGATACTTTTTGTGCTGGATTAAAAATAACAAAAAAATATCAAACTGAAATGTTTAAAGTTATAAAAGAGTATTTAAAATCAAAACAAGAATATGAAGTGCGTTTTGCTATTGTAATGCTTTTAGATTATTACATAAATGACCAATACATAGCCCAAGTACTACAAATATTAAACAACATAAGTTTAGATAAGTATTATGTGCAAATGGCAAACGCATGGGCAGTATCTATATGCTTAATAAAATATTATAATAAAACACTGGAATTTTTAAAAACAACTAAAATAGATGACTTTACATACAATAAAGGAATTCAAAAAACAATAGAATCATATAGAATAACAAAAGAACAAAAAGATTACTTAAGAACTCTAAAAAGGGGAAAATAGAATGAAAAGAATTGTAACAATACAGGATATATCATGTGTAGGAAAATGCTCACTTACTGTGGCACTTCCAATAATATCTGCAATGGGAATAGAAACAGTAGTTATTCCAACAGCAGTACTTTCAACACATACAGCATTTAAAAACTTTACATATAGAGATTTAACTGGAGATTTACCTAAAATAGCAAAACATTGGAAACAAGAAAAATTTGATTTTGATGGAATTTATACAGGATACTTAGGGTCAATAGAACAGATAGATATACTAAAAGAGTTTTTTAAGCAATTTAAAACACCAAATAATTTTATATTTATAGATCCTGTTATGGCAGATAACGGCAAGTTATATGCAAGATTTGATGAAAATTTTGTTAAAGAAATGAAAGAACTTTGTAAAATGGCTGACATAATAGTACCAAATCTTACAGAAGCAAGCTATATGTTAGGAAAAGAATATAAAGAAAATTATAATGAGCAAGAGATAAAAGATATATTAATAGAGCTAAGCAATTTAGGACCACAATATATTGTTTTAACAGGAGTAAGCTTTAAAAATAATGAGTTAGGAGTAATGTCATACAATAAGAAAACTAATGAATTTTTTACGTATTTTAAAGAAAAAATACCTGCAAAATATCACGGAACAGGAGATGTATTTGCAAGCACATTATTTGGAGCAATAACCAACAACAATACTTTAGAAGAAGGTTTAAAAATCGCAGTAGATTATGTTTGGGAAACAATTAACGATACATATAAAACAAACAAAAAAGATGTATATGGAGTAAACTTTGAAACCAAGATACCATATCTGATAGATAGAATAAAAAAGAACTAAAACAAATTTAAATAAATTAGTTGATTATAAAATATGCTTTGTGGTAAAATGCCATTATAAATACGATATTTAATTTTTGACGAATAAATTATAATTACAAATTTTATAATATTTGGAGGAAAATATGAAAGAGAAGATTAGAACAAAATTTGAAGAACTATTTGGAAATGAAGGAGACATTAAAGAATACTTTGCGCCAGGAAGAGTTAACTTAATAGGAGAACACACAGACTATAACGGTGGACATGTATTTCCATGTGCATTAACAATGGGAACATATGCAGTTGCAAGAAAAAGAAATGATAATAAAATAAAATTATATTCAATGAATTTTGAAAATATAGGAATGTTGGAATCTACAATAGATGACCTAAAATATAACAAAAGTGAGAATTGGATAAATTATCCAAAATCAATGATTTGGGCAATGAAAGAAGAAGGCTTTAATATAGATAAAGGTTTTGACATTGTATATTATGGAACAATACCAAATGGAGCAGGACTTTCATCATCAGCTTCAATAGAAGTGTTAACAGGATTTGTATTAAAAGATTTGTTTAACTTAGATGTAGATATGACAAAAATAGCATTACTAGGACAAAAAGCAGAGAATAAATACATTGGTGTAAATTGTGGAATAATGGATCAATTTATAATTGCAAATGGGAAAAAAGATTGTGCAGTCTTTTTAGACACATCAAATTTAAAATATGAATATGCACCAGTAAAACTAGAAGATGCAAAAATAGTAATAATGAACACAAACAAAAAAAGAGGATTAGGAGATTCTAAATATAATGAAAGAAGAGCTGAATGTGAAGAAGCTCTAAAAGAATTACAACAAAAATTAAACATAAAATCATTAGGAGAACTTACAGAAGAAGAATTTGAGAAGAACAAAGACTTAATAAAAAGCGAAACAAGACAAAAAAGAGCAAAACATGCAGTATATGAAAACCAAAGAACAATTAAAGCCGTAAAAGCATTGAAAGAAAATAAGATAGACCTTTTTGGCGAACTAATGATAGCATCACATAATTCTTTAAGAGATGATTATGAAGTTACAGGAAAAGAATTAGACACACTTGTAGAAGAAAGCTTAAAACAAGATGGAGTAATAGGCGCAAGAATGACAGGAGCAGGTTTTGGAGGATGCGCAGTAAGTATAGTAAAGTCAGATAAAGTAGATGACTTTATAAAAAATGTAGGAAAAAGTTATAAAGATAAAATAGGATATGAAGCAGATTTTTATGCTGTAGAAATAGGAGACGGACCTAGAAAAATATAACTTTGGAGGAGCATTACAATGCATACAATTTGTGCAGATTTAGGAAGCACTACTACAAAAATTATAGAAGTAGATGAAAACAATAAAATAATAAACAAAAACATTTACCAAAAAGAAGAACCAAAAAAATTATTAAAAAATTTTATAGAAAGTAATAATGTAAAGACAGAAAGTATTGAAGCAATAATTATAACAGGAGTAGGTACAATAGAAGAACAGGAATTTTTAAAAATTCCTGTTCTATATATAGATGAATTTAAAGCAATTGGCTTAGGAGGACTAACAGCTTCAAACAAAGAAAATGTTATAGTTGCTTCAATAGGAACAGGAACGGCATTTATAAAAGCAAACAATAACGAAATAAAACACTTAGGAGGAAGTCGGAGTTGGTGGAGGCACATTTTATAAACTAGCAGAAAAACTATTTGGAAAAGCTACATTTGAAGAATATTTAAAAAAGTGTAACCAAGGAAATATAAAAAATGTAGATTTGCAAATAGGAGATATTACAACACAAGAAATACCAAATTTACCAAAAGATATTACATCATCAAACTTTGGAAAATTGAATAAAGATGCAAGCTCTTGCGATATTTTACTAGGAATATCAAATTTAGTTTTTGAAACAGTTGGAGTAATGGCTGCATTTTTATGCAAAAATGATAATGTAAAAGACATTGTAATAATTGGAGGTATGGCAAAACACCCATATCTAAAAGAAGTTATAAAAAAACTAGAAAAATTACATGATGTAAACTATATTATTTCAGAAAATCCAGAGTTTATATGTGCACTAGGAGCAATAGAAAACTATAAAAAGTAGGGGTAAATTCTATTGACAAATAAAAGATTATCATAGATAATTATTATATTGCGAAAAGACATAAGAAAAAATTTTAAAATACAAAGGAGGTACATTTATAATGTACGTATTTAATAAAATAACGGTAAATCCACAATTGCCAAAAAAAATAGAAAGATTATCAGAAATAGCAAATAATCTATGGTGGTCATGGAATACAGAATTTTTAAAACTATTTAAAACAATAGATATAGACTTATGGGAGCAATGCGGAAAAAACCCAGTTAGATTCTTAAAATCAGTAGACCAAGAAAAGTTAGAAAAAATCGCAGAAGATCCTGAATTCTTAAAGGAATATAACAAAAATGTAGAAAATTTTGAAGACTATATGGACAGTAAAAACACTTGGTTTAGAAAAAATTTCCCAGAAAATAAAAGTGATGAAATTGCATATTTTTCAGCAGAATATGGATTAGATGAAATACTTCCTATTTATTCAGGAGGTCTTGGAATTTTATCTGGCGACCATTTAAAATCTGCAAGCGATTTAGGAATTCCTCTAATAGCAATAGGTTTGCTATATAAGAATGGATATTTTTATCAAAAAATAAACAGAATAGGAGCACAAGAAACAGAATATCGCAGTATTGATATAAACAATCTACCAATAGTACCAGTAAAAGACCATGATGGGCAAGATTTAATGATAAGTGTAAAAATGCCAAAGAAAAAATTATATTTAAAAGTTTGGAAAATACAAGTAGGTAGAGTAACACTATACTTATTAGATTCAGAAATTCCAGAAAACTTAGAAGAATACAGAAACATAACATCAGCACTATATGGTGGAGATCAAGAAATGAGAATTCAACAAGAAATAGTTCTAGGTATGGGTGGTGTAATGCTACTAAAAGCATTAGGAATAAATCCAACTGTATACCATATGAACGAAGGACATTCTTCTTTCTTAGTATTACAATTAATAAGCAATATAATAGCAGAAAAAAAGGTATCATTCCCAATAGCAAAAGATATAGTAAGTGCAAAAACAGTATTTACAACACATACACCAGTTCCAGCAGGAAACGATATATTCCCAATAGAATTAGTAGAAAAATACTTTGATGGATTTTGGGATTCATTAGCAATTTCTAAAGAAGAATTCTTAGAATTAGGAATGAAACCAAACGAAGAAAACAAAACAACATTTAACATGGGAATACTAGCTTTAAAAATAGCTGGAAAGAAAAACGGAGTAAGCAAACTACATGGAGCCGTTTCAAGAGAACTATTTGGAGATGTATGGCCAGAAATAGCACCAAACGAATCACCAATTACATACGTAACAAATGGTATTCATACATGCACATGGCTTGCACCAAACTTAAAAGAGTTATATAACGAATACCTAGTACCATATTGGCAAGATAAAATATACTTAAACGAAACATGGGAAAGAATAAACAATATACCAGATGCAAAACTATGGAAAGAGCACCAAATAAGAAAAGAAAAACTTTTAAAACTAGTTAATGATAATGTAACAGCAAGACTAAAAAATGCAGGAATGCATTATGACCAAATTAGAGAGATAACATCAAAACTAAATCCAAATGCCTTAACAATAGGATTTGCAAGAAGATTTGCAACATATAAAAGAGCAACACTAATATTTAAAGACCTAGAAAGAATAACACAAATATTAAATGATGAATCAAGACCAGTTCAATTAATATTTGCAGGAAAAGCACATCCAAAAGATATAGAAGGACAAAACTTGATAAAAAGAATTCACGAAATATCTATGATGCCACAATTTAAAGGCAAAATATTCTTATTAGAAGGATATGACATAAATGTAGCAAGACACTTAATCTCTGGTGTAGATGTATGGTTAAACAATCCAAGAAGACCAATGGAAGCATCAGGAACAAGTGGAGAAAAAGCATCTGTAAATGGAGTAGTTAACTTTAGCATTCTAGATGGATGGTGGGCAGAAGGATACAACCAAAAAAACGGTTGGGCAATTGGAACAAATGCAGAATATATGTCTTATGAAGAACAAGATAAAGCAGATAGTGAAAGCATTTACAATACTTTGGAAAATAAAGTAATACCAGCATACTATAATAAACAACAAGACGGAATTTCTAAAGAATGGTTAACTTTAATGAAAAACTCTATAATCTCAACAGGAGGAAACTATAGCACAGCAAGAATGCTTGTAGATTATACAAAGAAACTATACATACCACTATGTAATATAACAAATAATTACTTTAGTAATTTAGAATTAGTTACAGACTTTAATAGAGTAAAAGACCAACTTTACGCAAATTGGGATGACATAAAAATTGCACAAGTAAATAATCTAGACAATATATCAATAGATGCAGGAAATAACATAAAAGTTTCTTGTATAGTAACATTACCAAATATAAATGTAGAAAACATAGAAGCACAAGCATACTACGGAAAGATACTAGATAATGGAACAATAGAAAAAATAGGAATAATACCAATGGATTTAGTTTCAAGTGATGACGAAAAAAGAGAATATACATTTGAGGCAAAAATAGAACTAAAAACAGGTGGAAACTATGGTTACACATTTAGAGTAATGCCAAAACATGAAATGTTATTAGACTCTGCAAATATGAATTTAATAAAATGGATAACACAATAAAAAAATAATTTAAGAAAGACTGCCGATTAATTTAAAATTTGGCAGTTTTTATTTATTAATTCATTGACAAAAAATGTCTAAATATATATAATTAAACTGTAAAATTTTGAAAAAACAAATAAGAGGTATTTAAATGAAAAAAGTAATAAAAGCGTTAGTTATAATAATAGCTATAATTTTAGTAATAACTGCCACAATAGGCATTTTTATTTGGACAAAGCTAAATAAAATAAATTACGAAAAAATATCAAAAGAAGATATAGAAATATCAGCAGGAGTAGAAGAAAACCTAAAAGAATATAGAAACATAGCAATCTTTGGAATAGACACAAGAGAAAACACTTATAGTGGAAGCAGAACAGATTGTATAATAATAGCAAGTATAAACCAAAACACAAAAGAAGTAAAATTAGTTTCTGTATATAGAGATACATATCTAGAAATATCTAAATATGGATTAGATAAAGTTAATCACGCTTATGCTTATGGCGGAGCTGCTCTTTCAATGAGCACACTAAATACAAATTTAGACTTAGACATAACAGAATTTGTAACAGTAAACTTTGAATCTACAAAAGACATAATAGATAAAATGGGCGGAGTTGAAATAACAGTAACATCAGCAGAAGCATCACAAATACCAGGAATAAAATCTGCAGGAACATATAACCTTACAGGAGAACAAGCTCTAGCTTATGGAAGAATAAGAAAAATAGATAGTGACTATGCAAGAACAGAAAGAATGAGAACAGTACTAACAGAAGTATTTAATAAGGCTAAAAAGATGAGTGTTGCAGACTTAAATAATGTTTTAGATAAAGTATTACCAGAAGTATATACAAACATAACAAAATCAGACATATTAACATTAATACCACAAATAGCATCATACTCAATTGTAGATAGCAAAGGATGGCCATACGAAACAAAAGGAATAATGTTAAACGGAGTATGGTATGGACCACCAATAAACCTAGAAAAAAATGTAAGTCAATTGCATAAAGAACTATTTGCACAAGACGATTATGTACCGACAGACAAAGTAAAAGAAATAAGCAATAAAATAATACAAAAAACAGGATATAGATAAAATTTAAAACTGGGGGATTTTAAATGAAGTCAATACGTAAATATAGGGCAGTACTACTATTTATAATTGATATACTAATAATTGCATCAGCATATTTAGTTACAGCATACCTAACAACAGATAATGTGGCACTTTTTACAAATAAATATAAAGACATAATATCAAATACAATTTTAATTTCACTAGTAGTATATGAAATAATATTTGGAATATTTAATATATACAAAAATATAACAAGATACGAAAACGGAAAGGATTATATAGTATACATATTACTTTCTATGCTTTCTGGAATGTTAGTATTTTTAATAGGGCTAATAACAAGAATTCCAATATTAAGCTATAAAAAAGTAGGACTAGCAACAATAATAATAGCTGTTGCAGTAGTAGCTTATAGAGTAATTATAAGATTTATACTAACATCAATTTCACCAGAAAAAACAAATGTAAAAACAGAAAAGAAAAACCTATTGATAATTGGTGGCGGAGAAGCAGCGAGAGAAATTTTAAAAGCATTAAAAACATCTATGAAAGGAATGTACAATGTAGTAGGGCTTATTGATGACAACCCTAACAAGAAAAATTACATAATTTCAGGTAAGAAAATATTAGGAAATAGATACAAAATACTAGAAGTATGCAAAGAACACAATGTAGATACAATATTCTTCTCTATAACAAATATAGATAATAAAAACAAAAAAGAAATACTAAACATTTGTCAAGAAACAGGTGCAAAAATAAGAATACTACCGGGAATTACAGACATCATAAAAAATAAAACACTAATACAAAATTTAAGAAATGTAGAAATAGAAGACGTATTAGGAAGAGAACAAATAGTATTAAATAATGAATCAATAGGAGAGCTAATAAAAGACAATACAATTTTAGTAACCGGTGGAGGGGGATCAATCGGTTCAGAATTATGCAGACAAATTGTTAAATACAACCCAAAAACTTTAGTAATATTCGATATTTATGAAAATAATTTATACAATATCGAAATGGAATTAAGACAAAACCACTTTGACGAAAACATAGATATAGTACCAGTAGTAGGAAGCGTTAGAGATAAAAAAAGACTAGAGAAAGTATTTGAAACATATAAACCATATTTAGTATTTCATGCAGCAGCACACAAACATGTTCCATTAATGGAAATAAGTCCGCTAGAAGCAATAAAAAATAATGTATTTGGAACATATAATACAGCAAACTGTGCAGACAAATATAATGTTAAAAGATTTATATTAATTTCTACAGATAAAGCTGTAAATCCAACAAACATCATGGGAGCAAGCAAGAGAATGTGCGAAATGATAATACAAGCTAAAAATAAAACAAGCAAAACAGAATTTGCGGCAGTTAGATTTGGAAATGTTTTAGGTAGCAATGGCTCAGTACTTCCACTATTTAAAAAACAAATAGAAATGGGAGGACCTGTAACAGTAACGCATAAAGATATAACAAGATTTTTTATGACAATACCAGAAGCTGTGGGACTAGTATTACAAGCAATGAGCTATGCAAAAGGTGGAGAAATATTTGTTTTAGATATGGGCGAACCTGTAAGAATATATGACCTAGCAGTATCACTTATAAAACTATCCGGACTAGAACCAGATGTAGATATACCAATAAAGGTAACAGGATTAAGACCAGGAGAAAAATTATATGAAGAACTTTTAATGCAAGGAGAAGGTTTAAAAACAACAGCACATAATAAAATATTTATTGGTGATATAGAAGATGTAACAGAAAAGCAATTAGAAGAGAAAATAGCTATATTAAAAGAAATAATACAAGACGAAAATATAGAAAAAGAAAAAATAAGACAAACAATGAAAAAAATAGTACCAACATATCACGAACCAGAAGAAGTAAATACTTCTATAAAGAATTCAAGAAAAGAATTGGGAGAGAAAGCAAAAAGCAAACAAACAAAAGCAGAAGTTGCAACTGCTTAGAGAGAAGGAAACAAGTGAACAAAAAATACATTATAATTAAAAACATATTGGATTTTATTCTATCATTATTGGCATTAATAATTTTACTTCCATTTTTTTTCATATTTGCAATAATAATAAAATTAGAATCAAAAGGACCAATATTTTTTAAACAAAAAAGAATAGGAAAAGATAAAAAAGAATTTTATATATACAAATTTAGAACAATGAGAACAGATACACCAAAAGACATGCCAACTCATCTATTAAAAGATGCAGAATCATATATAACTAAAAGCGGAAAAATATTTAGAAAAACAAGTATAGATGAATTACCGCAAATAATAAATATACTAAAAGGACAAATGAGCATAATTGGTCCAAGACCAGCATTATGGAATCAGTATGACTTAATAAAGGAAAGAGATAAATATAATGCAAATTCAATAAGACCAGGATTAACAGGATGGGCTCAAGTAAATGGAAGAGATGAATTAGAAATACCAATCAAAGCAAAATTTGATGGAGAATATGTAGAAAAAATGTCACTTTTATTTGATACAAAAATATTTTTGAAAACAATAATAAAAGTATTTAAGCATGATGGAGTTGTAGAAGGAAAAGTAGAGAAGGAAAAAGAAAATGAATAATGAACTTATTAGTATAATAATACCAGTTTATAATGCAGAAAAATATATAGAAAACACAATAAAAAACATTAAAAAACAAACATATAAAAAATGGGAAATAATTTTAGTTAATGATAAGTCAACGGATAAGAGTAAAGAAATAATAGAGAAGTACCTATGTGAGCAAATAAAATTAATTGATTTAAATAAAAATAGTGGACCTGCAATTGCAAGAAACGTTGGATTAGAAAAAGCTAAAGGAAAATATATAACATTCCAAGACGCTGACGATTTTTGGAGTTTAGAAAAATTAGAAAAACAATATAACTTTATGAAAACTAATAATTATGCATTTTCTTTTACAGGCTATCAGTTCACAGATGAAAATGGCGCAAAAACAGGGAAGAAAGTTAATATACCGCTAAAAATGAACTATGAAGAAGCTTTAAAAAACACAACAATATCAACAATAACAGTTATGTTTGATATAACAAAAATCAATAAAGAATTATTAAAAATGCCAAATGTCAAAAATGAAGATACCGCTACATGGTGGAATATATTGAGGCATGGATATAACGCATATGGAATAAATGAGATATTAGCATTTTATAGAAGAAGCGAAGGAACTAGATCTTCTAATAAATTTATATCAATAAAAAACACATGGAATCTATATAGAAAACAAGAAGGACTTTCTTTCTTTAAATCAATGCATAATTTTATTTCATATATAAAAAATGCAATTAAAAGGAGATTATAATGTATTTCTATAAAAGGTTATTTGGAGTAAGTTGCTACTGCATCAGCTTGCTAATATTTTTTGGAATAATATATAACAACAAATATAAATCATTAAGCAAAATATTAAATAAATATAAATTAATATTGTGCATAATGGCGTTTGCATTTGTTCCTGCAACAACAGCAGATTTGTTTAGAATTTTTAACCAAATGGCTGAACTTTCAAAACAAAACATAAATGAAATTTTTGGAATTATGCAGAAAACAACGACCCCTATATCAATACTTTACTATTATTTGATAGGAAAAACAGGAATTAAAGAACTATTACCAACAATAACTACATTTTTGGTTTGTACAAATATTTTTTACATAATTAGAGATTATTCTTTGAAAAATAATATAAATTGCAAAATTATTGCAATTTCATTGGCTTTTGTCATGTCTACTGGATTTTTTATGGAATTAATAAGTAATATACGCGATATTCTTGCTTTTTCTATTTTGGCACGTTGCTTTTATGATGAATTTTATAACAAAAGAAAAATCTATAAGAATGTAATCTTCTATATTTTGGCCTTTCTGATTCATGCTAGCGCAATTGCTCTAATATGTTTGAGAGTATTATATTACTTATTATTTGAAAATCAGAAAAAAATTGTAAGCAAGATTATATTGATTGGCATTGCAACTTGTGTGGTTATATATTTTAAATTTTATTTTTTAAAAGCATATAATAAGTTCTTAATGTTTTCTCAAAATGAAATATACTTTTGGATATGGGAATTTATTAAAACAATATTTGAAAATATAGCTTGCCTGCTTATATTGATGAAACAAAAAAAATATAATAGACAAAATCCGGACTGTAAAAATAAATCTTATACATTTAATTTTATGATTTGGCTTTTTGCAATGTTAAATATTACAGAATATAGTATGTTTTTAAGATTTAGCTATTTTAATGTTTTTATGATTATTCCAACTTTATTAGAAACAATGAAACAGTATGCTAAAAATAAAGAAGTTTTGAAAATTAAATATGGATATAGCACAGAAATCATTATTTTTTGCATAATTTTACTTACTATATCATGTACAAGAGGAGATTTGTCATCATTGAAATTTTTTAATTAACAGGAGAAATAAAATGGAAGATAAAGTTTATTTATCAGTTGTTATGGCTGAATATAATACAAAAGAAACAGAATTAAGAGAAAGTATAAATAGTATTTTAAATCAAACCTATCAATTTTTTGAACTAATTATAGTAGATGATTGCGGGAAAAACAATGTGGAAAACATTGTAAAGAGCTTTGAAGATAATAGAATCAAGGTTATTAAAAACGAAAAAAATATAGGATTGGCGGAATCACTAAATAAAGGAATAAAATGTGCAAAATATAATTATATATTAAGAATGGATACGGATGATATATGTTTTAAAGATAGATTTGAAAAACAAATCAAGTTTGCTTTAGAACACACCGAATATTCCATAATAGGAGGAAAACATGTTTATTTTGATGAAAATGGAGAATATGAAAGCAGATTCATAAAGACTGGGGAAATTATGAGAAAAGATTTTCTATACAATACACCATTTTCTCATCCAACATTATTAATAAAAAAAGAGGATTTAATAAATTCAGGTGGTTATCCAGACTATAAAAGGGGACAAGATTATGCAATGGAAATGCAAATGTATTCCAAAGGTTACAAAGGTTATATTATGGATGAAATATTAATAAAATATAGACAAGATAAAAATGGGTATAAAAAGAAAAACTATAAAGGTAGAGTTTTGGAATATAAAATAAGAAAAAAATATTTTAAAATATTAAAATTGCCATTTTACAGAGAAATTTTTATTATTAAGCCATTGATAGTAGGTTTAATACCACTAAAGCTATTAAAGAAATATCATGAAATGAATATAAATAATAAAATTAAAACTATTATTAAGAGACCAGGAAATATTATTGTTTTTATAAACAATAAATTGATGCCAATATTATCTGACGAAAAATATTTAAAAATTGTATATAAGGCAAAAACTGGCAAAAAGCTAAACTTAAAAGATCCTCAAACCTTCAATGAAAAATTACAATGGTTAAAATTGTATGATAGAAATCCAGAATATACTAAAATGGTAGATAAATATGAAGCTAAGAAATATGTATCAAATATAATAGGCGAAGAATATATAATTCCAACGTTAGGTATATGGGACAAGTTTGAAGATATTGATTTTAGCAAACTGCCTAATCAGTTCGTATTGAAATGTACTCATGATTCGGGAGGATTAGTAATTTGTAGGGATAAATCAAAATTAAACATGAAAGATGCAAGAAGAAAAATTAATAAAAGCTTGAAAAGAAATTATTTTTATTCAGGAAGAGAATGGCCATATAAAAACGTTAAGCCTAGAGTAATTGCAGAAAAATATATTGAAGATGAAACAGGTGCACTGAAAGATTATAAAGTATATTCATTAAATGGAAAATGTGATTATGTAATGGTATGTTTAGATAGAGAAAAAAATGAAACAAAATTTATTTATTATGATAAAAATTGGAATATAAAAAAAGAATTTAGCAAAGATGGAATAAAATATGGTGATGATATAAAAATAAAAAAACCAAAAAATCTGGATAAAATGTTTAAGTTTGCAGAAGTACTATCAAAAAATATACCATTTGTAAGAGTGGATTTTTATGAATCAAATGGAAAATTATACTTTGGAGAATTAACTTTTTATCCTAGTGCAGGATTTGATAATACAAGAACTAAAGAATGCCAAGAGTATTTAGATAAGGAATTAAAAATAGGAGAAGTAAAATGAAGAGCGTTGGTTTTTTAATAAGTGAAAAGGAAAATGAAAAAAGAAGAGCAATAATTTTAGAAGATATTGATAAAGTGAGAAATAAAGCTTCATTATATTTTCAAAAAGGATATGGATTAGAACTTGGATTTACAGACCAAGATTTAATAAAAAAAGGATGTAGAGTAGAAACAAAACAAGAAATAATGAAATGTGACATAATATGTGAACCTAAAATTGGAGACAGTGAGGACTTGAAAACATTGAAGAATAAGACGATTTTTGGATGGGTTCATGCAACTCAAAATTATGATATAACTCAAAAATGCGTGGATAATAAATTGACAGTTTATGCATGGGAAAAGATGTTTGAAAAAGACAGACATATATTCTCTATTAACAATCAAATCGCAGGTAGAGCAGCTGTATTACAAGCTATGATTGAATATGGAAAAGAATTTAAGAATTTAAAAATTGCTGTTTTAGGAAATGGAAATACTGCTAAAGGCGCAATAGATATTTTAAATAGATTAGGTAACAATATTGATATTTATACTAGAAATATGGAAGATGATTTTAGAAAAAATATGACAAAATATGATATAATAGTAAATTGCATATTATGGGATGTCTCAAGAAAAGATCATATTGTTTACAAGGAGGATTTAAAACTTTTAAAAAAAGGAGCAGTAATAATAGATGTTAGCTGTGATAAATGCGGAGGAATTGAAACTAGTGTGCCAACAACCATTCAAAATCCAACATATATGGTTAATAATGTTATGCACTATGTTGTAGATCACACACCAACACTGCTGTATAAAGATGCAACAGAGTCAATTTCAAATGAAGTTGTAAAATTTTTAGATGACTTAATAGAAGAAAATAAAAACTTAATATTAGAAAATGCACTTGTTATAAAAGAAGGAAAGATATTAGACCAAGAAATAAATAAATTTCAAGATAGATTGTAGAGGAAGATATGAGAAGTAAAAAAGCAATATTAAATATAATTACATCTTTATTATTGCAAGTTGTCGTTTTAATATGTGCCTTTATAGTACCAAAATTAATTATTACTAATTTTGGTTCAAATGTAAATGGGCTTATTTCATCAATAACACAATTTTTGGCATATATTTCATTATTAGAATCACGGAATAGGACCAGTTATTAAAGCAGCATTATATAAACCAATAGCAAATAAAGATAGAAAACAAATAGAAAATATATTAAAAGCGTCTGAAAAATTTTTTAGAGTAATTGCATTAATATTTATTGCATATTTAATAGTTTTATCAATTACTTATCCTGCAATTGTAAGCAGTCAATTCACATATATGTATACTTTATCATTAGTCCTAATAATATCAATAAGTACATTAGCAGAATATTATTTTGGTATGACATACAAGTTATATCTGCAAGCAGAGCAAAAAACATATATTACATCTATTATTCAGATGATCGGGTACATATTAAATACATTAACAATCATAGTTTTAGTAAAATGTAATGCAAGTATACAAGCTGTCAAGTTGGCGAGCAGTATAATATTTGTGTTAAGACCAATAGTACAAAATATATATGTAAAGAAAAAATACAATATTAATTTAAAGGATGCAGATAAAAATTATCAATTAAAGCAAAAATGGGATGGACTAGCTCAACATATTGCGGCAGTTATACATAGTAATACTGATGTGACTATATTAACATTCTTTACTAAAATAACGGAGGTTTCTGTATATTCTGTATATTATTTAGTCGTTAAAGGCATAAATTCCATAATACAAGCTTTTACAGGCGGCATAGATGCATCTTTTGGAGATATGATAGCTAAAGGGGAACAAGAGCAATTAAATAAAAGTTTTAAAACGTATGAATTGTTTTATTATACCATTACTACAATTGCATATACCTGTACAATTATATTAATAGTTCCTTTTATAGCTGTATATATATTTGGAATAACAGATGCTAACTATATTAGACCAGTATTTGCAACTTTATTAGTTTTATCCGAATTTGTATGGGCTATAAGATTACCATACAGTTCAATTACTTTAGCTGCAGGACATTTTAAAGAAACAAGAAAAGGAGCATGGGTAGAAGCAATTTCCAATATTACGATATCTTTAATATTTGTGTGGAAATACGGAATAGTTGGTGTAGCAATTGGAACATTAGTTGCAATGGTAATTAGAACAGTAGAGTTCGTATATCATACAAATAAATATATATTAAAAAGGAAGCAAAGCGAATCTGCTATTAGATTTGGAATAATAGCTGTGCAAGTAATAGTTGTTACACTATTATCAAAATTATTACCAACATTTGAATTTACAAATTATTTTATATGGATAAAATATGCATGTATGGTTTTAATTTTAACACTAATGATTGTACTTCCAATAAATTTAATTGTTTATAAAAAGGATGTAAAAGATTTACTAAATATAATAAAAAGGAATGTGTTTAGAAAAAAGGAGACAAACTAATATGAAAACATATCTAATTACCGGTGGGGCAGGCTTTATTGGCTCTAGTTTAAGTGAAAGATTAATTAAAGAAGGAAATAGAGTAGTTGCAATTGATAATTTTTGTGATTTCTATAATCCTACAATAAAAGAAAATAATGTAAAAGAATTGATTAAGAATTCCAATTTTAAACTATATAGAAATGACATTAGAGATAGGGAATCAGTTAAAAAGATTTTTGAAGAGAACAATATTGATATAGTAATGCATTTAGCTGCTATGGCAGGAGTTAGACCTTCTATAGAAAACCCAGTACTTTATCAAGAAGTTAATTGTATGGGAACTCAAAATATATTGGAAGAAATGAAAACACATAATGTTAAAAATCTTGTTATGGCATCTTCTAGTAGTGTTTATGGAAATTGCAAAGAAGTTCCTTTTAAGGAAAACATGATAGTTGATTTTGCAATTAGTCCTTATGCAGCAACTAAAAAGGCTAATGAGGTTATGACACATGTTTATCATAAATTATTTGATATGAATGTTATAATGCTTAGGTTTTTTACAGTATATGGACCAAAACAAAGACCAGATTTAGCGATTAATAAGTTTACAAGGTTAATGCTTGAAGATAAAGAAATACCAATGTTTGGAGATGGAACAACTTCAAGAGATTATACATATATTGATGATATTGTAGATGGCATTATTAGGTCTTGTAACTATGTAGAAAACAACAATGATGTATATGAAATATTAAATTTAGGAAATTCTTCTCCGGTTTCTCTAAAAGAAATGATAAATACTATTGGACAAGCTATTGGAGTAGAACCAAAAATCAAACAACTTCCAATGCAACCAGGAGATGTAGATAGAACTTTTGCAGATATTTCAAAGGCAAAAAAATTAATAGGATATAATCCAAAAACTTCTTTTAAAGAAGGTATTGAAAATTTTGTTAAATGGTATAAAATGAATGGGGGTATTTAATGGCATAAGAGGTGAAAAATGTACAAACAGTTAAAACCAATGTTAAATGAGCGTGAACAAATTGAACATTTGCTCAAAAATGGAGTGAAATTTGAAATAATCTCCGAAAAAGATGCTGAGGAATATTTAAAGAAAAACAATAACTATTTTAAGTTAACAGCATATAGGAAAAATTTTGAAAAATATGCTACTGGAAAAAACAAAGGTAAATATATAAATTTGGATTTTCAAATGCTCATAGATCTTTCTATAATAGATATGAGAATAAGAAAAAGCTTATTAAATATTGTATTAGATTTAGAACATTATACAAAAATTAAATTATTAAATAAAGTAGAAAACACTACAAAGGATGGATATTCATCAGTAGAAAAATACATTCAAAATTTAAAACCAGAAGAATATAATTCTTTAGAGTGTGAGCTAAACAGACATATAAAAAATACATATTGTGGAGATTTAGTTAGTAAATATAACAAAGAGTATCCAATTTGGGTGTTTATAGAAATAATCCCATTTGGAAGATTGATTAAATTTTATAAGTTTGTAGCAGAAAACTTACAAGATAAAGAAATGTTGAATGAGTCATACTTATTAAAGAATGTAAGGGAACTTAGAAATGCCTGTGCACATAATAATTGTATATTAAATAATTTAAGACAAGGAACAGCTAAACCACAAGCAGATTATGGAATGCTAAGAGAAATTTCAAAAATAGGAATATCTAATGGAGCTATTGGAAAGAAAATGAGCAATGCTAGAATTCAACAAATAGTAACATTATTATATTTAAATAAAAAAATAACAACAAGTGAAGGAGTATTAAAATACCAGAAAGAAATGTTGCAAGAATTAAAGAATAGAATAGAACGCAATATTCAATATTATTCAAATAATACATTAATAAAATCAAATTTAAATTTTTTGAATAGAATAATTGACACATGGTATAATAATAGTGTATAATATATATTATATAAAAAAAGATTATTCTTTTGCGGAGTTGTGTTTTTAAGAAGCATAACTCCTATTTTCTTTTTATTGGAAAAATAAATTGAATTTTATTTATATATAGTATAAGGGGGATTTTAAAATGAAAATAGCAGTAGCTGGAACAGGATATGTTGGATTATCTTTAGCAACATTATTAAGTCAAAAGAATGAGGTAGTAGCATTAGATGTTATACCAGAAAAGGTGGATATGATAAATAATCGTATTTCACCAATTGAGGATAAAGAAATTGAGGAGTATTTTAAAACAAAAAAATTAAACTTGAAAGCAACCTTAGATTATAAAGAAGCTTTTGAAGGAGCAAAGTTTGTTATAATTAGTACTCCAACAAACTATGATGACGAAAAGAATTATTTTGATACTTCTAGTGTAGAAGATATAATTCAAAAAGTAAAAGGAATGAATATAGATACAACAATGGTTGTTAAGTCAACAATACCAGTTGGATTCATAGATGCAATGAAAGAAAAATATGGAATAGATAATATAATGTTTAGTCCAGAATTTTTAAGAGAAGGACATGCTTTATATGATAATCTATATCCATCAAGAATTGTTGTGGGAGAAAAATCAAAAAGAGCAGAAGAATTTGCAAATCTTTTAAAAGAATCAGGCTTAAAAGATAATGTAGAAATTAAGTTTATGAATTCAACAGAAGCAGAAGCTGTTAAATTGTTTGCGAATACATATTTAGCTTTAAGAGTTGCATATTTTAATGAATTAGACACATATGCAGAACTTAAAGGACTTAATACAAAAGACATTATAGATGGAGTGTGTTTAGACCCAAGAATTGGTACACACTACAATAATCCATCATTTGGATATGGAGGGTATTGTTTACCAAAAGATACAAAGCAATTAAAAGCAAATTACAAAGATGTTCCAGAAAATTTAATTAGTGCTATTGTTCAAAGCAATACTACAAGAAAAGACCACATTGCAGATGTTATTATAGCTAAGAAACCAAGCATTGTAGGAATTTATAGATTAACAATGAAAAGTGGCTCTGACAATTTTAGATCAAGTGCAATACAGGGTATAATGAAAAGAATAAAGGCTAAGGGTATAGAAGTTGTGGTATATGAGCCAACATTAAAAGATGATGAATTCTTTAATAGCAAAGTTATAAGAGATATAGAAGAGTTTAAAAAACTTTCTGATGTTATAGTTGCAAATAGAATGAATACTGATCTAGAAGATGTAAAAGAAAAAGTATACACAAGAGATTTATTTGCAAGAGATTAATAAGAAATAGAATTTATAGAGTTGTGCTAAAATGCACAACTCTATTTTTGTCGAAAATAGGCGAACGAATTTTCTTGTAAATTTAATATAAATATGATAAAAAATAAATATATATGCAATAATTGATAATTCAATCCTCCTTTTAGTATAATTGTACAAAGCAATAAAGCTTTAGTTAATTATATTAGAAGGAGGATTTAAATTTGAAGAAAAGCAGTGGAAGTATATGATTAAAACCAAAATATTTTTACAAAAACTATTGCAAATATGATATTAAAACATATATAATATTTGAAGAATATGCCAAAATAATTTACAAAAGAAGGGGAGAAAAAATGGAAGAATTAGATCTAAAAGAATTGTTTTTAATTTTTTGGAACAGAAAATTAGAAATATTACTTATCACAATTATTGCATTAATAGTTGGAGTTTTATATTCATATTTTTATTTAACACCTGTTTATAAAGCATCTACTACATTAATATTAGCACAAAGCTCTAAAACAGTAGATAAAACAGGAGATAGTTCAATTACTCAAACAGATTTAACTTTAAATTCTAAATTAGTTTCAACATATAGTGAAATAATGAAAAGAAAATCGGTATTAAGCAAAGTTATTAGTAACTTAGGTATGTCTGAAAAAGATATGGACTCAATAAAGAAAAATGTTTCTGTAAAAGCTGTATCAGACACAGAACTTATAGAAATAACAGTAAAAAATGAAGATCCAGAAAAGGCTGCTTTAATTGCAAATGAAATTGCAAAAGTATTTAGTGAAAAAGTAGTAGAAATTTATAATATAAGCAATATATATGTTTTGGATAGAGCAGAAGCAAGTGATATTCCATGCAATATAAATCATGCAAAAGACCTTGTTATATTTGCTTTTATAGGACTAGTTATTTCTGTTATTGTTTGCCTAATTTCAAATATGTTAGACACAACAATAAAAACAGAAGAAGATGTAGAAAAGGCTACCGGATTAATGGTTTTAACCTCTATACCAGACTATAATATAGAAAACAGCAGAAAAGGAGGTAGAAGATAATGAAAAAAGAATTAATAGTTCAAAGAAGTCCAAAATCTCCTGTTGCAGAGGTTTTTAGAACACTAAGAACAAATATACAATTTATGAATTCACAAAAGGATTTAAAAACATTATTAGTAACATCTACAATGCCAGGTGAAGGTAAAAGCTGGGTTTCTTCTAACTTAGCAATAACATTTGCCCAAGCAGGAAAAAGAGTTGCATTAGTTGATGCAGATATGAGAAAAGGAAGATTACATACAATGTTCCAAGTAGAAAACATTCCAGGATTATCAAATTATTTATCTGGAATAGATGAGATAGGAGCATCAAACAAAGAAGGAATTATTCACTATGTAAAGCCAACACCTGTAGATAATTTGTTCTTAATAACTTGTGGTAACGTTCCCCCAAATCCATCTGAATTATTAGCATCAGAAAAAACTTTAGCTATGATAGATAAACTAAAAGACATTTTCGATATTGTAATACTAGATGGAACACCAGGACTAATTGTTACAGATGCATTAATACTTTCTAGAATAGTAGATAGCACTATAATTGTAACATCACACAAGTCAACCAAAAAAGACAATTTGGCAAAGGTAAAAAAAGATATAGAAAATGTAGGAGGAAAAATTGCAGGTGTGGTTATTAATAAAGTACCAGTAAATGCTGCAAAATATGAATCAAGCTATTATTATGGCTCAACAGCGATGACTTCAACTACAAAAAGAAAAGAGCCAGAAAAAGAATTTTATACAAATGATTCTTCTAGAATAACAAAAGCTAAAAAGGAAGATATATTAAATCAATTAGACGATTTTTTAAAGGATAAATAATAGGAGAAAGTTATGATAGATGTACATTCACATATAATTCCAAACGTAGATGATGGTTCATCAAGTGTAAGTGAAACTTTTGAAATGATAGAAGAAGCAAGAAAAATAGGATTTACAGATATAATATTAACATCACATTTTTTGCTAAACAGTTATGAGACTAATTCAAAAGAATTAGTCTTTTGGAAAGAAAAACTACAAGAAGTTTTAGATAAAAAAGAAATTGATGTAAAATTACATTCAGGAATGGAAATATATATATCAAGCCAAATGGAAGAACTTATAAAAAAGAAAAGACTATTAACATTAGCTAATAGCAGATATATGTTAATGGAATTGCCACTTAGTTCAACAGTAAAAAACTTGGACTATGTATTGTACTTTTTGGAAAGTATTTCTATTAAACCAATAATTGCTCATCCAGAGAGATATAAATGTGTTCAAGAAAATCCAGAACTAGTAGAAGAGTATATTAACAAAGGTGCATTAATACAATGTAATTATGCTAGTATATTAGGTTTATATGGAGATAAAGCTAAAAAAACAGTAAAGAAATTACTAAAGAATAATTTAGTAGACTTTTTAGGAAGCGACTGCCATAAGCCAAATCAGATATATCTGCTTGTGCCAGAAGCTATTAAAAAAATAAAAAAATTGATAGGGGATTCAAGATTTGAAAAGATATCTAATTTGAATCCACAAAGAATTTTAAAGAATGAGGAATGGGAATATGATGAGAAAAACTAAAATAGTGTGTACCTTAGGACCAGCTACAGATAATCCAGAAGTTTTAAAAGCTCTTATGAATGCAGGGATGAATGTGGGAAGAATAAACTTTTCACATGGAAATTATCAAGACCAAGAAGAAAGAATTAATGTATTCAAATGGATTAGAGGAGAACTAGGATTACCAATTCCACTTTTACTAGATACACAGGGCCCAGAAATAAGAATAGGAAAATTCAAAGATGATAAAAAAGTTTTATTAGAAAATGGAGCTACTTTTACATTACTAAATGAAGATGAATTGGGAGATGAAACAAAAGTATCTATAACATATAAAGAGCTATACAAAGATGTATCTGTAGGAAAAACTATTTTAATTAATGATGGAACAATAGAATTAAAAGTAAAAGAAATAGCAGATAAAGATATAGTTTGTGAAGTTATACAAGGTGGATACTTAACTAACAGAAAAAGTATTAATGTACCAGATTTAATCTTAAATTTACCAAGTATAACAGAAAAAGATATAGCAGATATAAAATATGGAATAACAGCAGGATTTGATTATATAGCCGCTTCTTTTGTAAGAAAACCTGACGATGTTCTTGCAATTAAAGAAGTTTTAAGGCAAAACAATGGAGAACATATAAAAGTTATATCTAAAATAGAAAATAGAGAAGGAATAGATAATTTTGATAAAATATTAGAAGTTTCAGATGGAATAATGGTAGCAAGAGGAGATTTAGGTGTGGAAATACCTATGGAACAAGTTCCAATATATCAAAAACAATTTATTAAGAAAACATATAAGCAAGGAAAACCAGTTATAACAGCAACTCAAATGCTAGAATCTATGATAACAAATTCAAAACCAACAAGGGCAGAGGTTAGTGATATAGCAAACGCAATATATGATGGAAGTAGTGCAATAATGCTATCTGGAGAAACTGCAACAGGGGCTTATCCTGTAGAGTGCGTTAAAACAATGAATAAAGTTGCTTTAACAATAGAAAATTCTTTAAAATACTGGAAAAGATTTAAAAATAGAGATTATAATTTAGAAGACTTAGATTATAAATTTAATATGAACTTTTCTGTATGTACATTAGCAGCAAATATTGAAGCAAAAGCAATTATAGCATATACAAATACGGGAGATACTTCAAGAATGTTATCAAGTTTTGGACCAGAATGCCCAATATTTGCAATAACAGAAAATGAAAAAACATATAGACAACTAGGCGCAGCATGGAATATTACACCTAAACTTTTCCCTCATCAAGATAGTATAGACAAATTAGTTTATTTAGGTATAGACACATTAAAAAAAGAAGGCTTTTTACAAAAAGGAGATAAAGTAGTAATTGCAGGCGGAGCAAAAGTGGTTACAGACTTATCTGATACAGAAGCTGATATAAATACTGTAATGGGTGGAATAGTACAAATATAAAGTATAAAGATGGAGAAAAAAATGTTAAAAAAAAGAATTATTTTAATTTTATTATTAATTAGTTTAATTACAAATGTTGGTGTATTTGCAACAGATATAGATACAGATGATAATACAACCACAGGAGAAATTGTATCACCGCCAACAGAAAATACTGCCGGAGACAATACAGAGCAAGAACCTGAAAAAGAACCAGAAAAAGAAGAAGAGCCAAAACAAGAAGAACCAACTACAAATAATAACTCTAACACAACAACTCCAGAAAGAGATAACAGACCAAGCTATGAGCCACAAACTACAAATAATAAAACAAAATCAGAAAATGCAAATTTAAGGAGCTTGCTTTTAGAAGGAACAGATTTGGCACCAGAATTTAAAGCTAGTATTACATCATATACAGCAATTGTAGGATTGGATGTAGAGAATATTAAAGTAACAGCAGAACCGGAAGATTCTGAAGCAACAGTAACTGTTAAAGGAAACAAGGAATTAGAAGAAGGCGAAAATAATATAACAGTTACTGTAGAGGCGGAAGCAGGTAATACAAAAACATATACAATTAATGTTACAAAAACTTTGAACGAAGAAGCTATGAATACTAGATTAAAATCATTAATAGTTCAAGGATTTAATATATATCCATCTTTTCAAAGTAATATCTATAATTATAATTTAGATATAAGCGAAGAATTATCAAAACTAGATATATCAGCAGAAACCGAAAATGAAAAAGCTACATTTGTAATAGAGGGAAACGAAGATTTAAAACAAGGAGATAATTTAGTTAAAATCATAGTAACAGCAGAAGATGGAGAAACAACAAATGAATATAAAATAAATGTATTTATAAATTCAAATGTTGTAAAAGCACAAACAGAAAATAAATTACCAGCGCTAATTCTATTGGCTGTTCTAACTGTTGCAGCGATTATTATAGCAGGAATGCTAATAAAAAAACATAAAAATTAAAGGTATATTTCAAAGCACTTAGAAGAAAAAACTTCTAAGTGCTTTTTTCACATTTTGTAATAAATAATCATAAAATATTATATATACACTATAAAAGGAGGAATAGATAATGTATAGAAATTATACGCAATGCAGAGCTTGTGGTTGTAATAATATGAACAACAATCAACAAGATTTAATAGATGATACTTGTGATTATGTTCAAAATACTATGGCTTTACAAGAAGACAACTGCGAATGTGGATTTGATGAAGAAGATAATGTATTTCCTACAAATCCAATGTTTGCTCAAAGTTATGTACCATGGCAAACAATGGATAGAACTTTTTTGCCTTCTGTAGGTTTAAAAATGGGAACAATATTTCCAGAACTAGTAAGTCCATATATGCCAGGACAATCAATGGAAGAAATTGAGTTTATTAGAAATGCAAATACAATAGGAAAGGGGTGTAACAAATGATAGACTGTAAAGAATGCGAAAAAGAAGAAACAAGAAAAGAATGCAATGAAAGAGATATGCGAAGACAAGAAATGATTGACCAAATTAAAAGTTTGGATTTTGCAATAATAGAACTTGGACTATATTTGGATACACACCCAGATGATCAAAGAGCTCTTTGTATGCATAGAGAATATTGTAAGCAAACAAAAGATTTAAAAGACAAATATCAAA
>OIZL01000575.1_pt1 | contig 25951 bp, 18 predicted proteins | sample 1588541 | NCBI WGS metagenome assembly OIZL01 (sample SAMN03283285) | human gut metagenome | biome: human-associated habitat; material: feces | host: Homo sapiens | place: Peru | collected 2012 | reverse complement strand
GTTTATCTTCCCATTGCCTTTGTATTATGTTTATGAATTGCCCTTATGAAAGGGGGATAATACTACACCATGACCACTATCTTACCATAATTATTAAATGCCTATAAGTCAAATATGACTCTGAAAGTTGTATCTTCATGTAGCATCATTGATTTTCAAGATGTTACATAACTTTTATAGGCATTGAAATATGTAGCCTATTTGTAACGTCTTGTAGCACGATGTAGCGTTATATTTTATAATTGGTACAAAGTTAGTATTAAACAAAAAGTTAGTATAAAACAATTAGAATAAAGATAAATTCCTCGTGTTAAACACTAACTTTGCGCCAATAGATTTTATGTTAGAGGCCACAAACAAAGTCCTTTACCTTTGCTTGGTATTCTTCCTTGGTCATACCTCCAGTCTCTATCATTGAGTCAAGTACATAGCCAAGCTCATCAAAAGCAATATCATGATGATATGGGGTAGCATACATCTTTGAGATGCCCCAACTATTGATAACGTCTATAGGTGTTGTGTGAAGGAAAAACTGCCTTGTAAGAGTTAAAAATGTGACCATTGACTCATTTTCTTGCCTTGAAATTTGCGTGTACAAAGGATTAAGGCTAACTTTGTGGTCGTTAATAATGTGTATTTACACAAAATAAACGAATAGAAATATGGAAATCCGTAGAGATAAATATCTGGATCTACTTATCCACAGTTGTGGGAATGGGTTGATAAAAGTGATAACAGGAATGCGCAGATGCGGCAAGTCATACCTGTTGTTCACCATTTTCAAGAACTACCTCATAAAACAAGGAGTGAAAGAAGACCATATCATAGGGGTGAATTTGGAGAACCGACTGAATAAAAGTTTGAGAGACCCAGACGCATTACTTCACTACATAGATAGCCGTCTTTCATCAGACGGTCAATATTATGTTATGCTGGATGAAGTACAGATGGTCAGCGAGTTTGAGGATGTATTGAACTCATTCCTAAGCATAAGCAATGTGGATGTGTTTGTTACTGGCTCTAATGCAAAATTCCTGTCTAAGGATGTAATCACTGAGTTTCGTGGACGAGGAGATGAAATACATGTGCGTCCATTGACCTTCAGAGAAGTAGCAGATTTCCGTGATGACTATTCGCAAGAGCTGATTCGTGAATATATGCTCTATGGAGGATTGCCACAGGTCGTTTTAGAAAACGATGTCAACAAGAAGGTGAGTTATCTGGAACAGCAGATGGAGCATACTTATTTGCGTGACATAAAAGAGCGATATGAAGTTCGTCAAGATAGCGATTTGTCAGAACTAGTGGACATCATGGCATCATGTGTGGGTGGTCTGACCAATCCTCCAAAGATTGCAGACACTTTTAAAAGTGTAAAGCATAGTAGCATTTCGGTGGATACCATACGTCTCTACTTGGAATATATGGAGGATGCGTTCGTGTTGGAACGTGTTACTCGTTATGACATTAAAGGAAGAAAATACATAGATTCGCCGTTTAAGTATTACTTTGAGGATTTGGGACTGAGAAATGCCCGATTAGGATTTCGGCAAGTAGAACCAACGCATATGATGGAGAATATGCTCTACAACGAGCTTCGTGCTATTGGAATGAAGGTGGATGTAGGACAGGTGTTTACCGAAGTGAAAATCGAGGATGGATCCCGTCAGCGCAAGACGCTGGAAATCGATTTCGTCTGCAACCGTGGCTATGAGCGAGTATACATCCAATCGGCCTATGCGATGGAAACAGAAGAAAAACGAGATCAAGAACTGACCTCACTACGTAAACTTCGCGACGGATTTCGCAGAATCGTAATTGTAAACGGGCTACAACCTACCTACATGAATGAAGAAGGCGTGTATATTATAAATCTTATGGATTTTTTGCGCGACCCGGAGAAATATATGGAGGAGAGAGTATAAAATCACAATATTCTTAAACTAGTAACCCGTTGGCGGAATTAATTTAAGTTGATAACAATGAGTAAAAAGTTATACATATCGCTGTTTTTTAGCAACTTAGTGGTAATCAAAACATTAAGTTCAAACCATCGTATGTACAACCTTTATACAAAATTCGTCAAAGCACTTGAGATATGCAAGCAATTCTCTGAAAATCTCGTCAATGAATCGGGTAATGTTCCACGTCGTGGTCCGGTTCCCAAGTTTTCGGATTTGGAAGTGGTGGCGCTATCCTTGACGGCAGAGACAGAGTGCATTGATAGTGAGAAGTGGTTGTTCGACTATAAATTGCAAGAATACAAGGACTATATTCCCAATCTCATATCAAGGAGACTGTTCAATGACCGCAGGAAGAAAACGTCAGGTCAGTGTGAGGAACTACGCTAATATTTTTGAACTTGTTGAACGCAATATTTGCATTTTTGATGCATTTGTAGTTTTTGATAACAACTCTTTCTATCATTCTTCAGTTTTGTTAATAGAAACACTAAAAGCCTTGCAACGCCTGTTCGTTTGATTGGAACGGCGCAATGAGAAACGGTTGAACTTCTCGTAGATGTCCAAGCCACGCCCCAGTGTAATAGTCCGCCCCGTGTCCGTTTTTATCAGACGGTCAAGGTCTGCCTTAAAGTCGTAAGTGAACTCTATACCCATCGGCAACAACTCGTCGACCAAATCATTGAACGACTCTATCACCTCAGCCACTTTCTCATCATCATCATTTTGCGCGCTCAGATGAATTTTTATGGTATCTTGCAGGGTTGACACATCTTTCACCATTTGTATGAAATCCACTAAATTGTCTATCTGATAAGGTTGGCGAATGAAAGGAGCGGTTATGCAGATTTCCTTTACAGTGCGCAGATAATTACCAAACATATCTTTGTAAGTCACTCCACCCTGGTTTTTCTTATGGATATAGTCTTGGCTACAAGAGGTTTTAAGGATGTTATCGACGTTCTTGAAACCTTTCTCGGACTTGATACGGCGTAGCTCGGTGCGTTTGATTTCATCCTCAGAGACGGCCAGGTATTTGAGATTCTCTACCTCTGTCACCTTCAGGACGATTTGTATCAGACCTTTGTTGGTGAGGGTGCGGTCGAGAATGCCATGGACAGTGATGACATTGCCATTCTCAAAGTCGTCACGGAGATTCAAGGGCATGGAGAGGGTGAGCTCGTCGCTGGTGCTTTCATCAACAAGCCTATCCGTAGCGGTATGGTAGTACTGGTTGATGTAGGTGCCTTTGAAGTAGATGCCTCGAAAACGCACGACCTTCTGGTTCACCTGACCGGTGGCCAAGTGATTGCGAAGGATGCCGATAATCTCTGAGGGCTTGAAGAAATTGGCAGTGGTGGGTATTATGGGTTGCTCGGGCATGGCGTTATTGGTTTTCGTTCAACATGGGCAAAGGGACGGCTATCCGATGGAAGTTCCAAAGGTGGCGGTCGTCTTTCTTGAGAAAATCCTCCAAGGGTTTGTCCTTGAAAGGGTTCTCCTCCTCCCCCTCTATTGGGTAGATAATGACACAAGGGATGTGGATATCGGGCTGGGTGGGGAATATCCATTTATCACGGCTATAGCCACTCAGCTGTCTAACTATATAGGTGTCAATACTTCCTTGGTTGAAGCGTGGAATATACTTGGTGTCCAATACAACCTGCGGTGAATAGCACACGAAGTCGGGATAGCCGGTGTGGCCTCGTACCTGATAGTGTATCAAGTTTCCGTATGCCTCTCGTAACAGTCCCAACACATAGTGCTCATAGAGCATGGCCATATCAATCCAAAAGACGGGGCACTCCTCTTCCTCGGCAGTGGTGATATTGGTGATGTTGTAGTCATACCGATGGAGTATCATCTGTGCGAGCTTGATAGCATCGTCGTATTCTTTGAATATCTTATGATGTTTAATGGCTTTCACCTCCCATACTTCTATCTGGTCATTGACATTGGCAAAGGCTGATAGGCATTCATGGACGGTGTGCTGCAGGGGGAGCAAACTGGGAGAAAGACCGGCGACTTGCAATATCTGCTGGGAGAACAGCAGGGCTTTCTTTATCAGTCGGTTCTCAACGGTGTCCTCCGAATACTCCTGGTATTGGCAGAAGACCTTATCGTATCGTTTCTTCTGAATGTTGGTGCGTTCATTGCGGAAGATGGCAATACGGCCTTTGACCTTTTTGAGGTTGTCCTCTCGTTGGACATAGTCTTTTTTCAGTCCTCGCTTGACGATTTCCTTCACGATGGAGAGGAAGTGGGCGACAATGAGGGGGCTGAGCACGCTCTTTAGCTCGGGGGCTTTGATGCGTGGCTGCTCCATATCAACGGCATAGATTTTTGAGAACTCTTTAGCCTCGATGCCACTGTTGAAGCAGACGCTGAACATCTTCAGGAAGTCGATGCGGTCACAACCATACTTGGTGGTTACGACAAGTGGCATGGTTTTCTCTTCGTCGAACCATTGCGCTCCAATGACGTAGGAGGCGTAATAGCCGGACTCGGTGATGACGGGCTCGTCAGAGTCGATTTCATCTTCTGCCCTCATGGTATTGCGCCACTGCCACTGAAAGAACCATCTGTCCAGACCTTTGCTTTGGCCTGGAAGACGCATACCTTCACCCCAATAGGCTTGTTGGGCAAAGGAATCGTATGGTATCTTTTCGTGTTCGCGCATTACTGGTCAGCTTGATGGTTACATTCAGCGTTCATCCATTTCTCAAAATAGGCCTTATCGCCTTTGACGGACTTCAAAATACCGTCTTTCTGGTATTCCTTTATCAAGGGAACGACCTCGTACTTCATCTTGAATTTCAAGGTCTCCATGTCCTTGGCCATGAAATAGCTATGACCAACCATCAAATCTTCTAACTCAAAGTCAGCGGCTTTATGGCTGGCAATGAAGGATTGCTTGTCCTCGGCAGATGTGCCGTTGATTTCAGTGAATAACGCCAAGGATGCATCCTTTACATCATCGGCAATGGCATTCGCCTCGCACCAATTCTTTATTACATCGGCACTGGGTTCAAGCGTTACAAAGGCGAAGCGTCGTCTTACCGCATAGTCGATAGAGCCTGTAGAACGGTCTGTGGTATTCATCGTACCGATGATATACAGATTGGAGGGCACAGTGAAGTCATCCTTTGAATAAGGGAGTTTTAAGCTGATGGTGTGATTGCCTTCACCTGTTCGTTTGTCAGCTTCCAGCAAGGTGATAAGTTCACCGAAGATTTTGGAAACATTGCCACGGTTTATCTCATCTATAATGAGAATGAAGGGCTTGTTTGACACTTGCTTCTCCAGCTGATACTCTTTCTTCACAGCGTTGATGAATGCTTGGGCATAGTGCTGCCAGTTGTTTTCCACACCTTCACCAATGGCTTGCATCTTGACCTTTTCAATGTTGAGCGGTGAGGGTGAATACTCATCTCCCTTTTCGGACTTCGAGAGTACACTTCGGGTGCTTATCGTGTCGTTGCCTTCTTTCCACCATACCAACAAAGCTGATTTGCCGGTCAACGAAGGTATGGTCTTACGATTGGCATAGCCTTTGACCGACTGCAAGTACTTGTCGATGCACTTGATGATGTCTGAATCGCCGTTGGTTTGGGCTTTCTCACAGATGGACTTGAAGATGCCGTTCTCCACTTTGTATTCCACACCTTCACCTTTTACCTCGGGCTTGAGTCCTTCCACAAAGTCTTCATAGTCCATGGATTGATGGAAGGTGCAAAAGGCGATTTGACCTTCTTCACGCAAACGCTCATATTCAGCCATCACCTTGTCATGGTTGGCAAAGTCATTGAAGTCTTTGTTACACATACGGACAGCAATCGATGCGGTGGCGTATGTCTTACCTGTTCCTGGTGCGCCTTGAAGAATGATATTCTTCTTGTGACGTAGCAACTTATATAGTGGTTCTATTGTTTCCATAGCTTGTTTCTTTCCTCCTTCGGCTTTTTGTTTGTTCTTGAAAATGTCTTTGTACATTCGGAATATGGGGCCTTTCAGGTAGGACAACATGGTCTGGAAGTCCACCCATTTGATTTGGCCATTATCTATATCGATGGTACGAGCCAACAGATAATAGGAGTTGTGCTCTAAATGATGGAGATCGTCTTCGCTTCCTTCAATCCAATCGAATCTGTTTGCTTTCAATAGGGTTGTCGGATAGGTGTCCTTGATTTTGAAATAGGCATCTACGTAGGGTTGCATATAACCTACCGGGGACTTATCATTGGCAAAGGGCACATATTGAGTGTTGAAACCTAATCCATAACCGATTTGCTTTCCACGCAGGAAGATGTGGTACTGAATTTCTGTGCCACCTCCTTCGTTAATAGCCCAATCCCTACTGTCATCATCATATTTGAAAAGAATGCCTCCTCGGGATGCACGGCTTAATGAGGCTATTTCTTTTCGAGTATAACGAAAGGTATCAACGAACTCGCCTAATGCATTATTGGTGGCTTTCTAACTGAACAGGCAAATTTTTTGGTGTTTTTTTTGAGAAAAATTACCATTTTGTGGGGATGGGTTTTCTTAGCCATGGCACGTTGCCAGTAACAAACTAAGGGCCGGGGCAAAATGAATGCCTCGGCCCTTGCAATCGTTACTGTGTAACGTGTCAAGCCTATTGCTGGCAGGTTGCTCCCCAGCAGTGCCTGCTTCCTCTTTGGCTTGCGATTGCAAAGGTAGTGTTTTTTTACGCTTTTTCAGTCAAACTGCCTCTCTAATTGCCGGCTCGTTAGCCCGCTGACCTGTTGAGTGCATGCGCATGTAGTCCACATCGAAGTCACAGTCCCTCTCTATGAGTTTATAGACGACGGTGATTATCTTGTTTCTCAGATTGTTGTAGACCAGTGCCACAGGCTTTCCCCTCGATAGGGTGCGGTTGAAATATTCAGCGAAGACGGGGTTTGACCTTGATGCCGACCGGGCCGCCATGCTGAGCAGCGACTTGATCTGGCGGTTGGAGAGGTTTGATACGCTTGCCTTCCTGTTGATGGATGTTCCCGACTGGCTCCGGAATGATGCCACACCGCAGTAGCACGCCATTTTCTTGGCGGAGGTGATTGCCTTGAAGTTGCCGGAGCACACGATCAGCGCCACGGCCGTGATTGGCCCGACACCCTTGACGGATATGATGTGGCGGTAGTTCCTGTCGAGCTCGCTGTCGCTGCGGATTATCTTCTGGATTGACTCGTCCATGGTCGCAATGCTTGCGGACAGGCGCTCTATCTCCCGGCTCAAGTCCCTGACGATCATCCTTGCGACCGATGCGGAGAGACCTTTCTCCGAGGACATTGACTTGAGTTGGCAACGTGTGGCGGTGCGTTTCTCCACAAGCCGCCTTCGGTGTGTGAAGGCCGCCTTCAGGTTGGAGAGCGACTCGCTCGGCTTCACGAACTTCTGCATCTTGTCCTGGTGGCGCCAGGCGTACTCGGCGATTCGCAGCGAGTCCACCCTGTCGTTCTTGCCCCTCTGGATACCGCACGACCACTTGATTTGGAGGGCGCTCTCTCGCCAGACCACCATGCCGTGGTCAACAAGCCAGTGGCACAGAGGGTGGTCGTACCGACCCGTGGTCTCGCAGCAGAACAGCCACTGGCCGCTGCTGACACCGTGGCAACACATGCGCAGGTCCTTGACCATCTCGCGGAACCCCTTGGGCGAGTTTGAATACTGGGCCAGGTACTCAGGGGACTTCATCCTGTCGTCATCAAAAAAGCTCACATCGACAGTATCTTTGGAAACATCTACTCCAATAAAGAATTTTTTCATAAATTTGTACATTAATTATTGGATTGACCGTGATTAGTTGTGAGCTGTCACCCTAAATAGGCTCTGAGCCTAACTTTCTAAATGACTTTCAACTAAAGAACCCGGAGAGTCCTACAACCTATTGGGGGCTCGAAGCCCAGTGTTAATCGTAGGGTGCTCTCCGGCGGTCAATCTTTCCTTAATACAACAAAGGTAAGAATTACCGTTCTATTTTCTTTTTTTTCTTCTCTTAAAGATTGATGTCGCAAAGTTAGGGTGTAAAAAAAACGCATTAAATTAGGTGTTTCGCACCCCCAATGCCCAGTAAATTACCAACAACCAAAGCCATCGTCTTAACTTCTTTAACTTCTTAACTCCTTAACTTCCAAAAAATCTCCAATCCAACTTCTAACTTCTAATTTCTTCCCCCTCCTTGTGGGTAAATTTCATTTTTTTTTGTATATTTGTAGTGTAATATGCCTATTTGTGCGCTAACAGATTGGGCGTATGGTTTAATAAAGACAATAAACATTTAAAACTTAAAGAGTTAAATGAAATCTGATAGCTTAATTATTATTCCAACCTACAACGAAAAGGAGAATATAAGCAACATTATCCACGTGGTTACCAATATGCCAGAGCATCAATTCGATGTCTTGGTAATCGATGATAATAGCCCCGATGGCACCGCCGCTATCGTGGAGGGCATTATCGCCGAAATGCCTGGCCGTGTGCACTTGGTGAAGCGTGCCGGCAAGCTCGGACTGGGCACCGCCTACATCGCTGGCTTCAAGTGGGCACTTGAGCACGATTACCAATACATCATCGAAATGGACGCCGACTTCTCACACCGCCCCGAAGATTTGATTCCGCTGCAGCGTGCGTGCGCCGAAGAGGGTGCCGATGTGGCTGTGGGCTCGCGCTATGTGAATGGCGTGAATGTGGTGAACTGGCCTATGGGACGTGTGCTGATGAGTTACTTCGCGTCGAAGTATGTGCGCATCGTCACCGGCATGAAGGTGCACGACACCACCGCAGGATTTGTGTGCTACCGTCGCGAGGTGCTTGAGGCGATGGACTTGGATATGGTGGAATTTAAGGGCTATGCTTTCCAAATCGAGATGAAGTTTACTGCTTACTGCATGGGCTTCAACGTGAAGGAAGTGTCGATCATATTCGTGAACCGTGTGCTGGGTACCAGCAAGATGAGTGGTGGTATCTTCAGCGAGGCTCTGTTTGGTGTGGTGAAACTGAAATGGAGTTCATGGTTCAATAAGAAGAAATTCACCCGTCGTGTAAAATGAGCAACCTTTATTCTGTAAACCTTGAGGCTGTGTCGGGCGAATATAACCCGTAACCGACACCATAACCGTAGGGACATGCTTATAAGCCGCCGATACATCGTACCGCTGTTTTTTGACATCGCAACGTGCCAAAGGCGTGCCTCTGCATGAACACGAAATCAATTTTTCCGGCACATCCTCATTAATTATTCCTTACCAACTATGAAAAAGATTGTTTACAATGGCACCGTTATTAATGAGGGTCGCCGCTATTTAGGCTATGTAGTGATTATCGATTCGCTCATCGCAGAGGTGGGTGAAGGTCGTCCGTCGAACTGTCTGTTAGACGAATGTGACGAGAAATTTGATGTGCAAGAGGCTTTGATTCTGCCAGGTGCCATCGACGCGCATGTGCATTTCCGTGACCCCGGCATGACACACAAGGCCGACATCGCAAGCGAGAGCCGTGCCGCAGCCGCAGGGGGCGTTACTTCCGTGATGGATATGCCCAACTGCAAGCCAGCCACAGTAACCATCGCCGACCTTGAGGCGAAATACGCAAAGGCGGCTGAAAACAGTGTGGTGAACTATAGCGCTTACATTGGTGCCACCGATACTAATTTCGACGAACTCAAAAAAGTGGACTTCTCTAAGGTGTGCGGCATCAAGGCATTTCTCGGCACTTCCACCGGCGGAATGCTTTTGAGCGATGCTGAGGCTAAACGCAGAGTGTTTAGCGAGTTTGGCACGATTATTGCTGTACATAGCGAGGACGAGAGCATCATCAACGCCAATCGCGAGGCTCTGCTGAAGAAGATGGGCGGCGATGATTTGCCTCTGGGCTATCACAGCAAGGTGCGCTCGGCTGAGGCGTGCTACGAGAGCACCCGCCGTGCCGTGGATTTGGCTCGTGAGTGTGGCACCCGATTGCATGTGCTCCACATTTCCACCGCCAAGGAATTGTCGCTGTTCGACAGCGCGCCGCTCGCCGTGAAGAAAGTCACTGCCGAGGCTTGCGTGGCTCATCTGCTCTTCACAGAGGCAGATGGCGCACGACTGGGCGCACGCATCAAGTGCAATCCATCGGTGAAAACGCCAGCCGATCGTGCTTCGCTCCGCAGGGCACTGCGTGAGGGCGTGCTCGACGTGATTTCCACCGACCACGCGCCCCATCTGCTCACAGAGAAGGAAGGCGGCTGCCTGAAAGCGGCTTCGGGAATGCCAATGGTGCAATTCTCGCTCGTGGCTATGCTGGAGTTGGCGCACCAAGGCATATTCACCCCCGAAATGGTGGTGGGCAAGATGTGCCATGCGCCCGCACTGCTCTACAGGGTGGACAAGCGCGGCTATTTGCGCCCCGGCTACAAGGCTGACATCGCCGTGGTGAAGGAAGTGCCTGAAGGACTCACCATCACCGATGCCGATGTGGTGTCGAAGTGTGGCTGGACTCCGCTCAACGGCTCCACCGTTCATCACCGGGTGGTGATGACGATGGTCAATGGCGAGGTGGCTTATGCCCACGGCAAGGTGAACGACTCCGTCCGTGGCGAACGCCTCACTTTTAATAATTAAATATAGATGTCAACTTCAGAAAAATTCGGTTCGGGTAGTGTGGCTGGGCTTTCTCAAGCTCAGGTGGAAGAAAGCCGTGCAAAGCACGGTAGCAACACGCTCACACCGCCCGAACGCACTCCGGCTTGGAAGCAATTCCTAACCACATTCAACGACCCACTGATCATCATCTTGCTTGTGGCATTGATGCTGTCGGTGGGTATTGCTCTTTATGAGTTGTTATTTATTCCGAGCAAGGGCTTTGAGGCTCTGCTTGAGCCGCTCGGCATTTTCTTCGCCATCATTCTTGCCACGCTGGTGGGATTTCTGGTGGAATATAATGCCAATAAAAAGTTTGACGTGCTCAACAAAATCAACGACGATGTGCCAGTGAAGGTGGTGCGTGGTATGACCTTGGCTGAGGCTCGCCGAAAGGGCACCATCGTGCAAGTGCCACGCCGCGATGTGGTGGTGGGCGATATCGTGCTGGTGGAATCGGGCGAGAAAGTGCCTGCCGACGGCATTTTGCTTGAAAGCATGTCGCTGGGCGTGGACGAAAGTTCGTTCACTGGCGAATCGGTGATTTGCCACAAGTCGGTAGATACCGAAAATGCCAAAAGTTCGTCGGCTTATCCTGTCAACAAACTCTTGCGTGGCTCGAATGTGAAAGAGGGCTATGGCGTGATGCGTGTGGAGGCTGTGGGCGATGCCACGGAATACGGCAGCATCTACAAAGACGCAAAAATCGAGCACGATACCGAAACGCCGCTCATGCGCCAGTTCAACAAGTTGGGCAAACTCATTGCCCGCTGTAGTTTCGTGGCTGGTGCCGCCATTATCGTGGGGCGTGTGATTGTGTATGGCGTGGCAGAGAACTGGTCGTTCGAACTGCTGCCCACTATTGAATATTTCGTGGAGACGGTGATGCTTGCCGTCACGCTCATTGTGGTGAGTGTGCCGGAGGGGCTTCCGATGAGCGTGACGCTCTCGCTGGCGCTGAGTATGCACCGTATGCTCCAAAACCAGAACCTGGTGCGCAAGATGCACGCTTGCGAAACGATGGGTGCCACCACGGTGATTTGCACCGACAAGACCGGCACGCTCACGCAAAATCAGATGCGTGTGTTCCGTATGCATTTCTATGGGCTTGAGGGTGGCGACGCGCTGTCCGACTCGCAGCAGAGCCACATCGCGGCTTGCGCTTTGGCGTGCAATTCCACCGCCTACCTCGATTGCAGCGATGCGGCTAAGGCGCAGCCCATTGGCAATCCCACCGAGGGTGCTTTGCTCCTGTGGCTGAGGGATAAGGGCGTGGACTACGCTTCGCTGAGGGAGAGTTGCCCAGTGGAGGCGCAGTTGCCTTTCTCCACCGAAAACAAGTATATGGCCACGGTGGTGTCGTGCGCCGCTTTGGGTGGCAAGCGACTGCTGCTGGTGAAGGGCGCAAGCGAGATTATACGCGCCTACTGCAAGAATGTGGAAGGCGGCATCGATTTCAACGATATTCTTTCCGAACTCCAAAACTATCAGAATAAGGCGATGCGCACCTTGGGCTTTGCCTACCGTGTGCTTGCCGACGATGAGCCTTGCCCCATCACCGAGGGCGCAGCCAACCTCGGCGGCTTGACCTTTATGGGCATTGTGGCTATCAGCGACCCCGTGCGCGACGATGTGCCGCACGCCATAGGCACCTGCATCGACGCTGGCATACAAATTAAGATTGTGACCGGCGACACCCCAGGCACAGCCAAGGAAATAGGCCGACAGGTGGGCTTGTGGACCGAAAATGAAAGCAATTCGCACCTGATTCTCGGCGAGGAATTTGCCGCGCTGCCCGACGACGAGGCTGCCCGACGCGCTGAGGAAATCAAAATCATGTCGCGCGCTCGCCCTGCCGACAAGGCGCGCCTCGTGTCGCTGCTCCAGAAGCAGAACGAGGTGGTGGCGGTGACTGGCGACGGCACCAACGATGCCCCTGCGCTCAATGCCGCACAAGTGGGACTTTCGATGGGCGATGGCACAGCCGTGGCAAAGGAGGCAAGCGACATCACCATTATCGACAATTCGTTTACCAGCATTGCCAAGGCGGTGATGTGGGGACGCTCGCTCTATAAGAATATTCAGCGCTTTATCGTGTTCCAACTCACAGTGAACGTGGCGGCTTGTCTGCTCGTGGGCATCGTGTCGTTTATCAGCGAGAAGCAACCTGCGCTCACCGTCACACAAATGCTGTGGGTGAACCTGATTATGGACACCTTCGCTGCGCTGGCGCTGGCTTCGTTGCCACCGAGTGTGGAGGTGATGCGCGACAAGCCTCGCGGCAATAAGGCTAACATCATCACACGCGGCATGGGTAAGTTTGTGATTGGTGTGGGCGTGCTATTTGCCGTGGCTATGATAAGCCTGTTTGTGCATTTTCTGCTCAATAACGTGGGCGAAGGCGGACGAATGTTGCAGAGTGCCATTTCGATGGAGGAACGCACCATCATCTTCACGGTGTTTGTGTTTATGCAGTTCTGGAATCTGTTCAATGCCAAGTCGTTCGGTAGCGGACACTCCGCATTCCACAACATCAAGGGCAGCGGTTTGTTCTTTACCGTGGCTTTGGTGATACTCGTGGTGCAAATTCTGATTGTGGAATTTGGCGGCTTGATGTTCCAAGTCACTCCACTTCCGCTCACCACCATTCTGTGGTGCCTGTTGTGCACAATGCCTATCATGCTTGTGGGCGAGGTGTACCATTTGTTGAAAAAAATCAAAAAATGATATAGATATATGCGTGCTTTCAAAACCTTATGCTGTATGATAGCCACCTGTATGGCTTTTGTGGTGTGCGCACAGCAGAACGAGAATGTACCGCCTGTTCGCCATTCCCGAATAGGCGATGTGGCGAAGTCGGCTGATGGCTCTATCACGCTGAAAGTGGTGGGGCAGAAGTTGAACTACGGAGGCGTGAAGCCAGAGTTGCGCGACACCGATGTGTGGTCGCCCAAATCGGTGCATTTTCACCCCAACGGCAAGAAATACTACATCAATTCGCTGGAGGGCTGCCGCACGATGGTGTATGATGCACGCACAAATAAGAAATTGGCGGTGATTCATCATAAGTTCACCCCCGCCAACGCCTATCTTTGGGCGAAGGAGAGTGGATTTTTCCCTTTCACCCACTATACGAACAAGAAGAACCTCAACACCTTCTGGGGCAGACCAGTGGAGAGCACGTTTTCGCACCGTGGCCGCTACCTGTGGATTCCCTACTATCGCCGCAGTTACGACATCAATGCGCAAGACCCCTCTGCCATTTCGGTGATTGATACGCGCACCGATTCCATCATTAAGGTGTTTGAAACCGGACCGCTCCCCAAGATGGTGGCTACCACCCACAGTGGCAAGTACCTTGCCGTTACGCATTGGGGCGACAATACGGTGGGCATTCTCGACATTTCGAGCCCGAACCCCGACGATTGGCACTATGTGAAGTGTGTGGTGGTGGATTATCAACTCAAACTCAATTTGAGTATGACCACAAAGGTGGACCGCGACTGTAATAGCGGCTATCTGCTGCGTGGCACGGTGTTCACCCCCGACGACCATTATATGCTCATCGCCTGTATGGGCGGTGGTGGCGGCATTGCCGTGATTGATATGCAGAAAATGCAGTATGTGGGTAGACTCACGGGTGTGTCGAATGCCCGTCATCTGGTGGTGAAGAATGGCTATCTCTACGCCAGCCTGAATGCGGCGGGCATCGTTCAGCGACTGCCGCTCACCAAGGTGGAGGCAGCCATTAAGGCGATGAATGGCAAAACCGCCCCTATCAGCGGTTGGCAAACTTGCAAGGTGGGCGGTGGTGCACGCACCATTTCGCTCTCGCCAAGTGGCAACTTCGCCTTCGCGGCGTGCAACAGTGCCAGCCAACTTTGCGTGGTCGATACTCGCACCATGAAGCAGGTGGCGACACTCACCATCGATTCCTACCCTGTGGGGCTCGACATCTCTGCCGATGGGCGTTTTGTGGTGCTCACTTCGCAGGGACGCAGGGGCCACGGTGGTAATGCTGTGAATCTGGTGGAAGTGACGTATAAGGAGAAGGAACCCACCTCGGCGCTCATCGACGAGCAGAAGGAGGAGGAAGATGCCGCAGCGGCAAAAGTCGCTCAAGAGCAGGAGCAAGCCGATGCGCAGTCGGGCACTGATTGGTGGTATATCGGTGTGGCTGTGGGCTTCATTTTGGGGCTGATGGCTGTGGCGTTCTTTCGTGGTCGTAAAAAATAGTAAAACAGAAGATTAATAATTAATGGCAAAATATTTTATCATAGCAGGTGAGGCAAGTGGCGACATACACGGCGCAAGCCTGATTCGTGCACTCAGGCAGGAAGATGCCGAAGCGCAATTTCAGTTTCTCGGCGGCGATATGATGGCCGAGGCCGCTGGCGTGAAGCCGCTTATCCACTACCGCGATATGGCATACATGGGGTTTGTGGAGGTGCTGAAGCATCTTCCCACCATTCTGGGCTTTATGGCCACGGCTAAGAAGGCGATAATGGACAATAGGCCCGATGCCGTGATTCTTATCGACTATCCGTCGTTTAACCTGAAAATTGCGAAATTCGCTCACGATAAGGGCATTCCTTGCTTCTATTTCATTTCGCCCAAGGTGTGGGTGTGGAAGGAGTATCGCGTGAAGCAGATTAAGCGTTACATTGCGCGCCTGTTCTCCATTCTGCCTTTCGAAACGGCATTTTTCCGCAAACACGATTACGAGGTGGAATATGTGGGCAACCCCTCTGTGAAGGAAATCGACGAGGCGGCGCAGCAGTTCACTCATTTTTCCACTTTCGTAGCCGACAATGGACTCGACGACGAGAAACCCATTATTGCCATTGTGCCGGGCTCCCGACGCAAGGAGATTCGTGACAATTTGCCCACCATGGTCGAGGCGGCACTTCGTCACCCCGACTACCAACTCGTGATAGCAGGTGCGCCAAGCATCAACCAGCATCTTTACGACGAGGTGCTTGAGCCGCTGGGCGTGCAGGTGCCGGTGCTTCACGGCAAATCGTTTGAATTGGTGCATCATGCCCGTGTGGCACTCGTCACCAGTGGCACCGCCACACTCGAAACCGCCATTTTGGGCACTCCGCAAATAGCCTGCTACCGCATGAACGGCAGCAAGTTTATCTATAAGTTCTATCGCCGATTGCTCAAGGGCAAATATGTTACGCTCCCCAATCTCGTGACCGATGAGCCTATCATTCCCGAATTGTTGTTGCATTTTTGTTCGGCAGATGCTGTCGATAGCCACCTCACGGCTCTCTTGGCTGATTCTGACGAGCGTAAACAGATGCTCGATGGCTACAGTCGAATGAGGCAAATTCTCACCAATAAGGATTGCACCACATGCACGGCGAAAGGCATTGTGGAATATTTGAAAAAGCAGAAATGAAACGACCAAACCACTCCGAAATAGCAGATTTTCTCGAAACTTGCATTGTGCCGCTCTACGATGGCTTCGATGCAGGGCATCAGCGCGACCACGCCCATGCTGTGATGCGCACAAGTCACAAACTGGCGCAGTATTATCCCGAAGTGGATGAAACCATGCTGCTGGTGGCTGCCGCTTACCACGATGTGGGCTTGGCAAAGGGGCGTGAGCACCATCACACCGACAGTGCCATCTTTATGCGTGCCGACGAGCGTTTGCGCCAGTGGTTCACCTCCGACGAAATCAATCTCATGGCAGATGCCGCCGAGGACCATCGCGCTTCGAGCAAACATGCGCCACGCACCATCTATGGGCGTATTGTGGCAGAGTCCGACCGCCAAATTATTCCCGAAACTGTGATTCTGCGCTGTATGCAGTACACTCGCAGCCATTTCCCCGACCTCGACGAGGAAGGCGAATGGAATAGGCTGGTGGAGCATCTTCAAGAAAAATATGCCGAAGGAGGCTATCTCCAACTGTGGATTCCGGAGAGCGACAACGCCCAACGCCTTGCCTACCTCCGCACCATCATCGCCGACAAGCCTCGCCTCCGCCAAATCTTCCTCCGCCTCCTCCCCACCCTCTAATCCCTCACCCATCCCCTTTGCCTCACACAGATTCAACAAAAATAATTTGTGAAAATTTTGTGCTAATTCGTGGCAGAAAAAACACCCTATTTAATCCATTAAAAATCCATTAACACCAATTCTTTTTTAAACATCCATACCCTATTGCTCGTTGACCCGTTGACCCGTTGACTCGTAGACTTGTTGACTTTTTTAAAATCGGTGTAAATTGGGTTTAAATGGATAAAATCGGTGTAAAAATCGGATTGAATAGGCTTCCAAGTGCAATCGTAATCCTCTGTGAGATTTCACGTCAGGCGTGCAAATCCTGTGAGATCTGTGAGATCTGTGTGAGGCCTAAATCCGCACACACGCGAGCGCATAAAAAAGCACGGCTGCAAAATAGAGCCGTGCTTTTTTATTTATATAATGTGTGGATTATTTTTCTTTTTTGGGAGCCACTTTGGTGTAAGCCTTGTTGAGCTGTTCCACCACGTCGCTTGTCACGTCGTATTTTGGGTCGATGTAGAAAGTGGCAGCCTTGTTAAGAATCATATCGTAGCCTTTCTCCTTAGCGTATTTCTTCAGGAACTCGTTGATTTTATCGTTGAGGTCCTTTTGGTTTTCTTGCAGGATTTTTGCTATTTCCTCTTGCTTGTTAGCCACAGCCTTTTGTGCGGCAGCCATAGCGTTTTGGTAAGTAGCTTGGTCGGCTTGTGCTTGTTGAGGGTTGGTAGCGTACACATTGTTCTTTTCCTTTTGTGCGAAGCTTGCTTGCAGGTTGCGGATTTTGTCTTCCTGAGCCTTTTGCAGAGCGTCGAGCTGGTTTTGCATACGAGTAGCCGACTCGTTGTAGTCTTTAGCCAGGTTGTAGAATTTCAAAAGTGTGTCGGCGTCAACATAACGCACGGTCATGTTTTCGTTAGCTTGCTTAGGCATATTAGCAGATTCAGGAGCCTTTTCGCCCTTCTGTTCACCTTGGCAGGCAGCGAAGCCCACCATCACCAATGCCACTAAAGCAAGTTTAGAGAGTTTGTTTAAAAAGTTCATTTTTCCTTGTATGTGTAGTTATTTATAAAATTCCTTATCGTGTGCGCAAGTGATGCCACGCTTCTTCATGTGCTTATTGCTGTGAATGTGGGTGTTGGGAAACTTGCCGCCTTTCACGAAAAATATTTTCACGCCAAGCAGCATCACGGCTATGCCCACCAATGCTATTACCACAATTACGAGCTTCACTTTTGCTTTTTTAAAATTCTATGCAAATATAAAAAAGGTTTGTGACATTTTGCTCAATATTTCAAATAAAATTCGTAACTTTACGAATGTTATCACACCGTTTTAACATAAATTTCATACACGAAGCGATAACTAACATTTTTTATAAATAAAACCAAAAATTTATTATGGAAGTAAAAGATTTAAAACCCGCTCGCGTTTGGCAAATTTTCGACGCGATCACAAAAGTGCCTCGTCCTTCTGGCAATCTCGACAAAATTCGTGAATGGCTGGTTAGTTTTGCAAAGGAAAACAATCTTGAGTACAAGGTTGATGAAGTAGGTAATGTGGCTATGTTCCGTCCAGCCGCACCAGGTTTTGAAAACGCTAAGGGGGTAGTGCTCCAAGGCCACATGGACATGGTGGCTGAAAAGCTCCCTTCTTCTAATCACAACTTCCTCACCGACCCTATCCAAACCCGCATCGTCGACGACTGGGTGTTTGCAACCGACACCACCCTCGGTGCTGACGACGGCTTGGGCCTGGCTATCGCATTGGCAGCGCTCACCGACCCCGACATCAAGTGCGGTGCCCTTGAAGCTCTCGCTACCGTTGACGAAGAAACCGGCCTCACCGGTGCTACCAACATCAAGGCCGACATGCTCGTGGGCGACTATCTGCTCAACCTCGACAGCGAAGACGATGGCGTGATCACTATCGGCTGCGCAGGTGGTGTGGTTACCCCTGTATGGTTCGACTATAAGCCAGAGGCTGCTCCTGCCGACCTCCAATATTTCGCTATCAAGATTGGCAAACTCATGGGTGGCCACTCTGGTACCGACATCAACAAGGGCTTGGCAAGTGCCACTAAGCAGTTGGCGCGCATTCTCTATATGCTCGACGCTAAAATCGAATATCGCCTTGCAAGCTTCAACGTCGGCAACCTCCACAACGCTATTGCTCGCGACGGTGTGGCTGTGATTGGTGTGAAGCCTGCCGACAAGGAAACGCTCGCAACTGTGGTCAACACCGTGGCTGCCGACATTAAATTTGAATACAAGCGCGCTGAACCTCATGCCGAGGTCACTATCGAAAGCGTTGACGCTCCTGCCACCGTTATCGATGCTTGCACTGCTAAGCGCCTCGTGGCTGCTTGCTTCGCTGCACAGCACGGTGTATATTATATGAGTCAGGAAGTGGAAGGATTGGTGGAAACCTCTACCAACTTCGCAAGCGTTAAGACCAACGCCGACGAAATCTACCTCGAATTCTTCAGCCGCTCATCTACCGAAAGCGCAAAAGAAGAACTCGCTCTCCAAATCGAGGCTCTCTTCCGCTTGGCTGGCGCTAAGGAAGTGAAATATGAAGGCAGTTACCAAGGTTGGGCTCCTAATGCCGACAGCCAACTCCTGAAACTCGCTGTGGCTCAATGGGAAGGCCTTTATGGCGTAGAGCCAAAGGTTGAGGCTATCCACGCTGGTTTGGAATGTGGTTTGTTCTTGAAGGTTCGTCCAGATATGGAAATGATTTCTTACGGACCAACTTTGAAGGACGTTCACTCTCCACGCGAGTGCTGCCATATCCCTGCAGTGCAAAAGGGTTGGGACTTCACAGTAGCCCTGCTCAAAGCTATCGCAGCCGATAAATAAACTGATCTCGCTTTTAAGGGATTAGGGCTCACACAGATCTCACAGATCTCACGGTTTTGCACGGCTGGTGTTAAATCTCACGGATGTCTGCTGGGTCTGTAATGGGTCCGAAGGGTCTGTGAGGGGTCTGTGAAGTGGAATTGAAAAATAATGGTGCCGATTTTATCCTGTTTTAAGGGATGAAATCGGTGCTTTTTTTTGTTGGTGGGGTGGGGTGCATGGATTTCCTTGGATTCTGCTTTATTATGATTTTTTTGCACTGATTTGCGCATTTTTTTTGATAATTGCTATTGAAAAATATTTTTTATAAGTAAATTTGCACCTCAGAAATGATAGTCAGTTGATGCCGATATGTTAAATGTTTGATATTTAATATGTTGGCAACATTTAACAAAATGTTGCTTGTGATTTGCAAGCATTAGAACTACTCTATTTTACAATTTTTTTTAGACACTTATAAGAAAGTATTTTTAATTTTTAAATTGGGAAGAATGTCGGGACCGACAGTCAAAAAAAATTTTTATGACTTATTTTGATTTGTTGAAAAATGCAGCAAGGAGAGCCAGGTTTCTTCTTGTGTTTTTGATGTCGTTGATTGGACTCAGCGCGGCGGCTGGCACTTATTATGCCGATTTGAACGTGGCTGTTAATCCTGCCGACCTCGATGAAGGTGATAAGGTGGTGATGTGCCACGTCAACTCCAAGGCATTCGTTGGCTACGACGGCAGCAATGAGAAAACCACCACTCATGTGAAAACCAGCGACCAAAACGAGGCCAATGCTTTTGTTTACACCGTGACGAAAAATGGTTACAAAGTTGCCCTCACCAATGGTTATGGTTATGGACCACAAATTGCAAATCGTGTATGGGGTTTTAATTTCACCTACTCTTGGAGCAAATCTCCTTCTTCTTTCACAGTGGAAAGTATAGGTGGCACCACCCGATTGTATGTTACTGCAGGGCTGGCTACTGGCTATTTGTCGCGTACTGACACGGAAACCAATTATTCGGGATCGAAGAACTCCAGCTGCGACTGGAGATTCTACAAAGTGTATGAATTTGATAAGCCCACACTGGTGCTTCCCGTCACTGGTTCAAAAATCGACTTTGCCGACCCAGGGCCTGACGCTTCTATCACCAGCGCACTGACAGTGAAAGGTGTGCTGCTGACTAAAAACCTCACCGTGAGTGTGACAGGCGAAGGTTTCTCTATCGACCGCACCTCAATCTCTGCCGCTGACGCTAACAGCGACAATGGCGCAATAGTGAACGTCACTTTCAAGGGTAGTGAATATAAATCTTACAGTGGCACTCTTACCATCACCAACGAAGATGGCATCAGCGCATCGGTGAAGCTTTCTGCCAAATTGGTGAACCCCGACCACATTTTGCCCACCTCCCATAGTCAGCTCAAGGCGTGGAATGTGAACACCGGTGCTCAGGAAGTGGGCTATATCGGCTTGGGCAACAAAAACCAAGTGCTGGCTTCGGCTTGTGTGAAAATTTCCTCTGCCGAAATTCCTACCATCACTTACCGCCTCTTTGGCCACACCGAATACCTCAACGCTGTGGGTGTGTATGCCCGTAAGCGCGACGCCAATGTGGACTACACCCCTGATGGCTCCTATGCAAAGTTTGAAAACACTTTCGCCCACCTTTTCGACTACCGCAACCCAGAAAAGAACTGTGGCGCAATTTTCTTGGGCTTCACCCACGATGTGCCTGCAGCTTCCAGAAACGTCTCTATCAAAAGTAATGTGAAACTTGAGGCTGGCGAATATGTGATATACCTCGTTGCCAACACCAAGACAGCAGATGAAATTGGCGGTATCGACAAGCTGCCATTGATTGGAGGCTCTTCAGACAACTTCACCCATGTGGGTGGCGTGATCCAAACCGTGATTTGCGGCACCGCCACCTCTGATATCAAATCGATCAACAACTACTCTCAAGAGGGTGGCGGTCGTGTGATTGTGCCTAAGTTCGAGCTGCTTTATGCTCCAAAATATGCTAAGCACGCCACTTCTGTGGAATATTCTAAATACTACCGTATTCCTGCCATCACCCGTGCTTCCGACGGCACGCTCGTGGCATTGAGCGATGCCCGCAAAAATCATATCCACGATGTGACCAACAATATCGACGTGGTGTCGCGCCGCTCTATCGACAATGGCAAGACATGGAGCGATTATTTGGTGATTTTCCAAGGCTCGGCAGAAGGCGACGACTGCTATAACTGGAAGGGCTATGGCGATGCCGCTGTAGCATCGTTCCCTAACGGTACGGTAATGGCAACAGCCATCCACGGCTTCGGTCTTGGTAATGATGGCAATAATCCGTCAAATTCAAAAAAAGACCCAGGCACAGATGTGGTATGGAAGGTGAGCCGCGACAACGGCAAGACTTGGAGCTATGAATACACCCTTAGCCGCGACCTTTATGGCGGTATGCGTGGCAATATCTCGCCAGGCAACATCTGCGTGGCAAAGTCGGGTATTCTGAAAGGAAAAGCCGTGGCTGCATTGCGCACAAGCAAATACCCTAACAATGGTAACAACTACCAAGGCGCAATTTCGCGTATCTACTGCATGGCTTACGACCCCGACGCCAACTCTTGGACAAAGGTGGCGTTTGACGGCACTGAAGAATATATTTATGAGGGCGAGCTTTTAGACGAGGCTCAATTCTTGGAAGTGGGCGAAAATGATTTTATCCTGTCGGTGCGCTATGGCAAAAAGGGTGATGCACGCAAATTCTACCGAGTGCACATCAATTCTGCCACCTCTGCCAAAGCCACTGCCGTTTCGCAGACAGGTATGAAGTTGATGAGTGGCTGTAATGGCGACCTCATTACCTACAAGGCAAAAAACGGCGCAGAATACATTCTCCACACCGTGCCAAAGGATATGGTGTATGAAAACGACAACTGCCGCACCAGCCTTTCGGCTTACTACACCACAACCTCCACTTCTGAAGCCTTGAACTGGACTCGCAGTATCGACCTTTTCGACCCATTTGACAACACCAATGGCGGTGAAGCCAAGTCGGGCATCGGCGCTATCGACGAAACTGCGCAATACAGCTCTCTCTCCGTTCAGGAAGACGGCACCATCGCTGTGCTGATGGAGGCTTATCCATTGGCTATTCGCCATCAAGACACCGACAACAGTTCTTACAAGCGCCACTGGGGCGACTGGGTGATGGGTCAATACTATATGAATCTTCGTATCGGCGACCTCATTCCTAATGCTGTGCAGCCAGAGCCTGCGAAGATTGATGCTCCTGTGATCACACCACATTCGGCTACATTCAATTCTGTGAAAGCTGACGACCGTCCAGAAATCACCATTTCACATCAAAACTATGTGAACTATCCCGACAATTACAACACCACCGACAAGAAGGTAAACACCAACTATGAGGTGGAATACTATGACGCTCAAGGCAAACTTGTGGCGCGTGCTAATATCGCCAGCTTCGATGCCGCATCACAATCTCTCACTTGGGAGCAAGTGTGGAAGTCGCTCGTGAAAGTGGGCGGCACCGAAACCTACACCGCTGACCCAACTCTCAACAACAAGAGCACCTCGGTGCGTGTTTCGGCTTACTGTTCGTGGAGCAAAGACGACCAAGTGGTGTCGGCAAAGACAACCCAAATCTACACCTTCGACACTCCTGTGCGCCTCATCAAGGTGGTGGGCTTGCCCACCAGCGGTGCATCTACCACCACACTTGCCACTGAAGGTAACAGCGTGGGCTCCGATGTGTGGCTCACCGTGGGTGTTGACAAGCATGTGCACCTCAATGCTCCTGCAAAATACCCTTACTCTTTTGTGGGCTTCTATTACGAATATCCACATGGCACAGCCGAAGGAAATCAAGTGCCATTGAGCGAAAAGCTCTCATATACTAAGATATCGGGTATGGAGCACCAGATTATGTTTGATGTGCCTTCGGTTGACAAGTTGCCCGACAACTATAATTCCGATGGCGTTCAGGGCCTTGTGATTTATGCTGTGTATAAAGTGGAAGCGGGCTTCTTGACCCGTGTCAACACCCAATACAACAACGGCTTGGTTGGTGGCAAATATGAAAGCCAATACTCATATTGGACACCAGCTCCGGGATACCAATCTTTGATTGAATCAACAAGAGGCGGTGAGCCGCAGAGCTCTACACTCGATATCACCACGCCAGAAAATCAGGACAATACGCACAATGGTGGTACAGGTAGTGCCACTGACGGTGGCTTGACTTATCCAAGCAAGCTTAACTACGGTCTCGATGCCTATGTGACTGTGGTTCCCGACGCTAAGGCTGCCGAAAACCTCAACGCTATCGTTCGCGTGAAGAAGAATGGCGCTTATCTGCGCGACTATTATGTGGTGAACAGCTACGCTCAAGCACTGTATGGCGATATCGTTACGCCTGCTAAGGGCTGTAAAGGCGTGTTGCGCTGGTATGGCTTTAGCGATGGCGTGCTTTGTCCACAGACTGTGGGTATGAGAAGCTATGAGGTGGGCTCTAACCAAAAACCTAAAACAACAGCTCGCCGAAGAATCGTAGAAGGCGGTCCTGGTGCAAATGGTGGTTATGGTGCATGGTATAAAGTGGATACTGACATCTCCTTCGTTGGCATTTGCGCTCAAGGCGAGGCTTTCGATGGCACAGTGGAAGTGGAAGTGTATTTGGTGAACAACGATATTACTTCGGTTGACCAACTCAACAGCAAAAACTTCTACATTGCTAAGGTTACGCACAATATTGTGCTCAACAACGACCCTGACCATGCTACTGGTGTGGAGGATGTGAATGCTGAGAAGACTGTGGCTGGCGTGGTTTACTACAACCTGCTTGGCGCAGCATCCGACCGTCCGTTTGAAGGTGTGAACGTGGTGGTGACCACTTACACCGACGGCACTAAATCGTCGAAGAAAATACTAAAATAATTATAGCATTTTGTTAATTGTTAAAATGCTGCGAGTAGCGCAGTGATGCGCCAAACCAGCGATGTAATAAAAATGTTTTCCTGTGTGGGCTTGGATTGTGAAATCCGAGCCCATTTTTTTGTGCTGGGTATGCCTCACACAGATCTCACTGTTTTTTAGGGCCTCACACAGGTCTCACTGTTTTTTAGGGCTCACACAGATCTCACAGATCTCACTGATTTTTTTTTGATGGTGTTAAATCTCACAGAGGTTTCACGCTGCTCTTGAAAAAAAAAGACACCTATTTTATCCATTTAAACCCGATTTACACCGATTAAAATAAATAAAAAAAAATTGGTGTTAATGGATTTTTAATGGATTAAATAGGTGTATTTTTTCTGCCACAAATTAGCACAAATTAGCACAAATTAGCACAAATTATTTTTGTTGAATCTCGTTGAATCTGTGTGAGCTTTGGAAATCGGAGCACTCGGAGCACTCGGAGCACTCGGACATGCCACACGACCTTTCTACCTAACTCTGTGAGATTTAACGCCATCAAAAAAAACAGTGGAATCTGTGAGATCTGTGTGAGCCTAAGGGAGCAAGGGTGTGGAGTGCATCTGTGAGATTTAACACCAGGCGTGCAAAACCGTGGGATCTGTGAGATCTGTGTGAGGCTATGGAGCGAGGCGGGGGAAAATATTTTGGGGGAATTATTTTTTGCTGCGGGCAATTTGGCGTAACTTTGTAGGTTAGAGTTGGATTGTGGCATTTTTTGGATTATGGCACGATTTTTGCACTACTTGATATTTTAAGATTATAATATTTCAAAATAAAATTTGATGACTGAAAACAAAGAATTGATACAAGCCATTATTGAGGGCGCGCAAGAAAAGAAGGCGCACCAAATCGTACATGTGGATATGAGCGAAATTGAAAGTGCCTCTACCGGCGATTTCGTGATTTGCACCGGCAACAGCACACAGCATGTGGATGCCGTGGCCGACAGCATTCGTGAATACGTGGAAGAGAAGCTCGGCACTCGCCCATACAACTACGACGGTTACCAAAATTCGCAATGGATAGTGCTCGACTACGGTAATGTGTATGTGCACGTGTTCCTCCCCGAATTCCGCGAACGCTATCGTCTGGAGGAACTGTGGGCTGATGCCGTAGTGACTGAAATTGAAGATATTTACTAATCAAGTTTACATCAGAGAACTAAAAACAAGCAAATGAAATTATTTGGCAGTAATAGCAAGGCTTCGGGTGGGGGATTGAAATTCAACATCTATTGGCTTTATGCGCTCATTTTTATGGTGCTTCTCGGCATCTACTACACGGGGGAAGGCACCTCGAAGAAGGAGATGACGTGGACCGACTTTGAAGGGTGGGTGCAGAAGAAGGCGGTGAGCCACATTGTGGTTCATGCCAATCAGGGCGACGCCGAGGCTGAAATCACCGATGCCTTCGCCAAGCAGGTGATGGGCAAGGACTATCAGCCTGTGCCTGGCGCTAAGGCAGTGATCACCACCACCAT
>OIZL01000574.1_pt1 | contig 25996 bp, 21 predicted proteins | sample 1588541 | NCBI WGS metagenome assembly OIZL01 (sample SAMN03283285) | human gut metagenome | biome: human-associated habitat; material: feces | host: Homo sapiens | place: Peru | collected 2012 | reverse complement strand
AATAAAATATATATCCTTTAGGTTAAAAAAGATGCTTGAATCAGGTATCAAACAAACCCTTATAAATAAAGGAAATTAACAAAAAATGTCTTCACTACATTCAAAGAGTTGCTTTAATAAGGACACTAGCGATCAAGCCAGATATTTTGCTTTTAGATGAGCCATTTTCGGCTTTAGATTATCAAACGAGATTAGCGGTATCAGATGATGTTTATCAAATAATAAAAAAAGAACATAAAACTGCGATTATGGTAACACATGATTTAGCCGAGGCTATTTCTATGGCAGATAGAGTGGTTGTTTTAACAAAAAGACCTGCATCGGTAAAAAAGATATTTGAAATAAAACTAACTAATCGTAAAAATCCTATTGAGAATAGAAAATGTGTAGAATTCTCAAAGTACTACGAAGATATATGGAAGGAACTTGATTTTCATGTGTAGTATAGAGAGAAAAAAATATTTAAAAAAAATTAGAAAAGAGAAAATACTTGTAGCATTATCCCAATTATTAATATTATTTTCTTTAATAGCTCTTTGGGAGTATTCGGCGTATAAAGGTTATATTAATGCATTTATTGCATCGAGTCCAAGTCGTATTTTAAAAACAATAATTTCGTTACATAATCAAGGTAGTTTATATAATCATATTGGAATTACTGTTTATGAAACGTTTTTAAGTTTTATAATTGGAAGTATTCTTGGAACTTTAATTGCTATTATTTTATGGTGGAATAGATTTATATCTAAAGTAATAGATCCATATTTAACAATATTGAATAGTTTACCTAAAGTAGCTCTCGGTCCAATTATTATAATTTTTTGTGGAGCTAATATGAAATCAATAATAATTATGGCTCTGTTGATATCAGTTATAGTTACAATAATGACTGTTTACAGTGGTTTTGAATCTACTGATATAAATAAAATCAATTTGTTAAAATCATTTAAAGCAAGTAAGAGCCAAATACTTAAAATGGTAATATTACCTAGTAATTATAAAGTAATCATTAGTTCTTTAAAAATAAATGTTAGTATGTCTTTAATAGGCATCATTATGGGTGAATTCTTAGTTTCTAAAGAAGGTATCGGTTATTTAATCATGTATGGTTCACAGGTATTTAATTTAAATTTGGTAATTACAGGAGTAATTATCTTGGCTATTATTTCTTATTTGATGTATTTAATAGTGAGTTATGTCGAAAAAGTACTAATTAAAAATAAAAATTAGTATTTTTTCATATATTTGTTTTCTTTTTAAAAGAATATGAAGTATAATAGTATCAGGTGATTGTTATGTCCTATATAAAAGGTAAATTTGTTAAAACAATTTTTAATAATAAACAAAATGGGTACTATGTAGGTTTACTTAAAGTAAATGAATGTAGTAAAGATTTAGGTGATATAAAGAGGAGTATTAATTTTGTAGGCATATTTCATGAATTAATTGAGAATACTAACTATATCATGAATGGCGATATGACTATTCATGCTAGGTATGGTGAACAATTTAATGTTACTAGTTATGAGGTTTTAAAACCAGAAAAAAAAGAAGAAATAGTAACATTTTTAAGTAGTGATCTTTTTCCAATTGGAGAAACTCTTGCTTTAAAAATATATGAGACTTTGGGTAATAATTGTATTGATAAAATTTTAGAAAATCCTAATGTATTGAATAAAATACCGAGATTAAGTTTAAAAAAACAAGAGAAAATATATAACATACTAAAAGAATATCAAGGTAGTAGTCAAATAATTATGCAATTAAATGAATTAGGTTTTAGTTTTAAAGAAAGTTTATCTATTTATAATAAATACAAAAGTGATACGAAAAAAATAATCGATTACAATATTTATGAATTAATTGATTCATTAGATATTAATTTTTCCACGGTTGATTTTGTTGCATTAAAAAATGGAATGTTAGAAGATGATGAGAGACGTCTTAAAGCTTTGGTTATTTTTGTTATTAAAAAAATATTATTTGAAAATGGTGATATTTATGTTACTTATGAAGAAATAAAAAAGAATATTGAAAAATATGTAGGAATTGAAAGTGAATATTTAGAATATATTTTGATCAAATTAAACAAACAAGGAAAATTAATAATAGAAAAAAATAGATATTATTTAAAAGAATATTACGAAGATGAGGAATATATTGCAAGTAGGTTAACTCATTTAAATGAATTAAAAAGTGATATAATGGATATCTCTAAGTATTTAGAAAAACTACAAAAAGATAACGATATTAAATATGATAAAGTTCAAAAAAAAGCTATTGAAACTGCGATTAATAACAATTTAACTATTATAACGGGCGGTCCTGGAACTGGTAAAACTACGATTGTTAAAGCCATCGTATCGATTTTACTTAATTTAAAAAAAGTTAATGAAGAGTCTATTGCTTTACTTGCTCCAACTGGAAGGGCTTCGAAAAGGCTTGCTGAAAGCACTTTACTCCCTGCGATGACAATACACAGATTTTTAAAGTGGGATAAAGAAAATGATACATTTTCAGTTAATGAATATATGCCTTCAAACTGTAAGTATATTATTGTAGATGAAGTTAGTATGATAGATAATACTTTAATGGCGTCTTTACTTCGTGGTTTAAAAGATGATGTAAAATTAGTCTTAGTAGGTGATTATTACCAATTACCTAGTGTAAGAGAAGGACAAGTACTAAAAGATTTAATTGATAGTGAAGTGCCTAATATTGTATCATTAACTGCTTTGTATAGGCAAAATGAAAATTCTTACATTATAGAACTTGCTAGTGAAATTAAAAATCAAGAATTGTCTAATTTTTTAGAAAAGAAAGATGATTATATCTTTATAAAATCAAATAATATGAATTTAAAAAATACACTTGAAAATATTTTAGATAAAGCTATCAATAAAGGATATAACGAGTTAGATATTCAAATATTGGCTCCAATGTATAAAGGAGAAAATGGAATTATTAATTTAAATAAAGTATTGCAAAATAAATTTAATCCAAGAACTAATAGAACCAAAGAATTAGAAGTAGGGGAAATAACATATCGAGTTGGAGATAAAGTGCTACAACTAGTTAATGATATAGATAATTCAGTATTTAATGGAGATATTGGTTATATAGTAAACATTTTATCTAGTAGACAAAGTAATTCCAAAAGAAATGAAATACATGTTGATTTTGATGGCAATGTAGTAATTTATACTCCAAGTAAGTTTGTTGAAATAACACATGGATATGCCATTAGTATTCATAAGGCTCAAGGTAGCGAGTTTGACACAGTAATTATACCAATGTCAAATTCTTATAAGTATATGCTTTATAATAAACTAATTTATACCGCGGTTACAAGAGCTAAAAAGAATTTAATAATATTAGGGGATGAATATAGTTTTATATATGCCGTTAATAACAATTATACTGTAAAAAGAAAAACTACTTTGAAAGAAAAATTAATTAATATGAATAAAAATAATAATATTGTTCAAAATAATTAATAGTACTAGTACTAATCATATTTTTCTAAAGGAGTGGTGTTATATGAAATTTAAAAATTGCCTTTGTACTTTAATGGTAGGTGCTATGATGGCATTTACTTATGAACAAATCAAAAATGGTAATATGAAAAAAATGATTTCTAAATGTAAAAATATGGAAATTAAAATGGTTGAAGATTTAGAAAATATGATGTAGATTAAAGCCCTTTAAAGGGTTTTTTTCATGTGCTTTCGCTATGCTGTTTTCACAAGTAAAAAAAAATAAAAAAATTGAAAAATTACCAAAATTCAAAAACTACACGGGTGTTCGTTAAAACCTGCACCAAAACCTCACCAAATTTTAAGAATCAACCTGGAGTTTTTTAATTTCTGCAATTTGACTTTCTTGTCCATCTTGTAGTATAGTGAATTCATTCCAGTAAGGAGGTGAAAACATGAACAAGATTCATATCTTTAAACTTAATTTCGATGATGATTAACTCTTGCACTAAAAGGCGAGAGCAAACGCAAAAAAACGAGTACGGCAGTTACTGTCGGAGTTTATGTCTACGGTAAGACAAATAAATTTTACTTGTAGAAAATGTATTGGACAAAACCTAAATTTAATTGTATAATTTTATGTAGGAAGTTCAAGGTGATTTGCATGGAAATGGTTAATGTTGATAAAAGCAAAGTTTCTCCAATGATGTTACATTATATGGAGGTCAAAGAAAAATATAAAAATACAATTGTTTTTTATAGATTAGGAGACTTTTATGAAATGTTTTTTGATGATGCTATAATAGCTTCAAGAGAATTAGAGTTGACTTTAACTGGCAGAAGTGCAGGATTAGCCGAAAAAGTACCTATGTGCGGAGTACCATATCACGCCAAAGATGTTTATATAGAAAAATTAATAAAAAAAGGATACAAAGTCGCTATCTGTGAACAATTAGAAGAGGCAAGTGCCACTAAAAAGATTGTTAAAAGAGATGTTGTTCAGGTGATTACTGCTGGCACTATTATTAATAATGATTCTTTAAACGAAAAAGAGAATAACTATATAGGTAGTATTTATGATTTTGGGTATTGTTATGTTATTACTTATGCGGATATTACGACGGGTGAAATGATAAGCGAGTTATTAGAACATGAAAGTACTAAGGTGGTAAGTACTATATTAGAAATTGGTATTAAAGAAATAATTGCAAACGATAAAGTGGACAAGTTAATTATATCTAGTTTAAAAAACAAATATCATGTCGCGGTTACTATTACTGATGATGTTATTACAAATAATAATTATGATTATATTTATAAAAATGTCGATGATGAAAGATATATCACTTCAATAAAGCATGTTTTAGCTTATCTAGATAGTAATTCAATGAGAGACTTATCACATATGCAGGAAGTAGTAATAAAAAAGGTAAATGAATATTTAAAAATGGATATTCATACTGTGAGAAATTTAGAATTGGTAGAAAATCAAAGATTAAAAGAAAGAACTTATTCATTGTTATGGTTACTTGATCATACAAAAACCGCAATGGGTAGTAGAAAATTAAAGTCCTTTATTGAAAACCCTATTTTGGATAAAAATATTTTAAACAAAAGATATGATATAGTTAGTAAATTATTAGATGAATTTATTTTGGCTGATGATTTAAGAAATATGCTTTATCAAGTATATGACTTAGAGAGACTAAGTGGAAGAATTTCTCTTGGCACTTGTAATGCTAGAGATTTGTTGCAATTAAAAAATTCTATCAAAGTATTACCTGATATAAAAAGAATTTTAAAAGCAATTGATTTTTATTTGAATGTTGATACTTTAAAGGACTTATATGATTTATTAGATAAAGCGATTTATGAAGAGCCTCCTGTCAGTATTCGTGAAGGTTATTTGATTAAGGAAGGTTATTCAAAAGAATTAGATGATTTAAAAGATTTAAGAACTGGTGGAAAAGATTTTATTTCTAAATTTGAAAGTGATGAGAGAGCAAGGACAGGAATAAAAAATTTAAAAGTTGGTTTTAATAAGGTGTTTGGTTATTATATTGAAGTTAGCAAAAGTAATATACCAATGATTACTGAGGATATGGGTTATATTAGAAAGCAAACTTTAGCTAATGGTGAGAGGTATATTACAGATGTTTTGAAGGAAAAGGAAGATTTAATTCTTGGTGCTGAAGAAAAAATTGTTAATTTAGAGTATTATTTATTTGATAATATAAGAAGTGAAGTGAAGAAATATATTCCAATTTTACAGAAAATATCTAAGGCATTAAGTGAAATTGATGTATTGCAAAGTTTTGCTTATTTAAGTGAAAAAAATAATTATGTAAGACCCCAGTTAACTGATGATAATAGCATGTGTATTTTTGAATCAAGACATCCAGTTGTAGAGAATGCTTTGAAAGAGAAATATGTCGCAAATGATATTGTTATGGATAATAAAACTAACATTTTATTAATTACTGGTCCTAATATGGCTGGAAAGAGTACTTATATGAGGCAACTTGGTATTATTGTAATCATGGCTCAAATAGGATGTTTTGTTCCTGCTAGAGAAGCTAAGTTACCTATATTTGATCAGATATTTACAAGAATTGGGGCAAGTGATGATTTAGTAAGTGGAGAGTCGACATTTATGGTTGAGATGGTTGAGGCATCAAATGCCATTAAATATGCAACTAAAAATAGTTTGATTTTATTTGATGAGTTAGGACGTGGTACGGCAACATTTGATGGAATGAGTTTGGCTCAAGCAATACTTGAGTATATTCATGATAAAATAGGTTGTAAAACTTTATTTTCAACGCATTATCATGAGTTAACTGATTTAGAAAAAACATTACCTAATTTGAAAAATAAGCATGTATCAGCGACTGAAAAGGATGGCGAAATCATATTTTTACATAAAGTATTGGATGGCTTTATTGATAAGAGCTATGGTATTAATGTTGCTAAACTAGCTAATTTACCTAATGAAGTGATTAATCGTGCTAATGATATTTTAAAAATATATGAAGATAAAGAAAGAAAAAAAGATATCATTGTGCAGACAACATTACCACTTGATTTTAAAGAAAATGAAAGCGAAGTAGAGCAATATTTAAAAGATTTAAATATTTTGGAATTAACGCCTATTAAAGCACTATGTGTTTTAAGTGAATTGAAAGAAAAAATTAAGAAATAAAAAGAATAGTTTAATAGTTTTTGATATAAACCTCGTTTCTCTTATGTCCAAGAAACGGGATTCAGTTCATTTGAACTATTTTTTTATTGAACTATTCCTTTTTTTGTGGTAATCTATTTATAGAATAGGAGATGATTTTAGTAATGAAAAGAATTATAGAAAAATTATCTTTGTTAACTTTAAAAGATATTATATTAAGTGTTGTTATTTCTTTAATTTTAGTTTCAATTGGAACAACATTTGCATATTTTAGTTGGCAAAGTACTAATAATCCTTTAGTAAATATAACTGTAGAGGATATGGCTGATGTTAAATTTAGTGGAGGAAATGACCTTAAGGCTACTGATATTGGACCAGTTTTAGACTATAATGATGGAGAGATAATTGATTTTTCTGTGAGAAAGAAAATAGATGCTCCAATATATGCTTTGATTCAGGTAACTCCTAAAATATTACCTAATGAATTTAAAGTCTCTTATTTTAAAGGTAAATTACTGTCTAGTACTGATAATTCGACTTGGAATGAATTAACTGAATTTAATTTCACTGATAAAGATGTTGATAATGTGTATTTGGTATATGAAGGTGAAATAAATGATAAATTAACCTATTATAAGATGATATTTTATATAGATGGAACTGTTTATAATTCAAATAATTTACAAGGCAAAACATTTGAAGTAGTTATTGATGTGGCTATTTCTGGAAATAAGTGTGATGCAGTTACTAAAAATGAAGATAATAGTATCACATATGCTGGTAAAAAATGGTATCAAATAGCTGAAGACGATACTTCAACAACATTAGTTTTAGCAGAAAATTATGGTACTGGTTCATACGGCCCATATACTACAATAAATTCTTCTTATTGGGCTAACAGTACCGTTAAAACTAAAGTAAATGAATTTTTAACTGAGTCTTCAATAGATACGGAATGTTTGATAAATGATGAGACATATGGATATGTGAGAGTACCTTATAAAAGTGAACTTAGTACAAATATACCTAATGATAGTGCCACTTCATTTTGGACAATGGATAACATTGATAATAGTTACGTAGTAGTAGGTAAAGCAGATGGGACTTTATATGAGGGATGGAATCGGGTTAACACAACACCTGTAACGACTGTAGGTTTAATTAATGGTAATTATTCAGGTGGTCCACATGGTTCTGTTAGTGGGGGACAAAGTTATTTATGGGATAGAACTGCCACTATTTCAAGAGAATGGGGAGCCTTAAAATTTAATCCATTTGGATCCGCTAGTAATTATGATCAGGAGTCTACTGTTTATTATGCAACAGGAGGTGGGGTTGAAAAAACCGTTGAAGATGTTATTGACTGTTTGGATTCTACAAAAAGTTATTATAGTTATTCTTGGTATACATCTAGTTTTTCTAATAACATAGATAGAGAGACTGCAAGTGTATGTACTGAGGTAGGAAAGAAAACAGTTTATTTGTGCCATGAAGTAGCGTGCTGTAAATATGGCTCTAAAAATTCTTCTGTTAATGGAGGAAGTACTTCCTATAGTTATAAAGATTTTACTTATAATACTTTTAGTTCTTGTAATTCTACTACTGAATACAAAGCAACAAATATAAGCGAAACAATAGGATATCGTCCTGTAATAAAAGTGAAAAAATAATTTTAAGTGAGGTATGATATGAAAATTATTAATTATTTTAAAAATATGAGTAAAAAGAAGAGAATAATAATATTTTGTAGTTTTATATTTCTTTTGCTATGCTGTTTTCTTACCTTTTTCTTTGTAAAAAAAATGAATAAAGTTGATGAAAAATTAACAGATTTTAAAATAATATCTTTCAATCAAGAGATTAAGTCTGAAAGTAAGCTTAACGAACTTACATTTGAAAAGTCAAAAAATGCTTTAAAATATATAGTATATGTTTATAACAGTAATAATAAATTGATTAAAGAAGTTGAAACAAAAGAAACTAGTATTGTTTTAAGTGATCTTAATGTTGCATATAACGATGAAATTATTATTAAAGTTCAAGCAGTTGATAAAAATAAAAATAAGTTAAAAGCCACTAATAACTTAGATGTTACTTGGTCTTTACCATCTTTACAAGTAAATGAAATAAATGATATTGGAACTGATGAGGATTTATCTGTCAGAATTGATATAGACGAATCTAAAATGGAAGGATATTATTTAATACTTAGTAAAGGAGAAGAAGAGATTATTAAATTAGAAGTAGATAGTTCTAAAATGATAATTCCTTGCAATTATTATAGTAATAATTTAGGTAAATATAAAGTTAGTTTAGTATATGATAATATAGAACTTAGTTCTTATGAATTTACAGTAGGTTTACCTGAAATAGGTGAAGTTTATATAGATAGTATAAAACATAATTCAACAATTCCGTGGGATGATTTTGAAGTCAGTTTTTCAGGCGGAGAGAATGCTGATATGTATGAGGTAAGTATTCATACTATGGATAATAAAATGCCTTTCCTTAAACAAACAACTGAAATGTCATGTATTGTAGATATTTCTAAATTGCAAGAAAATACAACTTATGTTTTAAAGGTAATGGCTTATAATAAAATAGATAATAGTGTTAGTAATCAGAGAGTATTAAGTTTTAAAACAGGTACTAAAGAGAAGGCTAAAGAAGTTAAAACTGATGTTCCTGGTGGAGAAGTTACTATTGGGACAAAGATTACTTTATCTAGTGAAACCAAAAGTGCTACAATATATTATACAATCGATGGTTCAACTCCTAGTGAAAATAGTTTAAAGTTTGATAGTCCAATTGAGATAAAAAAAGATGTAACAATAAAGGCAATAGCTATTTCTAAGAATCATTTTAATAGTGATGTTGCAGTATTTGAATATAAGGCTAAAACTAAGGAAATAAAAATAAATCTTAGAGCTTCAAAAAATGAAGAAGTAGGTATTACAGGTTCTTCATATACTAGTGATAAAATTATTATAGGTGAGATTACTAATATTATTCAAAATGAATTGAAAAAAAATAATATTACGGTTATACCTGATAATGATAGTGAGAAAGTGGACTTAACTTTAACTTTAAGTAGTACTAGTGATGATGGTAATACACATGGTATATCAACATTTGTCTATGCCACTAATTCTAATGTAGCACCTTTAGCAGTAAAGTTACATAATGGATTAAGTTCAATTTATGGAACTAATCCCAAGAAACTTATTTATACAAATACATCAGGTAATAATATTAATGAGGTTAATCCTAAAAAAACCAATAATGGTATATTGATTAGATTAGGCTATCGTGATAATATGCAAGATGCTAAATGGTTGGTTGAGAATAAGGATAAAATTGCTCTTAAAATCGCTGAGATAATAATAAAGAATTATAATAAATAAAATAATAAAACAAAAAAGTACTTCATGTTTGATGTTGAAAATGAGGTACTTTTTATTTTACTAGTAATGCTCCAAGAAATAGGGAAGCAATAATAATTGTTAATGTGATTGTAACAACTAAGGTAAAATTGATATAACCTTTAGTTCTAGTTCTAACTACAGCATTGGTTTGTTCAGGCATAATGATATTATTAGCGTCTAAACTATTTAAGTAATTACCATATCCTTTAATTATTTCGGTTATAGATATAATAGTATTAGCATCTTTTTTAGCAATAGGATTATTTAATAAGTTAGTATTATTTTGAGGTGGTATATTAACATTTTCCATAACAAACTTAATACCAATTTGGTGTAGAAAGTCCATAGATGTTTTTATTTGTTCAAACTGTTTAACTGTATCGTTAGAAAATTCTTGTTTAATTTGTGATTTTTGTGTGTTTGTGGTTTTGACAGTTTCTTGCTTAACTTCTTTTGGTGGTTCTACTTTTTTTTCTTCAATCTGTTTAATTTCATTTGCTTTTTGAGTAGTGTTTTTTACCTTATTATTAGGTCTTTCCATTACTAAATCATTATGATTACATAATTTGTGGTATAGTTGCATACCTAAAGCCCTTTTTTCTAGAGAAGAAATATTTTTAATTGCTATGAGATTATTACCAATGGTAATGTATTGCTTTTTACTTTCATATTCATATTTTTTAATATTAAATTCTTCTTTTCTTATTTCTTTTTGTAAATCTTGAATATTTTCTTCAATGACACTTTTTTCTTCTTTTTTGTAATCGATTTCTTTTCCTAATTCTTTATATCTAGTTATTTTTTCTTTTAATTTGTTTTTTTTGTATTTGGATATGAAGCCTATTTTATCAAGTGGGCTAGGTTGATAGTTTTTTAAAGCTTGTTTTAGTGTTTTGATTCTTTCTTTTTCTAATTTTTTTATCTCTTTTTTGACATTTTTTAATTCTTGTTTTTGTTCTTTTGTATCTTCTTTTTTATTGGCAATAATTTCTGTTGAATTAACTATTTTATCATTTAAGTTATTAATGTTATTATTTATTTTATCATTTTCTAAACCAAGTTCATTTCTTAAGTCATCTAAAATGTTTAATAATTTATATTTTTCTTGTTTATTACCTAAAATATTGTAATAGCCTCTTAGCTGTTCTTTGCTTAAATGTTTGTAGAATTCTATTCTTGTTTGTTCATCAAATTGTTCTGCAACATTTTTAATATTTAAGGGACTCATGCTATTAACTAAGTCGTTTAGCATATTTGGGTATGTTACGCTTAGCCAATTAAAAAGATTGCTTTTTTGATTTTCATCTAGCATGTTAAAGAATGATAATTTGTTATCAACATTTGTTTTTAAAAAGCTTTGATATATATTTTCATTATTCATATTTTTTCACCAACTTTTTTAAGAATTACTAAGTAGTTCTTTGATAATCTCGAATACTTTGTTTTTTTCTTCTTGATTTTCTATTGATTTTATTACATCGTTGCCATTTTCATCTTTGATTATGCGAGAAGCGAAGATATTATCACTTTCTTCATTTTTATTTACAGCATATATGACATATTCTTTATTATCAATTTCAATAATGGTAATAATCTCAGCTTCTTTTTCATTGCCGTTTTCATCAATCATGATAAATGTTTCTTTTTCTTCCATTTTATTTTCTCCTTATTATATATTATTTGGTATTAATCTTTTAACTATTTTATCAACACGTTCTAGTTCCTTTGTGTCATTGATGGTTATTAATTCATTATTGACTAATTTGGCTACATAAACATCATGATTTTTGTCTTCTTTTTGGACGCTGTATAAACAGTATTCATCATCTCCTATATTAAAACATGTGATAACATTAGCAATATATGAAATGCCCCCTTTGGTATTTATGATAAATTTATTATTTTCCATACTCTCACCTATAATAAAATTTTATCATAGGATGTTTGTTTTGTAAACATGTAAATTTCAAATAGTATAAAAAACTAGTTAATTAACAAGAAAATGGTACTTTTTTTATGGTAAATTCATACATTAAAGTGAGGGGTGATAACATGTCTTTATATAAAGAAATAGTTACCAAAGCCGTGATAGGAAAGGGGAAAAAGTATTATAAAAACACCTATACAATAGATACAGAAAATACACCCACGACAGTTTTAGGATGTTGGGTTATTAATAATAAGTTTAAGGGTAGTGAACAAAATGATAGGATTATCATAGATGGTAGTTTTGATGTTAATATATGGTATTCTTATGATAATGATACTAAAACAGAAGTTAGTACTAAAACTATTAATTACACAGAGAGTGTCAATGTTAATCAAAAGGAAACAACTGATTCTTCTACCAAAGACATTATTGTTAGAAGTTTAAAACAACCATCTTGTAGTAATGCCATGATTAAAGGAAATTCTATAGTTTTTGATATTGAAAAAGAACTTGGTATTGAAATTGTTGGGGATACTAAAGTAAAGATTGCTATTGAAGAAGATGAGGATCCTTGGGATGATATAAATGATATAGAATATAATGATGAAGTAGATAAATCTATCACGGAAAATGTCGATGAAACATTTATTAAGAAAGAAGAGTAACTAAAGAAATAATCTTCTTTTTTTAAAGTGTGTAACAAAAAAAGGTTGACAAGTGTTAAAAAATATAGTAATATTAAAGCAATGAAGGAGGAAAAGAAAAAATGGTTAAAATTAGATTAACAAGAATGGGTGCTAAAAAAGCTCCATTTTACCGTTTAGTGGTTGCAGATTCAAGAAGTCCTAGAGATGGAAAAGTACTAGATAATTTAGGAACATTGAATCCACTTACAGGAGAAACAAAAGTAGATGTAGAAAAATGTTTATCTTGGTTAAATAAGGGAGCTCAACCAACTGATACTGCAAAAAATATTTTAAGTGCCTCAGGAGTTATGGAAAAATACCATAATTCTAAGAAAAGTAAGTAATGAAATTAAAAGAACTTACGGAAGCAATTATCTTAAAATTAGTAAAAAATACTGAAGCAGTATCAGTAGAAGAAAATGAAGAAGATAATCAAATTATTATTAATGCTTATGTTAGTAATGATGATATGGGTAGAGTAATTGGTAAAGATGGTAAAATTATTAATTCCATTAGAACTATTTTACAAGCAAGCTCATATATGCAAAATAATATTAATGTTAAATTGAATGTTTTAGAAAAAAAGGATTAGTTTGGCTAATCCTTTATTCGTTTGAAATGGCTCCGACTGGGCAAGCATTCATGGCATCGGTAGCTGAATCAATGATGCTTTCATCAGTAATGTTATTTGAAATAACTTTAGCAAGTCCGTCATCGTCATAGTCAAATACTTCTTCACAAGTATTTATGCATGCACCACAGCCGATGCAAGTATCTTTATCAACTTTAAAATTCATTTTTACACCTTCCAATACTAATTATATAAATAAAATTATTAAAAATCAACAAAAATATTTTATAATTTATAAAAATATGGTATGATATATGTAAATAAGAGGTGGTTACTATGGCTAGTAGAATGGATAGATATAATGAAAGTAAAAATAATATAACAAGAAGTGCAAAGCATCAAAATATGTATAATAGTATATCTAGTTCTAATTATTTAAATTATGAAAAATTGCCAGTTTCGAGTAATGTTAATGAAATAGATATAAATACTTTGAAAAAAATTGCCACGAATCGTGATGAGTATCGTAAACTTAAAGAATTAGAAGATACGATGGTTATTAAGAGAAATAAAATAATAGAGAGAAAAGAAGAAGTTCAAGAAGAAAAGATTAGGGATATTAATGAATTAATTGAGAAGGCACGTGGTGAGCGTGAAAAATTAATGGGAGTTCAGGAAAAAATTAGTAATACTCATTATAATTTTTTAAATTCTCTTGAGGCTAATGAAGATTATGAAAAGCTTGAGAAAGAAAAGCAAAAAGAGTTAGATAAATTAGAAATGACTAGACAATATAAGTTTCAAACAAAAAGATTAAATGAGAATCCTACTATTGAACAAATTATGAGTGATACGGCTAAGTTATCTTTGGAGATATTAGAAGATTTAAAACCTAGTGATAATACAGTGGTAACTAAACCGGTAAGTGAAGAAGAAAAGAGAAATTATGAGATAAAGGAAATGGATAAAAAAGAGGAGAAAGATAGTGATTTTTATAGTAATACATATACATTTTCTAAGAAAGATTTCTTTGGTGATGGTGAATTAGATGAACCTAAGAAAAGTAATATAGTATGGAAGGTTATTTTGGTTATATTAACTATTGTAATTATTGTTTTGGCGACAATTTATGCTTTAAATTACTTTAATATTGATGTTATTAAGTTTTTTAAATAGATAAGGTCAAGAAGAAAATCTTATTCTTTTTTTTTGCTATGCTGTTATTTCAACAAAAAAAATTAAAAAAAATATTGAAATTGCAAAAATTTAAAAATTACACGGGTGTTTGTTAAAAACTGATATAAAAATATTCTAAAATTCAAAAAACAACCGGGCGTTTTTTAATTTTAGAAGTTTGACTTTTTAATACTTTATGTAGTATAGTGGATTTATCTTAATTAAAGGAGAGTGATTATGGATAAGGTAATAAATAAAAAATTTAAGTTATAGTAATATTTTAGTAATGATAAGAAGAAATTAGCACTAAAAAGCAATAGCAAATGATATAAATAAAAAAGGTTTTTGGTTCGTTTTAGTTTATATTATTATAAAGATTTTATATGTAGAAAGTTATTGGAAAGTAGTTTACAATAAAGAAAAGTTTTGTTATACTTTATTGTACGTAGAGGTGGTAAAAATATGGATGAAAGAGTATTAAGATTAATTAAGCAAATAAATTTAGAAGATAAGTATTCTAATTATTTTGAAGGTTCTAAATTAGATAGAGTGGTTGTTTATGATAATGATAAGATGTGGGAATTTATAATTATTCTTAATAAGAATATTCCATATGATTTATATGTATCTTTTTTAAATAAGTTAAGGGAGGCTTTTCCTAAACCAGAATTAGTTAATCTAATTTTCAAAGTAGAAAATGGAGATAATTCTTTATTAAAGGAATGTTATAATGAAATCATATTAGAAATTTCTAAGAATAAAAATAGTTTTAGTGTTTTTATAGATAGATTAATTAGTAATCAAGATAATTACTATATTGTAACTTATAATAAAGTAGAATTTATTGATGTAAAAAAAGCTTTAAATGACATTACATGTAAGTTATTAAAGTGTGGTTATAATGTTAATATTGAGGTTACTTTGAAAGAAGAAAATGATATAAGTAAAAGAATAGAACATGATATATATGATAATGCTTTTGATTCGAATACCAATTATAATATAGAAAATAAAAAAGAGGAAATAGTTAAGAATACGCCTAAGTATTATAAGCAAAAAAAGGATGATACTGTTACTAAGATTAGTGATATTTTATATGAAATGGATAATATAAATATTGAAGGTATGGTATTTGGAGTTGATATTTTTGAGGCGAAAAGTGGTTATAAGATAATTACTTTAAAGGTTACTGATGAAGAAGATAGTATGTATGTTAAGGTAATTACTAAGAATGAAGAAGAATTTGATTTAATAAAAAAAGATATTAAAGAGGGTAAGTGGTTTAGATTTTATGGGAAGGTTACTAATGACCAATATGCTCATGAGTTAGTGTTTATGACTAGATATAAAGATATTACTGAGATTGAACGTAGTAAAGAAACCATTATGGATAATGCGAAGGAGAAAAGGGTTGAGTTACATGCTCATACGTTTATGAGTCAAATGGATGGGCTTGTCAGTGCTAAAAGTCTTATTAAGAGAGCAAAAACTTGGGGGCATAAGGCTATTGCTATTACTGATCATAATGGTGCTCAGTCTTTTCCTGATGCTTTTCATGAGGCTCATGGTATAAAGATTTTATATGGTACAGAACTTAGTTTAATCGATGATAGTGTTGATATTTGTTTTCGTGAAAGGGATATGAATTTATTAGATGCGACATATGTTGTGTTCGATTTTGAAACAACTGGTTTTAATGCTGGTGGTGGAGATACTATTATTGAAATAGGAGCAGTTAAGATATGTAATGGGGAAATTATTGATAGGTTTGATCAATTGATTTATCCAGAGAGAAAACTTCCAGCACGTATTATTGAGGTTACTAATATTACTGATAAAATGTTAGAGGGTTGTCCACTTGAAGAAGAGGCAGTTAAGGATTTTATTAAATGGGTTGGAGATTTACCAATGGTTGCCCACAATGCAAAGTTTGATACTTCATTTTTAGCTATGGCTTATAAGAAATATAATTTAGGTAATTATACAAATATGGTTATTGATACATTGGAATTATCACGTGTTATGAATCCATCAATGGGACGTCATAGTTTGTCAGCTTTAGTTAAGAGATATGATGTACCATTTGATGAAGAGGCTCATCATAGAGCTGATTATGATGCTGAGGGGACTGCTTATGTATTTCATAAAATGTTAAAAGAATTATCTAATAGAAATATTGAAAATGCTTTAGATTTAAATAAAATGGTTAGTACTAATGATTTACATAAACAAGGAGAAGCTTTTCATTTTACTGCTTTAGTACAAAATAAAGTTGGTTTAAAGAATTTGTTTAAGATAATATCATATGCTAATACGAAATATTTATATAAAACGCCAAGGATACTTAGGAGTGAGATTAATAAATTAAGAGAAGGTCTTTTGATTGGTAGTAGTTGTGTTAATGGGGAAATATTTAATTTGGCTAGAAGTAAGAGTGATGAGGAATTAACTAATTTAATGAGTTTTTATGATTATATTGAGGTGCAACCACCTGAAGTGTATGGTCATTTGCTTGATTTAGGTGATTTTGGTTCTAAACAGGAATTAATTAATCATATTGAAAAGATTATTCGAGTGGCTACTCAAGCAGGAAAATTAGTCGTGGCTACTGGAGATGTGCATCATTTAGATAGAAGTGATAAGATTTATAGAAGTATTATTGTTAATCAAAAGGTGCCTGGTGGAGGAAGACATATTTTAAATAAAAAAGATATTAAGGAAATTCCTTCGATGCATTTTAGAACAACAGATGAGATGTTAGAAGATTTTAGTTTCTTAGGTAAAGAGAAAGCTTATGAAATTGTTGTTACTAATACTAATAAGATTGCTGATATGATTGAGAATGTTGAGGTTATTATTGATACTGGTGGAATACCTTTTTCGCCTAAGATGGAAAATTCTAATCAAATAGTAAGAGATATGGTTTATAATAAAGCTCATGAAATGTATGGTGAAATTTTACCTGAATTAATAGAAAAAAGGTTAGAAAGAGAATTAAGTGGTATTATTGGTGGTGGTTTTGATGTTATTTACTTAATTGCTCAAAAACTTGTTAAGAAGAGTAATGATGATGGATATTTCGTAGGTAGTCGTGGTTCGGTTGGTTCTTCTTTGGTTGCAACAATGATGGGAATTACTGAAGTTAATCCACTTCCAGCCCACTACGTATGTGAAAAATGCTTTCATACAATATTTGAGATAGATGGGCGCAAATTATCTTTGGATTATTCTTCTGGTTATGATTTGCCAGATATGAATTGTCCTAAATGTGGACATCCAATGCATAAGGATGGACAGGATATGCCTTTTGAAACATTTTTAGGATTTAAGGCGGATAAGGTTCCTGATATCGATCTTAATTTTTCATCTGAGTATCAAGCAAATGCTCACGATTATACAAAGGTTTTGTTTGGAGAAGCAAATGTTTATCGAGCAGGGACAGTAGGTACTGTTGCGGATAAAACAGCTTTTGGTTTTGTTCGTGGTTACTTTGAAGATAAAGGGTTGAAGATGCCTAGAGTGGCAGAGATAGAGAGATTAGCTATTGGTTGTACAGGAGTTAAGAGAACGACTGGGCAACATCCTGGTGGTATTGTTGTAGTGCCAGGATATATGGATATATTTGATTTTACACCATATCAGTATCCAGCAGATGATCCAAATAGTAGATGGTATACAACACATTTTGAATATCATGCTATTGACCAGGATTTACTTAAATTGGATATTTTAGCACATGATGATCCTACAATGTTAAAGTATTTAACGGATTTAAGTAAAATGAAAATTGAAGATATACCGATGGATGATAAGGATGTATTTAGTTTATTTTCTTCTCCTAAGGCTTTAGGTGTTACTAAGGAAGAAATAATGTGTGAAACTGGAACACTTGGTTTACCAGAGACTGGAACTAAGTTTGTTATTAATATGTTAGTGGAAACTAGACCTTCAACATTTGGTGAACTTGTTAAAGTATCAGGATTATCACACGGTACTGATGTTTGGGCAAATAATGCACAAGAATTAATTAGAAATAATGTTGTTCCTTTTAAAGAAGTAATAGGTTGTCGTGATGATATTATGGTTTATTTAATTAATCAAGGTATCGAACCTGGTAGTGCTTTTAAAATTATGGAGTTTGTGCGTAAGGGGAAAGCATCTAAAGATCCTGAAGGTTGGAAGAATTGGGAAAAAATATTAAAAGAAGGTAATATTGCAGATTGGTATATTGAGTCTTGTAGAAAGATAAAATATATGTTTCCAAAAGCTCATGCTACAGCGTACTGTATGATGTGTTGTCGTGTTGCTTGGTTTAAAGTTCATATGCCAATTTATTACTATGCTACTTATTTTTCAGTAAGGTGTTTTGATTTTGATATTGAGACTATGATAAAGGGATATAATTCGATTAAAGAGAAGATTATTGAATTAAATAATAAGGGATATGATCGAACAAATAAAGAAGATAATATTTTGGATGTTTTAGCATCTTCTTTGGAAATGACGGCTCGTGGTTTTAATTTTGGACACCTAGATTTATATAAGTCTCATGCTAAACGATTTATTATTGATGAGGATGGTAAAACTTTAATACCACCATTTAGAACAATAGATGGTTTGGGTGATGTAGTGGCTAATAATATATATGAGGAAGCTAAGAAAAAGCGATTTATTAGTATTGAAGATTTTACAAATAGATGTAAAGTATCCACAACTTTGGTGGATAAAATGAGAATAATGGGTATTTTAAAAGATATGCCTGAGACAAGTCAATTAACTTTATTTTAAATATTTTTTTACATAGTAGATGTGATGTATTGTGACAAAAATGATGTTACTAGCAATAGCAATGATTAGGCTCCACATGCCAATTTTCATGATAGAACAAATGAATAGAAGACTAGTTCTAATAATGGAACCAAATAAGGTGCCATACATTGCACATTTTGCTTTATTCATGGCTTGTAAAGTAGTTGTTAAGGGACTTTGGATATAGTGTAAAATAAAGATGGGAGCAAGAAATTTGATATAATTTATTCCTAAATCTGTGTGATAAATTAGTTTTAAGGGGATATTGGGAATAAAAATAAAAATTAATGTAACAGGTAATCCAATTAATAAAGATAATATGATTGCCTGTTTTATTTTTGCTTTGGCATAAGTGATATTATTGTTTGCATAACTATTGCTAACAACAGGTAATAAGGCATTTGAAATGGCATAGGAAAAGAATGATGGTAAGAGTATTAAGGGTAAGACATAACCATTGATAATGCCATACTCTAAAGTAATAAATTTAGAACTATATCCTACTAAGGTAAGTGCATAGGTTAGGGTAATTGGTTCTAAGAATGAAGAGATAGTACCGATTAGTCTAGTTCCAGTTGAGGGGATGCCAATTCTTAAAACATCGTGCATGCATTCTTTATTGTATTTAAAATCTTGTTTTTTAATTTTAGCATTTTTTGGAATGAAAAAGAGAAGTGTGATAATAGAAGTGGATTCACTTATAATGTTGATTAAAACCACTCCTGTAATGGCAATTTCTAGGCTTATTTTTAAAAGATTAGGAATAAAGAAAGAGGTTAGAAGGAGTCTTACTAATTGTTCAATAATATTTGATACAACATAAGGAAACATTTTTTGTTTTCCAAAGAAATATCCACGCATTAAATCAGATAATGTAATGCAAGGTAGAGTTAAACCAATAGCCATGATAGGATAATAAATGCGTTTGTTATGAAGTAAGCAGTTAGAAATAAAAGGGGCTAAAACGAAGAGAATTATCATAAGTAATAAGTTAAATAAAATGATTGTAGGAATAATTGATAAGACTAATTTTTGATTATTTTTTTTATGTTCACTTACTAGTTTAGATAAAGAGGTAGTAACACCCATATTGCCTAAGGTGATAAAAAGGACAAAAGTTGGTAATACTAACATATATAAGCCAATTCCTTCAGTACCAATAACTCTTGTTAATATTATTCTAATAATCATAGCCATGATTTTAGAAATAAAACCACCTATAATGAGAATAAGTGTAGATTTTATAAATTTATTTTTTTTCAATGAAATCACCTAATTTATTTTATGTTAAATTATTTAAAATAGGAAAAGGATGTGAATAATCACAGTAATATCAATGGATAAAATGGGACAAAAAAAATTTTTACTCTTATTTTTAATATTATTAACTATGTTTTTGCTTTTGTTCTAAAATTATGATTAAACTTTAAAAAGTAAAATGAAACCTGTTACTATTTACAGCCGATTTTACTAATTTTAACTATTTTTTTTATTTTATAGGAAAATATTAGGTTTTTTCTCTTAAAATTCAAAAATTCATTATTCTATTAAATGTTATTTATTATATTTGTTTCCTAAACAGATATTATTTTGCGATGTATATGTGGAGATTTAAATTTTTACAATTTTGACTGTAATAGTAATAAAAATATTAACATTCTTACATATATGAATTGACAAATTAAAAAAAGTGTGTATCATAATGGTAAAGGGACAGGAGATGTTCTTTGAAAACTATGGAGGTGAAATTATGAAGTTTGTTGTTGAAAAAGTTAAAGAAACTAAATTTGCATGTCATGTAGATCAACATTGTTAGTTGTTTAAATCATTTTAAGGCTCATTTATTTGAGCCTTATATATTTGGAGGATAATGTGTTAATAATTAATAAAACTAAACCATTTTATATTAATAAAAATAAAAAATATATAAGAATGGGTAATTTCGCAAAAACAGGAAAAGAAATAAATTATGAAGATGATAATATCTTATCAATTTTTAAATATATTCAAGCACCTATTTCAAAGTCTAATTTAGTTAAAAAAGTCAGTAAAGAAACTGGTATTAATGTTAATGAAGTGAGAAATGTAATCGATTATTTAATTGCCGAAAATTTTATAATAGATAATAAAAAATATTGCAAAATAATATGTGAAGAAAGATATTGTAGACAAAATTTGTTCTTTAATATGATAAGTGATAAATATATTATTTATAATAATAATTTTAAAAATAAAAATATTGTTGTTCTTGGATTAGGTGGAATTGGAGCAAATGTTACTCTTATGTTATCAAGATTAGGGTTTGATACTTTTACATTAATTGATTTTGATAAAGTAGAATATTCTAATTTGGTTAGACAATATCCATACACAGAAAAAGATATTGGTAAATTAAAAAGTGAAATTTTAGAAAAAAGATTGAAATCTAAAGATAAGGTATTTAAAAAAAATATTAGAATAATTCAAAAACAAGATGTTTTTGATGAAATTTCTCATGCGGATTTTGTAGTATGTACTTTAGATAAACCTACTAGAGTTATAAGGAGATTGATTAATGAGATTTGTATAGAAGTGAGTAAACCAGTTATTTTTGCGGGTTTTGCTGAACACATGGCAATGATAGGACCTTTTATAGTACCAAATAAAACGGCTTGTTTATTATGCAATGAAAAAGTAAATGAAGAAGAACCATTGAATAATGTAGATATTGTACCGTCATATGGGCCTATATGTGCTATGATTTCTTCAATTGTAACTAATGAAATTGTTAATTATTTTTCTAATTATAATACTAATAATCTTATTGGAAAAACATTAATGATTGATATTTTAAGTTACGATATGAAAGTTATAAAATGGGAAAAAAATAATAAATGTAAGGTGTGTGGTAATAATGGTGGTTAAAAATTTAAAAGTAATAATTCAAAGTAATAATATTATAAATGATATTTCATTTACGTTAAATGATGGTGATAAAATAGGTTTAGTTGGAAATAATGGGAGTGGTAAAACTACATTGCTTAAAGCTTTATCTAATAATTTACCATATATTGGAATTATTAAATTAAATAATGAACAGGTAGATTATTTAAAACAAGAAATTTCTCATATTTATAATGAATTAACGGTAATTCAATATATAAAACAAGTAATTGGGATTGATTCTTTGGAAAATAAATTATATGAATTAGAAAATAATTTAACTGAAGATAATATGGATTGTTATAGTGATACATTAAATAAATATTTAGCATTAGATGGATATAATTTTAATGATAATTTGAATATTATTTTAAATGGTTTAAATTTTAAAGAATCAAGTGATATGTTAATTAAATATTTATCTGGGGGAGAAAAAATTAAAATATTATTAGCATGCTTGCTTTTATCTAATAAAGATATTTTACTTTTAGATGAACCTACTAATAATTTAGATTTAGATGCTATTAATTGGTTGGAAAGGTATTTAAAAAAATCAACAAAGAAAATGATTATAGTATCTCATGATGAAATGTTTTTAAATAGTATAGTAAATAAAGTTTTTGAATTAAATAATGGTAAAATTTTAGAATATAATATGAAATATAATGATTATTTAAAGGAAAAAGATAAAGAATATAATAATCAATTAGAAGAGTATAAAAAGATAATTCAAAAACGTGATAAATTAAAACAACAATTGGAAAAAACTAAAGTATGGGCAAGTAAGGGGAATAATAAAAAATCTTATAGTGATAATGATAAAATAGCAAATAATTATGCTAAGGAAAGAACTAATAACTCAAATATTTCTAAGATTTCTAAGGCTTTGACTGAATTGGAAATACCATATTTTAAAGAAAAGAAAGAATTAAATTTTTTCTTTAATTTAGATACAGATAAAGGAAATAAGGACATATTTTTAAATAATTTAGTATGTGGTTATAATAATTTTAAAACTCCTACTATTAATATAGCAATTCCATATGGTAGTAAAATACAAATATGTGGTAGTAATGGAAGTGGGAAAACTACTTTAGTTAGAACTATATTAAATGAAATAAAACCTTTAAGTGGGGAAGTTATCCTTGGTAGTAGTGTAAAAATTGGTTATATTTCTCAAGATACTTTAAATGGTAATACTAATGATACTGTTTTAGAATATTTAACTAAGGATATAAAAGATTATGATTTATCTATGATATTTACACTACTGGATAAATTTAATATTAGTTATGATGATAAAGATAAACCATATAATATATTGTCTCCTGGTCAAAGGACAAGGGTTAATTTAGTTAAAATTGCTTTAAGCAGAATTAATGTTTTGATTCTTGATGAAGTAACTAATCATTTAGATAAAGAGGCAATTGATTTAATATATGAATTAATAAGTACTTATCAAGGTACAATTATTAGTATTTCTCATAATAGAAAATATAATGATATATTAAATGCTTCAATGTTAATTGATATTAGTACAGGAAATATAGAATATAAGAATAGTGATAATATTAAACAATATAGAAAATAATTATTTTGATTAAATTATTTAAAATAGGAAAAGAGTTGTTTTTTTTAAAAATATGTGATACACTAACTACATGATTTTATTTGAGGTGATTACTATGTTTAATTTATTAGTAAGATTATTAGCAAAAATTTCACGACCGAGTTTTAATGTTTAAGAATTAAGAATATAATAAGAAAATAGGAGTGAGAATTTATGAAGAATGATGTTTTAAAGTTATTAGATGAAAAAAATATTAAATATGAAATTGTAGAGCATGAAGAAGTGCATACAATGGAAGATATGAAAAAATTAGGTTTATTAGATAAAGGATATGTTTGTAAGAATTTATTTTTAAGAAATGCCAATGGTAAGGAGCATTATGTTGTATCATGTCATTTTGATAAAGATGTACATATGGATGATTTGAAAGAAAAATTAGGAAGCAGTCGTTTAAGTTTTGGTTCTGCTGATAGATTAAAAAAATATTTAAAATTAGAGAATGGTTATGTATCACCTTTTGGTGTTATTAATGATGCATCTAAATCAGTTAAGTTTGTTTTTGATAAGGATGTAGTAGGGCAAAAGAAGGTTGGTTTTCATCCAAATACTAATACGGCTACAGTATTTTTAGATTTTGAAGATGTTAAGAGAATTATAGAAGAACATGGTAATGAAGTAATAATTATTGATGTTGATAAGAAAAAAGAAGAAGTACGTGAAAATGGTAAAAAATTAGTACAAGCAATTACTTCTAGGGATGTTGATTTTGCTCAATGGTATACTGATGTTGTTAAGGAAGCTAGATTATGTGATTACACAAGTGTTAAAGGTTGTATGATTTATATGCCAAATGGGTATGCTATTTGGGAAAATATTAGGAATGATTTGGATAGAAGGTTTAAAGAAACTGGGGTAGAAAATGTTTATTTACCAGTTTTGATTCCTGAATCATTACTTCAAAAAGAAGGGGATCATGTTAAGGGATTTGCTCCAGAGGTTGCTTGGGTTACTGAAGGAGGATGTGAAAAGTTAGAGGAAAGACTTTGTATTAGACCAACTTCCGAGGTATTATTCTGTGATCATTGGCAAAAGGATGTTCATTCTTATCGTGATTTACCTAAGATATATAATCAATGGAATTCTGTATTAAGATGGGAAAAAACGACTAGACCATTCCTTCGTTCAAGAGAGTTCTTGTGGCAAGAGGGACATACTATTCATGCTACTGCTAAAGAAGGAAGAGAAAGAACTTTACTTATGTTAAAAGTATATGAAGAATTACTTACTGAATCACTTGCTATTCCTTTAGTAGTGGGAAGAAAGACTGATAGTGAGAAATTTGCGGGAGCAGAGGAGACTTATACTGTTGAAGCAATGATGCATGATGGTAAGGCTTTACAGTCTGGTACTAGTCATTATTTTGGTAATGGTTTTGCTAGTGCATTTGATATTAAGTTTTTAAATAAAGATAATAAGTTAGAGAGTCCTTATCAAACTTCATGGGGATTATCTACTAGAACAATTGGAGCTTTAATTATGGTTCATGGTGATGATTCTGGTTTGGTTTTACCACCTAGGATTGCTCCTACACAAGCTATGATTATTCCAATTAGTAATAAGAAAGAAGTTATTGATAAAGCTAATTATTTATTTTTAGAATTAAAGAAAAAGGGTATTAGAACTAATATTGATTTAAGTGATAAGACTCCAGGATGGAAGTTTAGTGAACAAGAAAAATTAGGTATTCCAGTTAGAATTGAAATAGGACCTAGAGATTTAGAGAATAATGAGGTTATTGTTGTTAGAAGAGATAATCGTGAGAAGATTAAGGTTAGTATTGATAGTATTTGTGATAGATTACCTCAAATACTTGAGACAATACAAAAAGATATGTATGATAGGGCTAAAGAGTTCTTAGATTCGCATATTGATAGTGCTACTACGATGGATGAAATGATTGATAAATTTAATAAAAAACGTGGTTTTATTAAGGCTATGTGGTGTGGCGATGAGAATTGTGAAGATGAAATTAAATATAGAACTGGTGGTGCTGGTAGTAGATGTATTCCATTTAATGAGGAGCATTTAGCGGATACTTGTATTTTCTGTGGTAAACCTGCTAAACATATGGTTTACTGGGGTAAATCATATTAGAATAATTATTAGACTTCAGGGTAATAACTGAAGTTTTTTCTTTTTTCTTTTGCTACGCTGTTGTAGTTCTTTAGATAAAAATATTAAAAAAGTATT
>OIZL01000571.1_pt1 | contig 26198 bp, 27 predicted proteins | sample 1588541 | NCBI WGS metagenome assembly OIZL01 (sample SAMN03283285) | human gut metagenome | biome: human-associated habitat; material: feces | host: Homo sapiens | place: Peru | collected 2012 | reverse complement strand
CAAAAAAATGCAGACTGTGTCTTTTTTGACTGTCTACATTTATTTTATCACTTCACCTAGATGTCTTTTAAAATATCTAAAATTCAATAACCTTTGTATGATCTTTAAATATCTTAACAATTTTACTAATATATCTCTTAAACATTATCATATCAACAATATCAGATATAGCATAAATAATTATTAAAGAACCAAATACTGCAGTAATAACTGTTGAAGAAGCAAGTGGATTAATAATAAACATTATACCACAAACTAAAGATATGATTGCTAGTATTAATGATAATACCCAAGGAACATCTTCATATTCTCTAAGAGAAACTGAAATTCTTATCTTAAATAAACTATCAGTAATAATCCAAATACCAAGTACAATTGGAATAAGTAAACTAAATGATTTTGGATATATAAATAATAAAATACCCATAATAATTAATAATACTCCAATTAACATCGTATCAAGTAAATAAGCTGCCTTATTATCTAATATGAATAAATATACTCCAAGAACTACAAATATAGTAGCTAAAGTATAAGCAATAACATCTAAAGATATCTCTGGAAAAACAATCATTCCAAGTCCTATTAAAATAAATAAAACAGATACCACTATTGATGATACTATAAAATTATTTAATTTCTTTAACATTTCTTCACCTCCTTACATATCATGTTTCAATTATAACAAAAAATACTAAATATTTCAACAAGCAATAATATACAATTGTACCGTTATCTAACAAAAAATATAATTATATAGAAAAAAAGACTACTAACAAATATATATTGTTAATAGCCTAAAAGAAACCTACAAAGCCCCTTTAATTATATTTAAATTATTTTTTATTCTCTCATCATTAGAGTTTATCTCATATGCTTTTAAAACATTAGTATATGCTCTTTCATAGTCCCCCAAGTTATAATAACAAATAGATAATATATCATAAGGAGTTTCATTATAACTAAATATTTCATTTATATAACTCTTTCTATTCCCTTTTATTAGTAAAGCCTTCTCCAAGTAGTAAATAGCAGCCTCATAATTCTCATATTGATAATCCAGTATACCTAACTCTACATAAGCATCTCTCAAATATGGGGCCTCTCTTATAGCCTTCTTATACCATTCCCTTGCCAAATTTCTATCTCCTAAAGCAATATATGATCTAGCAATAAAACGCATCGAAGCGCATCTCTCATCCTTCCAAGTAGCCTTCTTCATACTAAGATGTTTCTTTAAAGTATCAATACATTCATTCCATCTTTTATAATACATATATTCTCTTCCTAAATAATGCATATTTCGATCATTATCAGAGTCTTCTTTAACAGATAACTCTAGTAATGGTAAATAACTACTTCTTGATTTACTAGAGTCAGGATAATGATTTAAAACAATCTCATCAATAGTAAGATACTTTTCTAATTCATCATAACATAAAACCTCATGCACTGGATTAACCCATTTATATCCATATATATGTATTTTATCTAAATAGAAATTAACTAATGGCTTATTATCTTTATCTAAACTCCAATTATAATTATATCTTGCTCTAGTATAATCCTTACTCCAATTCTCTTCTAAGTGTTTTCTCCATCCAGGAAGAAATACCTCATCTAAGTCAGTACATACATATATATCATATTTATTAGGAATTAATTCAAGTGATTTATTTCTAGCTACATCAAAACGCCAAGGCTTAATAATATCTTTAGACACATGAACATTGTATTCTTCTAATTTTTTAACCGTGTTATCTGTAGATCCAGTGTCAAGAACATAAATATCATCAGCTTCCATCATTGATTTTACCCATCTATCAACAAACTTTTCTTCGTTTTTACATATAGCATATACACAAATTTTATACTTAGTCATCTAATCACGCTATGCAGCAGGTCCAGTAGGCCCTTGCGGAATAGTAAGATTTAAGACATAATTTGGTGCAGTTCCAGTAATATTAGCTGCTGCTTGAGAACCAGGTTCTCCAGTAGATACAGTTCCTATAGCAAGAGTAGGTGTTTCTCCAGTCGGTCCCGTAGGCCCCGTCGGCCCCGTAGCACCAGTTTCACCAGTTAACCCCTGAATACCTTGCTCACCCTGAGGCCCCGTCGGTCCAGTAGGCCCAGTAGGCCCCGTAGCGCCAGTTTCACCAGTTAATCCTTGAATACCTTGCTCACCTTGAGGTCCAGTCGGTCCAGTCGGTCCCGTAGCACCAGCTACACCAGTTAACCCTTGAATACCTTGCTCACCTTGAGGCCCAGTAGGTCCAGTCGGTCCAGTCGGTCCCGTAGCGCCAGTTTCACCAGTTAACCCTTGAATACCTTGCTCACCTTGAGGACCAGTCGGTCCAGTAGGTCCCGTAGCACCAGTTTCACCAGTTAATCCTTGAATACCTTGCTCACCTTGAGGTCCCGTTGGTCCAGTCGGCCCAGTAGGTCCCGTAGCACCAGCTACACCAGTTAACCCTTGAATACCTTGCTCACCCTGAGGCCCGGTAGGTCCAGTCGGCCCAGTAGGTCCCGTAGCACCAGTTTCACCAGTTAACCCCTGAATACCTTGCTCACCTTGAGGTCCCGTCGGTCCAGTAAGGCCTTGTTCTCCTCTAGGAATAACAAAATTTAAAACAACATTCTCACTAGTCCCACTATTAGTAACACTTGCAACAGTACCAGCATCTCCAGTAGTAGTAGCGCCTACAGTAATTGTAGCAGGCCCTGCTGGCCCAGTTGGTCCTGTTGGACCAATTTGCCCCCTTACTGGACCACAACAACCATAATTCTTATTACATCTTCGTCCTTCCTCTAATATTTTTAATATTTTCTCCGAATATATATTGTTATTATTCATATAACCATCCTTTCAATATATTGTATTAAGAAGTAAAAAAAGTAATAATTATTATTGACTATCAATATATCTAAAAAATAGCTTTAAATATTTATATTATTTCTTAAAATTATCTAATAAGATAATAAAATAAATAAAAAATGCACAATATTTTGAAAATATTGTGCATTTTTATGTTTTTAATACCCGCTTTTGCACAATCATTGTGCATTTTTATATAAATTAAAAAATTCTAATAATTCTAAAATTATTTACATCAAACCCATAGTAGAATAAAAAATAAAATGATGTTTAGTGAAAAAGAAAATATAAAAAACAATTTTGCTTCAAAAAAATAAAAACATTAATTTTACAATTTTACTTGCGTTATATATAAAATGTATCAAAAAATGATAAAATTATTCAAATTTATGATAAAATAAATACCATAGGAGGATTAAAAATGAAAATTGTAAAATTAAATGGGTTAAAACCTGAGATTGTTAATTTAGATTATAATACAATTAAGGAAGAAATGGAAAGATGCGAAAAAAAAGGCAGAACTGAAAGTTTTGATTCTTATTCCAAATTACTTAAAAATTTAGAAGAGAATTCATCTGCAGAGATTATAGAAAATGAAGTAAATAAAATTATTGATTTTGATAATGAAAGACTAAAAAAGTTAAAAACTGAAATCAAAAAACTTGAAAAAGAAATAGCTTTGTTATCACATTTTTCTGAAAGAGAAAACGATTCAGATGTTCTTCCAACAATAATTGTAGATTTATAATAAATAAGTGAAAGGGATATATAAGAATGGCTAAAAAAGAAGGATAGTAAAAATTATTTCAATAGAGAGATTACAATTAAAACCTCATTAAAAAAATTATTTGAAGAATTATTTTCTTCAATAATTGCTATGATAATATTATATCTCTGTTTAACTAACTTTAATGAGTACATCGTATCAGTTTTTAGTGATGTTGCAAAAAATAATAAAGCAATAAATGTAGTTTTAATATTTTGGCCAATGCTATTTATTGTAAAATATATGATAACTATAGGACTACATGAAATTCTTCAAAGTAAAGAAAAAATAAAAACTATAGCATGTTATTTATACTAAAAAGTATAGTATGTATTAACTTGTCAAAATAAAACTACTTTCAATTTTATTTGAGAGTAGTTTTTATATAAAATTCTAAATTTGAGTATCAATCAAATCTGGTGCAAGAAAGGAGACTTGAACTCCCACAGCTATAAGCCACTACCACCTCAAAGTAGCGCGTCTACCGATTCCGCCATCCTTGCATAAAATAATGGTGCCGCTTGGCAGAATTGAACTGCCTTCTGAAGCTTACCATGCTTCTGTTCTACCACTGAACTAAAGCGGCCTAAATGTAATCTAATTATATAACAAAATAAAATAAAAAGATAGACATAATTAAAAAATATGATAAAATTATTGTTGGAGAGTGATAAAATGAAAAGTAAAGTTTATTTTACCAAAGATTTAAGTAGTATCTCATTAGTAAATATCTATAAACAATTAGGAATTAACTTGCCAGAACGTGTTGCTGTAAAAGTACATTCAGGAGAAGCTGGAAATCAAAATTTTCTTCATCCAGAATACTTTAAAGATATTATCAATTATGTAAATGGTACTGTAGTAGAATGTAATACTGCTTACGACGGTGCCAGAAACACTACAGAAAAACATCAAAAGTTATTAAGAGATCACGAATGGACTAAATATTTTGATGTTGATTTATTAGATGCCGCAGGTCCTGACAAGGAAGTATCTATTCCTAATGGTAAAGTAATTAAAAAGAATTATCTTGGAAAAAATATTGATGCCTATAATTCAATGTTAGTATTATCACACTTTAAAGGACACCCAATGGGTGGATATGGTGGAGCTTTAAAACAATTATCTATTGGTTGTGCTTCTTCATATGGTAAAGCATACATACATGGAGCAGGAGAACCAGAAAAAATGCGGACTGCTGACCATGATTTATTCTTAGAGTCTATGGCCGATGCAGCCTCTTCAGTAGTAAAACTCTTTGCAGGTAAAATAGCATATATTAATGTTATGTGTAATATGTCAGTAGACTGTGACTGCTGTGCCAAGGCAGAAGACCCATGTATGAAAGATATTGGAATACTTGCATCAACAGATCCTGTTGCTATAGATAAAGCTTGCCTAGACCTTGTATATAATTCATCTGACCCCGGCAAAGATCATTTAATTGAAAGAATTGAATCAAGAAATGGCATTCATACAATTGATTCAGCGTACGAATTAGGTATCGGTAATAAAGAGTATGAATTAATTAATATAGATAAATAATAAAAGGAGGACACATGAAAAGAGCCCTTATTTTCTCTGGAGGAGGAGCCCGTGGAGCTTATGAAATTGGTGTTTGGAAAGCTCTCGAAGAATTAAATATCAAGTGTGATATAGTTACTGGAGCCTCAATTGGTTCCATTAATGGCGCCTTATATGTAGAAGGAGACCTAAATAAAGCCGAAAGTTTATGGAAAGATATTAATATTGAAACAGTCTTTTCTACTAAAATAGAATATACTAATGACTTAGATTTAATTAAGAAGTATTTAAAATCAATAAAAACAGGAGGATTAGTTCCCAATAATTTAAAAAACAATCTAATTGCCTGTCTGGATCTAGATAAAATTTATTCTTCTCCTATTAAGTATGGTTTAACTACTGTAAAATACCCTAATTTTAAACTAGTAGAGTTAACTAAAAATGAAATACCTAAAAAAGAGTTTATTGATTACCTAATAGCATCTTCAACAGTATTCCCAGTATTTAAATTAAAACAAATAGAAGATAATACTTATATTGATGGAGGATTCAAAGATACTATTCCAGTAAATCTAGCTAAAAAACTAGGAGCAGAAGAGTATATTATAGTAAATATTAGTGCTTTAGGGCAAAAATATCATCCTCCTAAAAATAAAAATACTATATATATAAAACCAAATAATAATCTTGGTCTCCCATTAGTATTCTCATCAATAGTAGCAAGAAAAAATATTAAGTATGGTTATAACGATACTATGAAAGTATACAAAAAATATCTTGGTAAAAAATATACCTTCAAGCACCTTTCACCTAAAGAAGACTCTATATATAAAAATTTGAATGATTATATTCATGTAATAGAATCTCTCGGTAAATTATTTGATATAGATGATACTAAAATATATACTAATAAAACTTTTAATAATGCACTTAAGTCTTCTATTGATGCATGTTCTTATACCCAAAATAAAAAACTAAAAGAACTAATTACTACTAAAGAAAGAGTTTTATTTATTTATAATCATCTAAATACTAACTATCAAAATAAAATTCCTAAAAATATTATAAAAATGTTTCCTAAAGAATATAAATTAGCATATTACTTAAAAGAATATCTATAGTTTATATTCTTTTATAATGCCAAAATTTCTTACTTAAGAATATTCTATATATGAAAGGAATTGATTTTTATGAACTGTAAAGTTTTAAAAAAAGGAAAATGTGAAATAACCAATGGTTATGGTACTAATCATTATGCCCTAGATTTAGTTGGAGAAAATTATACTTTAGATGATGTAGTAGCTCATAGTGCTGGTACTATTATAGAGTTATCTGATGGTTTTGATAATAATAAAGGTAGTATAGGTTTAGCTTCATATGGTAATTATATAAAAATATCTCATGATAATGGGTATGCTACTTTATATGCCCATTTAGGAAAAAATCTTCCTCATAAAAAAGGAGATTATGTAGAAGCAGGCTCTTACCTAGGACAGATGTCTAATAGTGGTAATGCATATGGATCTCATCTACATTTTGAGGTTATAAAAAATGGTACAAGAATTAATCCAGAGCCTTACCTAAATACTAGTTTTTCATCATCTACACCGCATCCGACCAATCTAAAATATCAAATAGGAGACCATGTAAAAATAAATGGTGTATATATATCTAGTACTAGTATAGAAAAATTAACTCCTGCTATCACTGAAGGCACTATCACAAAAATATTACCAGGCACTAATAATCCGTATCTCTTAGAAGATGGCCGTATTGGCTGGATAAACGATAATGTCATTATTAATGATAACAATATTCCTAAATACTTATCTAACACTACTTATACTGGTTTTTCTATCGTAGATGCCTTAAAACAAATTAACATTGATTCTTCTTATGCATATCGTTCTAATTTAGCCAAACTAAACGATATTCCTAATTATACTGGTACCGGTATAGAGAACACTAGATTACTAAATCTTTTAAAAGAAGGAAAATTAAAATATTAATATTCTATATACATAAATAATCATATCCAATAGAAACTATTAGTATACTACTATTATAGTTTCTTTTTATCATAAGTAGGCATTCAAACTTACACAATTTCCCTTAATTTTTATCATCAATAACGTTGACAATTATTCTACTAATCTATATAATAATAAAATGGAAATTATAAGTAAATGAAAGTTTCTCTAAATAAAATAAAAAAGAAAGGATTAAAAAAATGTTAAAATTATTTAAAAATTTTGGTAAAAAAGAATGGTTATATGTCACAATTAGTGTCTTATTAATCATCGTACAAGTATGGTTAGAACTAAAAATGCCTGATTATATGTCTGCTATTACCAAACTTGTAAAAACGGAGGGTAGTGCTATTAGCGAAATCCTAAAAAATGGTGGCTTCATGTTATTATGTGCCTTAGGTAGTTTATGTAGTGCTATCTTTGTTGGATATTTTATTGCTAACTTAGCTTCATCTTTTTCTACCAAATTAAGAAAAAGAATCTTCAGTAAAGTTGAAGAACTATCTACAAATGAAATAAAATCATTCTCTACTAGTAGTTTAATAACAAGAACAACTAATGATATAACTCAAGTAGAAATGCTTATTGGTATGGGACTACAATTATTAGTAAAAGCTCCTATTACAGCAGTATGGGCAATAACTAAAATTGTTAATAAGAGTTGGCAATGGTCCCTAGTAACTACTATAGCTGTACTTATCTTATTATCAATTATTACTACTCTAATCATAGTAGTTATGCCTAAATTTAAAGTAGTACAAAAATTAATTGATAAAATAAATAATATAACTCGTGAAAATTTAAATGGCCTAAGAGTAATTCATGCTTTTAATGCGGAAAAATACCAAGAAGATAAATTTGCTGAAGTAAATGATAGATTAACTAATCAACAATTATTTAATCAAAAAGCCTTCTCAATTATGTCTCCTGCTATGTACTTAATAATGAATTCATTAACTATGATAATATACTTTATCGGAGCATACTTAATAGATGCTGCCCTAATGGTAGATAAACTACAAGTATTTAGCGATATGGTAATATTCTCTAGTTATGCTATGCAAGTAATAATGTCCTTCCTAATGCTTGCCATGATATTTATGATTTTACCAAGAGCAAGTGTTTCAGCTAATCGTATTAATGAAGTATTAGAAACAATGGTTTCTGTTCCTGATGGCACTATTGATAAGGATATTACCAACGAAGTAGGAACAATTGAATTTAAGAATGTTTCTTTCAAATATCCTGATGCTGAAGAATATTTATTAAAAGATATATCATTTAAAGTTAATAAAGGTGAAACCATTGCTTTCATAGGTTCAACTGGTAGTGGTAAATCAACACTAATTAATCTTATACCAAGATTCTATGATGCTACTGAGGGAACTGTTTTAGTAGATGGAATTGATGTAAAAGAATATAAACAATCTTATCTTTTCAATAAATTAGGTTATGTTCCTCAAAAAGCTGTAATATTTAGTGGTAGTGTAATAGACAATGTTGCTTATGGCGAATCAAAAGAAGAAAAAAGTGATACCCTAATCAAAGAGGCTATTGAAGTAGCACAAGCCAAAGAATTCGTCGAAAAAATGGATAAAGGATACAAAACAAATTTAGCAGGGCGTGGTACTAATATTTCAGGAGGACAAAAACAAAGAATAGCCATCGCTCGTGCCATTGCCAGAAAACCAGAAATATATATCTTTGATGATTCATTTTCTGCACTTGATTATAAAACAGATTCAATACTTAGAAAAGCCTTAAAAAAATATACTAAAGAAGCTACTTGTGTTATCGTTGCTCAAAGAATTGGTACTATCATGCATGCTGATAAAATTATGGTTCTAGATAATGGTGAATGTGTTGGTTTTGGTACACATGAAGAACTACTAAAAAAATGCCAAGTATATAAACAAATTGCCTTATCACAACTATCAAAGGAGGAGTTAGAAAATGCCTAGACCAAATGGAAATACTAATCCTGATACAAAAGCAAAAGACTTTGGAAAAGCCATCACTAGATTATTAAAAGAACTAAAACCATATAAATTCTTAATAATAATCTCAATTATTCTAGCAATAACTAGTTCTATCCTTGCTATATTTACTCCAAATATTTTATCAAATCTCACTGATAGAATATCTGAAGGACTAATTCCAAATAAAGAAAACATAACTATCATTAAAGATTCTATCGAGTCAGATCTAAATGAAGAAGTCATGAAAACTACCATCCCTGCTATCTTGAATCTAAATTTAGATAAGCAAACCATTACAAGTATTCTTACTAATGATAATATATCAGCTACTGATAAAGAATTATTTAATAAATTTCTTAACGAAAAGTTTCTTAGTAATATATCATCTTCTAATAAAGAATCATTTAATGATAAAGATAATTTTCTCACTAACTTAAGTACATTACCTGATAGCATTCTAAATATTATCTTATCAGATTCAACTTATAACGATATAAATATTTCGGCATCAGATAAAATTACTCTAGTAAAATCTCTAAATACAAATCCAATTATTACTTCTAGTATTGCTAATATCTTATTTACTGAGTTAACTATAGATAATACTACTATTACTAAAGAAGATAAAGCTGAATTTGTCTCTGTAATGGGAATAATGAATGAAAATACTAGTATAAATGAAATATATAAAAAAATAGATGAATCCCCTGATAGTATAAAATTCATCATTAAGCCAACTATGCCTATAGATAAAATAAAAAAAATAGCTTACACTTTAATTGCTATATATATTATTAGTGCCATGTTTAACTATATTGAAGCTATTTCTATGACAATAGTATCTAATAAATTTGCTAATAGACTACGTAAGAATATTTCTCATAAAATTAATAAACTACCTCTTAAGTATTTTGATAAAACCTCAAATGGAGATATTTTATCAAGAATAACTAACGATGTAGATACTATGTCCTCATCAATGGATCAATCATTATCTTCCTTAGTAAGCGCCATAGCATTATTCATAGGAACTACTATTATGATGTTTATAACTAATTGGATAATGTCATTAACAGCTATTATTTCAAGTCTAATAGGATTCATCTTTATGTTCTTAATTCTTGGAAAATCACAAAAGTATTTTTCCCAACGTCAAAAAGAATTAGGAGCCCTAAATGGCCATATTGAAGAAGTATATTCTGGACTAAATGTTGTAAAAAGTTATAATGGTGAAAAACTAGTCAATGAAAAATTTGATAATCTTAATCAAAAAATGTATGAAGCTAATCGTAAAAGTCGTTTCTTATCAAGCTTAATGATGCCCCTTATGAACTTTGTTGGTAATTTTGGCTATGTAGCCGTATGCGTTGTCGGAGCATTATTAACTTCTAAAAATATTATTACCTTCGGAGTTATTGTTGCTTTTATTACATATGTCAGATTATTTACAAGTCCATTAACTCAAATAGCTCAATCTATGACGAGCCTTCAAACAACTGCTGCTGCTAGTGAAAGAGTATTTGAATTCCTTGATGAAGTAGAATTAACTGATGAGAGTAATTTAAAGAAAGTATTAAAAAAACAAAATGTTAAAGGTAAAGTAGAATTTAAGAATGTATCATTCACTTATGATGATAATAAAACCCCTACAATTAAGAATTTTAGTGCTACTGCTAAACCAGGTCAAAAAATTGCTATCGTTGGGCCTACCGGAGCCGGAAAAACTACCATGGTAAATCTCTTAATGAAATTCTATGAAATAAATGATGGAGATATCTTAATAGATGGTACTTCTATTCATGATCTAACCAGAGATAATATTCATTCATTATTTACTATGGTCCTTCAAGATACATGGCTATTCGAAGGAACCGTTAAAGAAAATATCATTTATAACCGTAAAAATATTTCTCATAAAAGAGTAGAAGAAGTATGCAAAATAGTTGGAGTTGATCACTTCATAAAAACTCTTCCTCATGGATATGACACTATTCTTACAGATAATGAATCAATCTCTGCTGGACAAAAACAATTACTAACAATTGCAAGAGGTATGATTGAAGATGCTCCATTACTAATCCTCGATGAAGCTACATCAAACGTTGACACTCGTACTGAAGAATTAGTACAAAAAGCTATGGATAATTTAACTAAAGGTAAAACTTCCTTCATAATAGCCCATCGTCTTTCTACCATTAAAAATGCTGATTTAATATTAGTAATGAAAGATGGTAATATCGTAGAACAAGGAACACATGAAGAACTTCTTAAATTAAATGGATCGTATTCATCCTTATATAATTCACAATTTGAGTTATAAATATAAGCGCCTATTAGGCGCTTTTAATTGACAAAAAAAATTATAAAACATATAATTAATATGAATAGAAAAGTGCACTGCTAAAAGAATATTTCTTATCTACAGTACAACTGACAGGTATATCATATACCGGGCTATAAGCAATAGATGTATGCATCTATGGGACAGTATGTATTCCATGATGCATTTTTCTTTTATCCAAATAAATAAAGGAGATTATTATGAATCAAAGAAAAGAAAATCTAATCGGTTTGACAAACGAAGAAGTTGTCAAACTAGAAAAAGAATATGGAAAAAATGAAATAACTTCTTCAAAAAAAGATACCCTAATCATAAAAATATTACATTCATTGTGTGAGCCAATGTTCCTGTTATTAATTATTGCTTCATCAATATATTTCTTATTAGGAGAACCACAAGATGGTATTATAATGTTAATATTTGTCATCGTAGTTATGTCTATAGATATGTTTCAAGAATGGAAAACAGATAAAACATTAAGTGCCCTAAAAAAACTATCGACTCCCCGTATTACTGTTCTAAGAGATAATAAAAAAATAGAAATCTCTAGTATTGATTTATTACCTGGGGATATTATGTATATTCATGAAGGTATTAAAATACCCGCAGATGGCTATATAATTAAAAGTAATAATTTAAAAGTAGATGAATCCCTCTTAACTGGAGAATCCCTTCCTGTACATAAAACAAGTAAAGAATATAAAGGAGAAGATTATTGGCGCCAAGACTATTGTTATCAAGGAACACTAGTAATAAGTGGTACTGCTACTATAAAAGTTGAACATATTGGCATAAATACTGAGTATGGTAAAATAGGAACAAGTCTAAAACAAATTGAAGAAAGAAAGACTCCTCTTCAAATACAAGTAGATTCCCTTGTAAAAGTATGTTCAATAATAGCTTTAATTCTTTTTATCTTAGTAGCCTTGTTTACCTTTATAAGTGCTCCTACAGAACCAATAAAATCAAGAATTATTTCTAGTATATTGTCTGGTATAACTCTAGCCATGGCTATGATTCCAGAAGAATTTCCCGTCGTATTAACTGTTTTCTTAGGAGTAGGAGCGTGGCGTCTAGCTAAGAAAAAATCCCTTGTAAAAAAGCTATCCTCCGTAGAAACCTTAGGATCAATTTCCGTTCTATGCGTTGATAAAACAGGTACCATTACTAAAAACGAAATGACTATTACCGATATAAAAACTAATCTTGATAAAAATACTATTATAAATAATGCTATTTTGTGTAGTGAAGAAAATCCCTATGACCCGATGGAAAAATCTATCTTAAAATATGCTAAAGAACATAAAATAACAAATAATAATACTTCTAGTAAAAAAATTAAAGATTATCCATTTACCGATGAACATAAAATGATGGCATCCGCCTGGAGTATAAACAATAAAATTATTATATCAGCTAAAGGATCCCCAGAAAGTATAATTGAAATATGTAATATTCCTAATGATAAATTAGAAAAAATAAATAAACAACTATCTATAATGCAGTCATCTGGATTACGTGTAATAGCTGTTGCTTCAAAAGAGTACCCTGAAAATACCCCATTAGAAGAAAATATCTTATCCTTAAAATTAACTTTTCTAGGATTAATTGGTTTTATTGATCCACCAAAAGACAATATTGCTAATCATATTTCTTCCTGTAATAAGGCTGGTATAAGAGTAGTTATGATTACAGGAGACAATGGTCTAACCGCTGCATCAATAGCAGAAAAAATAGGTATTCCCTCAAAAAAAGTTATTAATGGTTCCATGATAGATAAAATGACTAAAGAAGAGTTAGCAAATAGCGTTAAAGATTGTTCTATTTTCTCGAGAGTATTACCTGAACATAAAAAGAAAATAATTGAGTCATATCAGCAAAATGGTTATATCGTAGCCATGACTGGAGATGGCGTAAACGATGCTACTGCTCTAAAACAAGCCGATATTGGTATTTCTATGGGTAGTATTGGCAGTGAAGTATCAAGTGCATCTGCTGACCTAATACTCTTGGATGATAACTTTAATACCATAATATCTACAATAAAAGATGGTCGCCGTATCTATGATAATATCAAAAAATCAATTAATTATATTTTAACAATTCATATACCAATAGCCTTATCAACATTAGCGTCATCCATCCTGGGAGTCCCATCCAATAACTTAATGCTTCTACCTCTACATATAGTATTACTAGAATTAATTATAGATCCAACATGCTCCATTATATTTGAAAGAGAGCCTGCTGAACCAAACATTATGGATAAACCGCCAAGAAATATAAATGAAAGCCTATTAACAAAATCAAATCTAATAAAAAGCATTCTGGAAGGCCTAATAATCTTTATATCATCCTTTATAACATATTACTTATTATTAGATAAAGATCCTATCCTAGCAAGAACTATGTCCTTTAATATTATAATCTTATCCAATATCTTCTTAGTACAGGTAAATGCTAGTAATACTAATTATGCTTATCAAACAATAAAAAGCCTCATAAAAGATAAAGTAATAGTTCTTATCCATATCATTATAATTACTAGTATCCTAATAATTAATTATACCAGTATCCATCATATCCTAAAACTTACATCATTAAATATAAAAGAATTAACAATAACAGTATTAATCTCATTCTTATCAGTATACTGGTATGAAATAGTAAAATTTATTAAAAATAACAAGAAGTGTCTATAAATTGGCACTTTTTAAATAGAAAGTTAAAAAAATTTACGTATATTCCAAATATATTTGGTAGACATTTATAATTATAAATATTATACTATAAGTGAAAAGAGGAATATTAAAAATGAATTTTGGTAATAGATTATTAAAACTTAGAAAACAAAAAAGTATAAGTCAAGAAACCTTGGCTGAGAAAATTGGAATAACAAGGCAAACAGTTTCAAATTGGGAAATGAATATTACCACGCCTAATGTAATCGATTTAAAGAAAATAGCAGATGCCCTACAAATAGATTATACTGAATTATTGAATGATATTAATTTAGAGAACGACAAAGAAAAAAATATATCAAAAGATGAAAGTAATGATATAAAAAAGATTATAAAAATTTTTAAAATTATTGGCTTTATCTTTATGTTAGGAATAATTATATCATTAGTTGCATTAATTGCATTTAAAATAAAATATGATAAAACAAATATAATAGGCAGTGATTCAGTAAGATGTACTTATAGTGATAGTATTTATACATATAGTATTAGTTATAACAAAAAACACCAAATTGTAAATGCCGAGGTCTCTGGTCAAACGTCCGAAAGTACATCAGAAATCGAATGGATAACAAGTTTATCAAAATTTGCTACATCAAAAGAAATTACTAATCCAAACACATTAATATTATATATTACTGAAAAATATAAAGAAAACAATGGCCATTGTAGTTAGAAGGAAGAGAAGGTGATTTGTCTAGTTAGTTATATTTGTATTAATATTAGTTAGATTTGAAAAGAAGGAAAAATGAAAAACAAATCATTGATATTATTAGTTTTTTGCTTGATGTTATTTACGAATACAACTTTCAGCTTTTCAATTACTGCTCTTGGTATAATCTCAATTGGTGGTTCATATGATAACAAATATGACAGTATATCAACTGCTCAAGCAACGTGGACAGGGCTAAACTGGTAATGTAAAAAAACAAGTCTAAAAACTTGTTTTTTTCTTGACATCATAACTAAATAGATGTATCATTGTATTAAGCAAGTAATACAATGAGGTGATTTATGAATTATAATTTTGATAATAATATTCCCATTTATCTACAATTAGTATCCTTGATAAAAAATGATATTATTAAAGGAGCATTAAGTCCTGGAGAAAAGCTTCCATCTATAAGAGACCTAGCTATTACTTATAAAGTGAATCCTAATACTGTAAGTAAAGCTTTATCTGAACTAGAAAATATTAGTCTTATATACACAGAAAGAACTAATGGTAAATATGTCAGTAGTGATATATCTCTTATTAATAAATATAAAGAAGAGTATGCTGCCTCTTTAACTGAAGAATACATAAATAAAATGATAAATTTAGGATATAACAAAGAAGAAGTAAACAAATATATAATGAAAAAAGGAGAAAAATATGGAACTATTAAAATGTAAAAATCTTACTAAAAATTATGGCGATAAAGAAGTCTTAAAAGGTATTAATTTAACTATTTCTAGTGGTAAAATAATTGGCTTATTAGGAAAAAACGGTACTGGTAAAACAACCCTTATTAAACTAATTAATGGTCTGTTGACCCCTACTAGTGGAGAAATTCTATTTAAAGGTAAGCCAATCGGCGTAGAAAGTAAAAAATGTATCTCTTACTTACCAGAAAGAACTTATCTTGATAAAAGTATGACTGTTAATGATACAATTAAATATTTTAGTGAATTCTATGAAAATTTTAATCCTGATAAAGCAAGACGCCTTATAAAAGATCTAAATTTAGACTGTAATCAAAAACTAGAAAAAATGTCTAAAGGAATGCAAGAAAAAGTCCAACTAGTCTTAGTAATGTCCCGTGAAGTAGACCTCTATATCTTAGATGAACCATTAGGAGGTGTAGATCCTGCTACTAGAGATTATATCTTAGATACTATTTTATCTAATTTCAAAGAAGGATCAAGTGTAATTATATCTACCCATCTAATTTCTGACATAGAAAGAATATTAGATGAAGTAATATTTATAGATAATGGAAAAATAATCTTAGAGTCAGATGCAGATACCTTAAGAAATAAAGAAAAAGAATCAATCGATGAAATCTTTAGGAGGAAATTTAAATGCTAAAAAAATTATTAAAATATGACTTAAAAAAAGTTTACAAAAATCTTATCATTTTCTATTCATTATCATTATTCTTTGGAGTATTAACAAGAATATTCTTAAATATTGATAATAGTATGGTAATGCTTATAATTAGTAAAATATGTAGTGGTATTACTATTTCAATGTTCTTTAGTATCATTATAAATAATTTAATGCGTTTATGGGTGACATTTGCAGCTAACCTTTATGGCGATGAATCATATTTAACACACACCCTTCCCGTTACTACTAACACCCTATACCTATCTAAAGTATTAACTACTCTAATTACAATGTTAACAAGTACCTTAACTATTGCTATAACCCTCTTTATAGCATATTATACACCTGATAATTTTAACATTCTAAAAGAAACCTTATCATCTGTAGCTAATATCTATAATACATCAATTACCCCCCTTATATTAATAGTAATAATTATCTTCTTCCTAGAATTAATCACTATCGTATCAGCTGGATATAATGGTATAATTATAGGACACACTAAAAATAACAATAAAAATGCCTTGTCAGTAGTATTTGGAATAGTATCATATCTTATATCACAAGTCCTATTAATAATAATAGTATATTTAATAGCTCTATTTAATAAAGATATAATGTCATTATTTACTACTAATAACATACCAAATATATCTACCATTAAAATACTCATGTATATAGCAATAATAGTTTATTTGATTTATTTCTTTATCTATTACATAATAAATATTAAAATATTAAAAAAAGGTGTAAATATTGATTAAAATTCTTTTAAAAGAATTTTTTTCTTTCTAATTATGTTATAATCTTATTAGGAGGAATTATGCAAGAAGTTATAAATAAATTATTAAATAATCATCTCACAATATCTACTATGGAGTCCTGTACTGGAGGCGCCATATCTAATGCTATAACAAATATACCAAGATCTAGTGAAGTATTTATGTATTCAGCTATTACTTATTCTAATGAATTTAAAATAAAAATGGGTGTATCTAAAGAAATAATTGATAAATATACCGTATATAGTAAAGAAGTAGCTAATGAAATGAGTATAAATATATCTAAATTTACCAATTCTGATTATGGCATTGGTATAACTGGAAAATTAAATAGAGCAGATATAAATAACCCATATGGAGCTGACAATCTAGTATATATCAGTATTTATCAAAAGAAAAATAATACTTTCTATAACGATATAGTAAAATGTATCAATGATAGTAGACCTGATAATAAAAATTTAGTCATCGACAAAGTTGTTGATATGTTGTTAAAACTACTTTAATTCAGCATTAGAAATAATATATCTAAAAAAGAGTTTGCTCTTTTAAAAAATCATTAAAATAAAGAAGGAGTATATATGAAAAATAAAAATTTACTTCATAGTTTTAAATATGCTTTTACTGGCATCCATTCATCAGTAAAAAAAGAACGTAATATTAAAATTCACATATCTATAATGCTATTAGTAATAATTATGGGACTACTACTTAAAATTAATTATCATGAATGGCTAACATGCCTAGTATTATTTGCCCTTGTCTTATCTTCAGAATTAATAAATACTGCTATTGAAATTACCTTAAATTTAATAACAACAGAAATTAATCCTCATGTAAAACACGCTAAAGATATATCTGCCGGAGCCGTTTTAATTAATGCCATCTTCTCCGCAATTATAGGACTAATAATCTTTATTCCCAAAATAATTAACCTAATTTCTCTTCATATATAACATATAAAAAAATACCATAAGTAATAATAACACATATAAATAAAGAAACAAGTAAAATTTAAAATAGTTTCTTAAATAGAATATAATAGTTAAAATAAAGCAACAAGTAATATTGTTGCTTTTATATTTATACAACATCATACTACTAAATAGTATTAATAAAGTAAATGCATAATATTACAAATTAGTAATATTTCATAAAAACTACTATATTTAATTGTCTAATTATTTAACATTTGCTATAATGGTAATAATAAAGAAGTGGGTAGTAAATGAAAAAAGAAGTAAAGAAAAAGAAACGTATCTTATTTTGCTTGATATGTTTATGTATTATTTTAATTATTATATTATATTTAATTATAAATTTATTTATGTCAAAGAGTATTAAAATAAATAATACCTTTCCTATATCCATGAATATTGAAGAAAAAGATATTACCAGTATTGATAATTCCAAAGTATTTATTGGCTCTGATCCTGCTAACTATATAGTATTTAAAGGACTATATTATCGAATACTAAGAATAAATCGTGATGGATCACTAGAATTAATAAGTGCTAACTCTCTAACAAACATCAAAAACACTAAAGAAAATGTTAAATCTTATCTAAATGATAAATATCTCTCTTTAATTGGATATGACTATTTATTAAAAACATCAACCTGTCTAGATATTATAGATAATCTACCAAATAAAGAGTGTAGTAATATAGATACTACTAAATACGTTAGATTACCTAGTATTGAAGATATTATAGCCTCTCTAGATAATAATCAAAGCTATCTATTAAATGAAGATAATTATTGGTTAGATAACCCCCATAAAAGTGAAAGTTATATTGTCTATAATCATAAAATATCTTTAGTAGATTCAACAAATACCCTTGGAGTAAAACCCGTAATTAGAATAAATAATAATGATATAAATATCACCTCAGGTACTGGTACCAAGACAGATCCATATATCATAAAAGATAATGATGACTTTCATCTAGGAGATTATATCAAAATATCAAATGACATATATCTAATCTATGATATTACTAATAAAGAATTAGGATTATCTCTAAATAATTCTCTTTCTTCAATTAGATCATTCGGACAAAATACTAAGTATGATCCAAACGATAAAAACAATATAGCCTATTACTTAAATAATACATATCTAAATAGTCTAAGTTATAAAGACAAAATAAATAATCATAAATGGTTAGCAGGATCATATGAATCTAATTATAAAGATATATCTTCTTATACTGTTAAAGCTAAGATCGGTATGCTAAATATAAGTGATATTAAATTTAATCAAGATATATACTACTTAATAAATTCTAATAACGATGAAATATATCTAAGTGATGGCACTACTTCTAAATCTAATCTTGCTAGAAAGATAATTCCTACCATATACATAAATAAAAGTACTATTAAAAGTGGAGATGGCTCAATATCTTCTCCATATATATTGGAGGGATTAGAATGAAAAAATTAACAATAATAAGTGCTATTACTACATTAGTAATTATAATTGCGTCAACCCTCTTACTAGTATTTCAAACACCTATCATAACATCCCTTGTAAAAAATAATCATCTAAAAATAGCTTCCATGCTATATACTCCTAGTAAAGTAAAAAATAAAATACTAGAACTAAATTACGTCTCTATCAACACTTCTGTTGATAAAAGCATTTTTAATAACGATACTGTTGATATATCTAAAGAACAAGATAATGAATATGAAAAAGTAGTTCTAACCAAAGATGATAATGAAGATTATAAACGTATTGATATAGAAATAAATGGATATAAAAGTTATCTTGTAATAATTTATGATCCATCTCATGTAAAATTAGTTAGTTCTAAAGCCTTCAATAAAAATAATACTGGCCAACAAACAGTAAAAGAAATATGTAATAGATATAATGGTACTGTCTGTATCAATGGAGGAGGATTCGTAGACTGGGGAACAGGATCAGATATTCCTCAAGGTTGTATTATTGAAGATGGTAAAATTACTTGGGATAGCAAAGGAAGTAGTGGACTAATTGGTTTTAATACTAGTGATAAATTAGTATTAGTAAATGATACCTGTAAAGGAGCTTTAGATAGTGGAGTAAGAGATGCTCTAGAATTTGGCCCATTCTTAATACAAGAAGGTAATATCCTAGTAGATAAAAATACTGATGTAGGAGGCTTCTTAAGAGCCTCAAGAGTAGCCATTGCCCAAAGAAAAGATGGAATAGTATTATTCTTAGTGACAGAAGGAAGACACGCTAAAGGCCCTACAGTATATGAAGTAGCAGAAACCCTAAAACAATATGGTGCTTATACTGCTGGAAACCTAGATGGAGGTGCTTCTAGTAGCCTAGTTATCTCAGGAAAACTAATCAATACCCCAATGAATATTTATGGACAACCCGTAAATAATGGTGCTGGTAGAAGAGTAGTAAGTGGTTTTGGTTTAGTAAAATAAATTAAAATAAAAGGTCTACATTTTTAAAGAGTGTAGATCTTTTGTAAAATATAAAAACTTAAATATCATATGTTGAAAATATAAAGAAAATGTGTTATCTATATATTGAAAGGAGTAAATATGAAACAAGAAAAAAATAAAAGTGTAGTTAATATATTACTTATATTTATTATTGTAGCATTATCTGTGTTATGTATATTATTTGCAACAGATACTATAAATTTAAAAAAGGCAAACAATGAAAATAATAATGTTGATAATGCTACATCTAATTTATTAAATGGTAATGTAATTGTCACAGAGAATGGTAAAGTTATATCTAATGAAATACCAAACGACTTAGTAGGAAAATATATTAATAAAAATTCTAGTGATTCATACATCCAATTGATTAATGGAAGCGTAGAAGTTTCTGAACCAACAGGTGGTGGTTTAACGAGAGTATTTAAAAATGATCAAGTAAAACTATATATAAACTTTTTAAATACCAATGAAAATGGAGAACAATATGTCACTGTAGAATTCTTTGTTGAAAAAGATGCAGAAGGCATAAGAAGAACATACACTTATATTGGAGAAAAAAACGACAACAAGTACTACTTTAATACACCATATCCAACACCGGTAGGTGGAGAAGAACAAAATTCTTATAGAAAATAAATATTACTTAACAAAATCTAGTGTGAAAAAGGATATAAACTATCATCCCGATTCCATACTAGTTTTTTTACGTGATAAACTTTCAAATATTTATACCTACATCTTAAACACCTTAATTGATAATATTATTTATATTTTCATGTTATATATGAAGACCACTATGAAAATAATTAATGATTTTCCTAATATTACTATCCAAAATATAATATCTATCTTCCTAATAAAATTACTTTTATCCTAAATCTCCCATAAAAAGTAATATTATATAACTCAAAAACTAATGTATAATATATGTATCACTTCTAGCATTCCTTTTAACATTGAATTTTATCACCAAATCTATTTTCTAATCCAAAAACTATTATTAAAAACTTATATAAAACTATACACTTATCCTGTCAATATATTGTATTAATCTTCAAAACAAGTTATAAATATGCTATAATTTATATATAATAGGAAGTGATTTCATGGATACTGTATCATTTGTCATTGATGGTATAAAATATATAGCTACATATAAAGATGACAATCTAAAAATATTAAAACTAGAAAATAATAACCTACAAGAATTAACTCCTAGTGAGAATGAAAAAATTACCAAATTACTAAATAGAAAAACAGGATATAAAAGTAATAGTGAGTTATTAACAAGACTACTAACTGAAAATAACAATATAGAATCCAAAGAAGACTATAGTACCGTTTTAAACTGGATAGAAAGAATTATTAGAGAAGAACATAGACAAAACTTATATACTAATATAAAAACATTGGTAATAAAATCAAATGTTAAACGAAATGATGAACCAACCACAGAGGGGTATCCGGAATTAAAAGATGATATTATAACTGGAGTATATGATTACACAAACAATACTATAACTATATCAGAAGAATTTATATCATCATTACGTCAAAGAGCATTGAAACAAGATGATCCTTCATCGTATTTTGCAAAATATTTTTCTAAAACAATGTTGCATGAATCTCTTCATATGGCTTCAAGTAAATATGATAAATCAACAGGTATATTGTTAAACGGCTTTGAAACATATCCATATAAAGAAAATAAAGATAGAAATAAAGGCCTAACCGAAGGGTATACTGAATTTATTGCCATGTGTGGCGTTCCAGGAACTGTAGAACTTGCTTCAGGTTATTTTATTGAAACTCGTATAATAGCCCAATTAACTCAAATAATCGGAACGGATACTTTAAGTGACGCCTATTTTGGTAATAAAGGAACAGCTCCATTAGAAGAAAAACTATGTAAATTAATAAATGATAAAGATAAAGCAGCATGGATATTTAGAAAAATAGAAATGAATTTTCAACTAAAAGATAATTGTGAAGAGCAATATATATTAAGTAGCATTCAATATAATTTATTAGAATATTTAGAAAAAAAATTAGAAATGTTATCTTCAGTAGGGGCTTACGATGAAATAGACAGAATACTACCATATTATGAAAGCATGTTAATTACCCCAGAAACTTTAAAAATAATTAGTGAGAATAAAAACATATATAAAGGAACAGATAAAAATACCATCAAATTTCAAGAAATAAAATCCAAGTATTCTAAAAAAAATAATGAAACTACATATAAACATATATAAGTATTAGACAAAATAAAAAACATCATCTTTCTAAAAAATAACAGAAAGGAAACTAAATGAACAAAGATAAAAAATTAAATAAAAGTATTATTCTGAAAATATTAAAAGAATACAATCTAGATCCAAATAGATATATCATTATAAGTGGAGCCTCTTTAGTGCTTCAAGGCATAAAAGAATATACTTCTGATATAGATATTGCCGTAGATAATACTCTATATAATGAAATGTTAAATAAATACACTTGTACTTTTGAAAAATATAAAGATGGTAATAAAATATGGTATATAGATAATATAATAAACTTTAGTAATAATTTATACACCACTACAAAGTATATCGAAATATATGGATATAAAGCCCAATCACTAGATTCAATATTAGAATTAAAAAGAACTCTTCATCGCCCAAAAGATAAAAAAGATATAAGTTTAATTCTTAAATATCTAGATACTTTATCTATTAAATAAACAACAAATAAATACCCTCTCATATATGAAATAGAAAGTAAACTATATAATATTAAAAACTCACATACTAATACTTAAGTGTGTGAGTTTTATCATAAAAAAATATTAATTTTTTTATATTCAAAGTTCCCAATTAAATAAATTATATTCAATATAAAAATTATTTTTTATACATATCAACTCTATTAGGCAATTCTTTTGCTCTAATAGCAGTATCTTCATTAAATAACATTTCAGATTTAATATTAAAAGCATTTGCGATAAAATCAATATTTTTACAAGTAAGATTTGCATCTCCATTTTCAATTGTACTAATATATGCCATTTTAAATTTAGTCCTATTTGCAAATTGCTCCTGTGTAATATTATTTTGATACCTATACCATTTAGTATTTAATCCAACCAATTCCATTGCAGTCATAGTAAACCTCCTTATTTAATTAAATAAACTTGTTAATTTAAATATTATTTATATATAAATTATAAAGTTTTATAAGAATTAACTTAATACCACTACAAATTATTATAATAAATATTATTAAGTTATATTGTAAGAAGACAATTTTTATGTTAAAATAATGTTGAAAGGAGTTGAAATAATGGAGAATAAAAATTATTTAAATGAAAAAAAATATCATAAAACAGAAAAAGTAATTACTATAATAGCTATTTTAATATTAATTATTGGCTTATCTATTGGAGCTTTATTAATTTATAAAGGAGTTTCGGGATCAAATAGTTCTAAGCTAGATGATTTAACAGCAGAACTTGAAACTAAAAAAAATGAATTAATATCTAAAGGTATCAAGTATAATTCTTCTGCAAAATATGACGATGGTGAAGCATATGAACTAAAAGTGATTACTAAAGCATTAGATCCTAGTTTTGATAATTGTGCCTTTGACGAATATAAGAACAATGTTATTACGAAAGAATATTGTGCTATTAGAAACAAAAATAGTTCTTTTTCAAAAATGGCATTCATAATGTTTGGAGCATTTATTTGTATGGCCTCATGTATAATTTCTTTTAATATATTTACATTTGCTAAGAAGAGACATATTATCGCATTCAAAACTCAACAAGTTATGCCTGTTGCAAAAGAAGGCATTGATGAAATAGCACCTACTGTTGGAAATGCTTTAGGTGAAATAGCAAAAGGCATTCAAAATGGATTAAAAGACGATGAAAAATAAAAGATGATTTCTCAAAATCATCTTTTTAATTACCATATATTTATTCTATATAAATAAAGAAATACTGGTGCTATCATTTTTTATTTTGTACTTGCAAAATTGAGCAAAAACATGGAAGAACTATACCATGCTTTGTATTTAAATTTATTAATTAAATAATTTATGAATGTTTATTTTACTTCCAACAAATGGATATATACTATAAAATAGTAGATGAATCTTGAATGTTTCAAATTATTAATAAAAATTGCTGAAATTGTGGTACAATTATATATAGAAGTAATGGATAAATAGTAATTTGAAAATGAGTGATACAAGTGCAATTATTTAGAAAACTTTCATATAAAGATAAGTATAAAAAATTCAAGAGTAGTTGCTTAAAGTGAAACATATAAACTTGATAATTCAATTCAAAAGATAACATATTTAGAGCAAGATAAAAGTACTAATAGGAATACCTAAAAAGAAATAAGGTTAGACATTTTCTTTATGAATTAATTAAGTCACTATTAGTAAAATGGTTTAAAGATTAGAATATATAAATTTTTTTAAAAATGTTAGGAGTAAAAAATATGCTAAAATGGATTAAAGAAAATAAAATAATATTAATAACAATGTTAATATTTGAAACTGTTGCAGTATCATTATATATATCCACAAAAAACTTATTCTATTTATTTAATTTTAATTATATAGGAATATGTATATCAACTGGAATGTATCTAATGTCTCATAAAGTTAAATATGCAAGAAATTTTGTTCAATTAGCAGTAGGTCTATATATGCTTGTATATTTAGGAATTATATGTAGAGAAAATATGCAAATTGAAGGATTTTGGTACTATTTATTTTTAGGAGTATTCGAAGCAGCTACAATACACTATTTTGTAGCAAAGATTGCTGGTCCATTATTTTTTGGAAGAGGATGGTGTGGATATGCCTGTTGGACTGGAATGATATTAGATTTACTCCCATATAAAATACCTAAAAACGATAGAAAAAATTTAGGATGGCTCAGATATATTACATTTTTGCTATCATTAACATTTGTATCGGCATTATTTATATTTAAAATAGATAATTTAGAAAACATAATGTTTTGGTCATTTATTATAGGAAATATAATATATTATAGCCTAGGAATATTACTAGCATTTATATTTAAAGATAATAGAGCTTTTTGTAAATATATATGTCCTGTAACCGTTTTTCTTAAACCAGCTAGCTACTTCTCATATTTAAGAGTAAAGTGCGATCATACAAAATGTATTAAATGTCGTAAATGCCTAAAAAATTGTCCAATGAATGTTGATATATTAGATGATTCAAGAAAAAGAAAAAATGGTACTGAATGCATACTTTGTTGTGATTGTATTAAAAATTGCCCCCAAAAAGCTTTAAATTTAAAATAATTAATAAGAAATAAAAAAATTAAACCCCATTAATAATTTAGAACTATTTCAAAAAAATAGGAGATATTTAAAATGAAACAATTAAAAACAGGAACATTTCTAATAATTTTAGGTAATTTATTATATTTAGCATTTACAATCTTTACTGGAAATGAAACAAGCAGTTTTGGAGAATTTAGTAGTGGCTTATTAATAGGATTATCAATTGGATGTAATTTTATCGGTATAATTTTAATAGTTGCATATATGTCTAAAAATAGCAAAGAAAAATAGTAA
>OIZL01000569.1_pt1 | contig 26234 bp, 31 predicted proteins | sample 1588541 | NCBI WGS metagenome assembly OIZL01 (sample SAMN03283285) | human gut metagenome | biome: human-associated habitat; material: feces | host: Homo sapiens | place: Peru | collected 2012 | reverse complement strand
CCTGAAACAAACCACAGTCAACAATAAACCTTGTTTTTTCTCCATTCGGATAATTTACAATCACAAGATTGCAAGAGCCTGTCACTTCGGGTTGTAATGCCATGATGTCTACATAGAACCGTTCCTTTGAACCCATAAGTTTTTCTCCCTTCGAAAATAAAATTTATTCACGATTCATCCCAAATCATTGAATATGCCTATATTATATAGCGCTTTTAGCTTTTTTTCAATATTTAAAGCAATTTTTTAATTATTTGTTGTGTTTTCATATTTGTAACTACTACACATTGATTCATCAGGTTGTTTTGTGTCACAACCAATTATTGGTGTTACAACTATTTGTCCTAATTCACATTCTTGACACTTTTTATTGTTGTATTTACAGCTTTCTACTGTACAATTGATTTTTTGATTTTTTTCCATAAAAAATAGCCTCCTTTAATATTTTAGCGAATTATTAAAATTTCTTATAATTTGCCCTTAGCAGAAATCTTTTTAATCCGTTTTTACAATATTATTATGGCTATTTTTTTAAATTTTATTTAAAAATTTATTTTGTTTTTTTGCTGTCTTCCTCTATTCTATTGCATTCTGTGTCTCCTGTAATTTTACAATCTTTTGGATTTTTAAAACTCAAATACCAATTCATTCCATTTTGATTTTTTTCTATGTAACTTTTTATATCAATTTTTCCATTATCACTTAATGCCTCAGTAGAATTTTTAAGTATATTTATAAGTACTTGTTTCATTCTATTATAGTCAGCATTAACAAATAGTTCTCTAGGAGAGTTAATATTTAATTTAATATTTTTATCATTAAAAAATGGTAATATAGTTTCTTTAGCTTCCATAAGTAAATCATAATAATTCATATTATTCTTTTTGATATCTAAATGATTTATGGATGAAAAATCTTTTAAAACATTTAATGCATTTTCTACTTCTATATCTAATATATTCTTATATTTTAAACATTTCTCACTATCATATGGATCAAATATACTTAAATATCCTTTTATTACCGCAAGAGGATTTTTTATTTCATGAGTTACTTTAAATATACTTGTTTTAATTAATTTATTATTTTCTATATCTTCAAGAGTATAATATAGTTTCATACGTTTTTTAAGTAGTATTATTAGGCTATATATTAGATATATGCTTATTAAAAATATGATATTATAGTTATCAAGTAAGAACATATATATTATATTTAATATTGTATATGTACTTATGAAATCTTTTTTATTCTTAATAACGAAATATAAAGTAAATAAAATTATATAATAACTTAATAGGCAAAATATATTTATATCAAGAAGATACGAAGTCATAAAAACATTTATTATTGATAAGAATATATTTAATTTATATTTATCAAATATAAATGATAACATGATAGGTAAGGTTATATAATAAATATATTCTATCTTAAATACTCTAATAAACACATATAAACATAAAAAGTATACAAGAAGTATAGTTAGTTCTAATGTAACATTATTATGTAATTTATTTATTTCATCTTTTATATGAAAGAATATTATATATATCATAATTGGTATTATAACTATACTATTAAAGATATAATTTATTTCTATATGATTCATTTTATTCACCATCTATATCTTAACACAATCAATTTGTCGAATTTTGTCGAATTATGTCAAAAAAAATAAGAAAATTGAATTTCTTATTTTAAATCAGTCATATATTTTTTTATTTGTTTTGAATTAGGACCTAATATAATTTTAAGTTCATTATCAATTTCAACTATACCTTTAGCACCTAATTTTTGTATTCCTTCTTTGTTTACAATACTTGTATCTTTAAGTCTTACTTTAAGTCTTGATAGATTTATTTCAGTGTCTATAATATTATCTTTACCACCTAGGTATTGTATTAACTTATTAATTTCAATATGAAAATCTTTTCTTTTCATTTTGATAACTATAAGCGATACAATTAAACATACAAGAATTATAACAACGTATTGCCAGTAATTTCCCATTATTTTCCTCCTTTGAATTCTACTATATAATTATTAATTTTATCTTTAAAATTATCTATATTATTTTGATTCCAATATAATGATGGAGTAGTGTTACCATTTATAATTGAAGTTTCATTATCAGTATACATTATTTTACCATCTTTAATGATAACTAAATATGGTACTGATATATATAAGTTTCCTTCATCATTCATCATTAAATATTTTTCAAGTAAATTAATTAATTTCTTATATTTAATATTATTTGTTTGTCTATCTTTTTTAATATCGTAATATAATATTTCTTTTATATTGTTTTCTTTAGCTACTTCATTTAAATATTTAGCATAGTAATTAGACCAAATATTTTCTTTGAATCCCATAAATATTATACCACTTTTATTAAATGTATCTAATACTTCATCAATATTTATATATCTATATACATTATCTTTATCTACTAAACTATATTCTTCATTAAAATTTTTATTATTGTTATTTATATTTTCATCTTTATTAAAGTGATTATATATTAAATAGGCTCCTACTATAGCCATAATTATTATAAGCATTATACTGCCTTTCTTTTTCATAGTTCACATCCTTACCATAGTATTTTATCATATTATCATTTATTATAAAAGTTATTTATAAAATTGTTTCATTATTGCTTCATTTTTATGTTTAACATAATATTTTGTATCAACTAAATTATTCATTAATTCTTTGAATGTTTTTCTTTTTCTATTTTGAAATTTAATATGTGTAAATTCTGGGTTAATTCTTGTTTTCTTATTCTTTTTCATATAGTCAAGTAATGCAACTATACATGCGATAGTGATTATACATCCAAAAATGTTGATATATGTATTAGTGTTTTTTACAAGATATTTTATTAAATTGTTATTTGTATTAAGTGCATTTAAACTTAGAAGTATGAAACTTAGTATTACGAATATATCAAGTATAACAGTTTTGATTTTACCAATGATACTTGATTGAACATTACCACCAAATCTATAAGTAGAGTAGTTAGTATATAATATTGCTAGTTCAAGTATGAGTGGTGCGAACATAATATTGTATTCTATACCAAGTATTATAAATGATATACCATTTAATAATTTATCACTAAATGCATCTAATATTGAACCTAAAAATGTTGATATTTTAAGTTTCCTTGCTAAGAATCCATCTATTGCATCTGTTAAAAATAGTATTATTGTAACTATAGCACATACGCTAGGGCCATGATATGTATATACAAATGGTAATGCAAAAGCGCCTAATAATCTTGTGGTAGTTATTAGATTTACAAATACAAGTTCAATAATTTTTAATGCACTATATTTCATAAGTATTATTTTATGAAATATTATTTTATTTGTCAATGCAAAGATTTTGTGTTATAATTAAGTACACATGGGGATGCATTGATTCGACAGGATTATGTTTGGGTAGAATGCAAGTAGTAGGCGTACTTTAAACGTAAAAACAAAATAATCGGAAACGATTTTAATTTTTCTCCAGCTTTTGCCTAAGTTAGGTAAAAAGGAGCTTCCACTTTTAACTTTTGTTCACGAGTTTTAAGAGGGGAGTCATAAAGTGAACTATATTATAAATTCGTTTATGATTTATAATGAATGATTAGTAAACTTTGAATAGTAAGAGAAGTTGGCAATCTACATTATTATTCGAGAATAAAAACCAACTAAACTTGTAGATATTCTATTGGAATGAATCTTGGACAGGAGTTCGCTACTCCTCATCTCCACCAAATGTGTTAATTTAGCCCTAAATGTGGGCTTTTTATTTGTGATTTATCATTTTAAACACATTATCAAATACAGTTTTAGTATCACTATAAAAAATAATTGTGTAGCATTTTCATTTAAATAATGTTATATTACTTCTATAAGGAGATAGTAGTTATGGGAACACTTTATCATGGAAGTTCAGTATCAGGACTAAAAAAATTAGAACCAAGAAAGTCAACACATGGAACTTATGTTTATGCGACTAAATATGAAGAATTAGCAGTATTATTTATGAGAAAATGTGGTGATGACTTAACTTATACTTTATATAGAGATAATCAAGATGGACCATGGATATTAATTGAAAGAGTACCAAATGCATTTAAAACAATGTATTCAAATGAGTCATCATTATATACTGTACCTGATATCATATTTGAAGACATACATACTGGATTTTCTGAATTAGTGTCTACAAGTGAAGTAGAAACTTTAAGTGAAACACGTATTTCAAATGTATATGATAAAGTAAAAGAACTTGAATCATCTGGTAAAGTAGAAATATATAGATTTCCAAATAGACCAAATGTAATACCAAAAGATGACAGCGATTTAGTAATGAATCAAATCAAACAAAATGAAAGAAATCATAAAAGACTAACTAAATCTTCATTTAAAAGATTATTATTCTTGCATCCAAATGCACTTGAAACAATTAATAAAGAGTTAGCTAAAGTAGGTGAAAAGCCATTTGATACAAATGATATAGTAGATATTTTTGAAGAATTTTTAGTAAGGCAAATGCTTAATCCTTCACATGAACAATTTATTGAATCATCTTATCTTATGATTTCTAAAAGTTATCCTTCATTAGAACCAGTTATTAAAAGCAAATTAGACATTTTAAATAATTCAAAGAATGAAAAAATATCATTTATTCTTGATACTATATATAAAAGATTTAAAGATTTTCCAAAAGAAAAATTTGATGATATAAAGAACTATTATCTTAATTCTAATAAAAACTATGAAGATATATGCAAAGAAATAAATAATCAAGTTGTAAGAATAAGCATGATGGAGAGTCTCATATCAAAAGATATACCAAGTGATGTCTTATCAAATAGTATTGTATTTATTGGACCAATGGGTTCATTAAAATCTTCTACATCAAGTGTGATGAGTACAATCTTAAATATGCCTAAAGTTTCATTAGATGATAGAGAGACTCTTAAAGAATATTATGACAAGAGAAGTGAATTTGAAGATTTTAAAGATTTTGAATTTTATTTATCAAGTTCAGTTTTAACAAATTTAAAAGTACCAGCGATAATAGACTTTGGAGCAGGACACTCTGTATATGAAGATCCAATAATGTTTTATGAATTTCAAAAACTAATGAGTAGATTTTCAAATGTAGTATATTTGATTCCAAGTTTGGATAAAGAAGAATCAATTCAAATATTAAATGAAAGATTATTAGAAAGAAATCCTAATGAAAGTCCTGAAACATTTAATACTAATAAACATTTTATTAATATGCCTTGTAATGAAGAAGTATCAACTATTAGAGAAGTTACTGGTAGTAAAGACATTCAAGAAATATGTGATGAAGTTATAAGTAAGATTCAAAATAAAGAATATAAAAATCTATATATAGAAGAAGAACAACATAAAATTTAATAATAGCTCTTTAAAAAGAGTTTTTCTTTTGATATAATTTTATTGTTGCTAGTATTGCCCTGTGGCCAAGTGGTAAGGCTCTGGACTCTGACTCCAGCATGCATAGGTCCGAATCCTATCAGGGCAACCATGCCAAAATAGCTCAATCGGTAGAGCAACTGAATCGTAATCAGTAGGTTGGGGGTTCGATTCCTCTTTTTGGCACCAAAATGATAATAACTCTAGGATAAGTTTAAATATAAAATATTAATTAAAAAAATTAAGCAAAAAATAAATTTAAAAAGATTGTTTTTTCTTTAAATTATGTTACACTTATATTAGTTAATAATTGTCAATAATAGATATAGTTTTAACACTTATATAAACTTGTGATTAGGAGAAAAATATGAAAATAAAATCAAAAATTATGTTATTTATGTCATGTTTAATTGCTATAATTATTATCACAACTTCATATTTATTAAAACAATCAAATTATTTACCATATGAGGAAATGAAAAGTATGACACAAGATGAGTTGATTTCAATGTTTGAAAACATAACAGAGAAACAATTAGTTCAACTTGCTTGCAATTATTATAATGAAACATTTAGTACTAATGTACATACGTTCGATGATTTTTCGGTGAAATTTTTAGAAGGTAAAAATGGCTATCAAGGAGAAAGCTGGTATGGGAGTGATATTTGGTTAGCTGGTTCAGTTTCTTCTTTAGAACAAGCAAAAGAAATAGCTTTGAAATTTGCAAAATCTGATACTTATACCGATTATTCCATTGATTATATTGGTGAAAATGATTTGTATTATCAACTTCGTGTAAAGCGAGGACCATATGTATATAGAATGAATTTCTTTAAGGACAGTATAATTAAATTTTCTAAAGGAGAAAAATATCGCGGTGGGGAAATGCATTATTATTTTGATGATGTAATTTTTCAAAAAAATGATTATGATACAATTTTAACTATTATGGATTTAGTATATGGTGTTGGAAAATATAGATATTTAGAAGAAAAAGATAATGAGTATTTATATGTATTATATAATGTTTCTACCGAAACTGTAGAAATGAATACATATGGTATAGCAGCTTTAGAAAAGCATGTAATTAAAATCAGTAAAGAGACTGGTAAAATAGAAAAAAATATAACTACTATAAAAGATAATGTTTTTTTTCACACTTGTAATTCTTATAGATAAATTAAATTCTTAAATGATTAAATGTTAAAATTAATTGCGTAATTTCCATAGAATATTGATAGATTACACTTATTTAAAATGTTATTATCATTTTGAAAGGAGAAAATATGGATCTAGGAAATAAAATAATGACTTTAAGAAAAAAGAATAATCTTTCACAAGAAGATTTAGCAGAAAAAGTAGGTGTAACAAGACAAACAATATCTAAATGGGAACTTGAAGAAACAACGCCAGATATTAATCAGGCAAAGAAACTATCTATGATATTTAATGTAAGTCTTGATGAACTAGTTAATAATGATGTAAATAGTATATTAATAGAAAAAGTAAGTAATACAGAAAGACTAGCTGGTATAATTATTAAGATATTAAAGGTATCAGGCATATTACTTATATTATTTATTGTTTTAATGCTTACATTACTTATAATGTTTAATTTTAAAAGATTTAATAATGATAGAGTTATAGTTGGAAAAGCTAGTGTTTCTTGTAAACTTAATAGTGAAGAATATTTATATGAAGTTGAATATAATAAAAATTATCAAGTTATTAATGCTGGAGGAGATGCTTTTATACCTAATCATATAGATATTGAAAAGTATGAAGATACTAATCAAATTATTGCTCACATTGAAGATTATTTTAGTGAACATAATGGTTCTTGTGAAGTTAATTATTCAAAATAAAATAACAAGTTGTAAAGCAGCTTGTTTTTAAGTATAATCATGTTATAATAAATAACTAAAGTGAGGTATGTTATGAAGAAAATTGATGCATTAGAAAATGAATTATATGGATGTATATATACTATTCCAAGACTTAAAAACTATGATAAAATATGGTCTAAAATAAGTAGTGATAAAGAAATTTTAAAAGAAGCAATAACTATCACAAGAGATAAATTTGATGAAAGAGATACAGTAGTCGCTCCTACTATATGTGATTCAATATTATTTAATCATGAAGAAGTAGATAAAGAAGTATATGAAGCTTTAGTAAAGGCTATATATAGTAACAGAGATATTGCGAGAACAGTTATGGATGGAGCTTCTAATGGTGGAAATTCATTTTTACTTATGACTTTATGGAATCAAAATTTAAAATTAACTGAAGAACAAAAAGCATTCGCAGTAGATGAAGCAATGAACAAGATAGGTACAGTTCGTTACCAAAATAATAGAGATGAATATAATAAAGCTTTAAAAAATAAAGGAATAAATGATAAAATGACTATTAATATTCCTGATACTAATATTCCAATTGGACTTGAAACATATTATATGCGTATTAATTATTTAGCATCACTTTTGTCTACAACACAAGCACATGGAAAAGGTGAGTTTGATATTAGATTTTGGATTCTTAGGAATTCTAATTGGTCCACTAGTGAAAAAGAAAAACTAGTTCATGACTTTTGGTATGATGAAGAAGATTTTAAAACATGTTTAATAGAATGGGAAAGTGCTATTATAAATGATCCTGTAAACTTTAAAGATTCAGAATTTCTATTTGAAACATTTGATATTTATGAGTGTACATATCAAATGTTATTAGAATTTTATAATAATAAAGATATCGCAGATAGAATATGGGATGAAATAGAATTTTGTAAAACTATGCGTAAACTAAGAGAAGTTTCAAATAAGAAAGAATTTGTGCCTAAAAAAGAAATTAAATAAAAAATTAATAATTAAGCTAACAGTTGTTAGTTTTTTAAATGTGATTATGTTATAATTAATTTAGTATTTAGAATATTAGAGGTGTAGTATGAAAAATTTTAAAAAATATTTAGTGTTGATAAGTTTATTAATTATACCAAGCGTTGTTTTTGCAAGTACTAATAACGAAATTTCAATTTACGAGGCATTGTCTTATGAATTGCTTCTTACAATATTTTCAGTTATTTTTTCTTTAAAACCATTATCAAGGTTATTTTCAAAAACTGATGCTGATGGTGAAAAACTTTTCTTGAAAATGTTTTGTATTAGAATTTTAATATTAATTGTTTTTGATTTATTTATTACTACTAATATATATATTTTTGATGTTATAGTGATATTTCTTTCGGCTTTTTTGATTGTACCTATATGTAGTGCAATAAAGAAAAAAGATCCTTATAAAAATGTACAAGCTATGCCTAATATAACAGTAACCTCACAAATGGCTAATAAAACAAAATCAAGAGTAATTATTAAATGTGCTAAATGTGGTAATGTAATGAATGTTAATGATAAATTTTGTACTAATTGTGGAGAAGCATTTAGTGGTAATAATGCTGTGGTTAGTGAAGAAAATATTGAACTAGTAAATCCACATAATTTTGATATAATTTTTCAAGCAAAAGATGATGATAAACTATTAGAAGCATTTATAGATAGAGAACTTAAAAAAGCAGAATTTAATCTTGATACTAATCTTTTACCACAAGAATTAATGAAAAGAAAAAATATCTTTAATATTATATTTTCAGTATTGATATTTGTTTATGTATCTCTTATATTCTTTCACTTTCCACTTATAACATATATTATTGGAATAATAATACTATTTATATTATCTAAATTAACTAAAAAATATAATTTAGTAAATTATTTAAAGAAAGAAATTAAGTCAAGACCTAGTGAAAAAATATCTAATATAATTATGAATACTAAAGTTTCATTGGTGAAAGATAATAGTAAAAAGAAAAATATAGTATTTATATTAATTGCAGTTATTATTCCTCTTGTAATATTTTATGAACCTAGAATAATGTATGAAAAAACATTTGGTGGTTATGCGGTTAGATTTTATACTTTTGGACTTACTAATTATAAAACTGCAACTATACCTGAAACATATAAGAATGAAAAGATTGTTGAATTAAGAGGTAATACATTTTCTAATATGCCATTTTTAGAAAGAGTTAATCTTCCAGATAGTATTAAAGAAATAAGAGGTCAGGCATTTAAAAATGATAGAAAATTATCAGTTGTAAATATACCATCAAGTTTAGAATACTTAGGTGGTGGTGCTTTTTATAATTGTACAAGTATTACTGAAATAACACTTCCTGATACTTTAACTGAATTAGGGGGAGAAGCATTTTATAATGCAAGTTCACTTAGATATATAAAATTATCAGAAAATCTTACTGAAATAAAAGGAAATACTTTTGAAGAATGTACGTCTCTTACTAGTATTGTAATTCCTGATAAAGTTACTAGAATAGGAGGACATGCATTTTATCATAATACTTCATTATCAAGTGTTACAATTACAAGAAATAGTAAACTTACTGAAATAGGTTCGAGTGCTTTTAGACAGTGCTCAAGCCTTCAAAATATAATATTCCCATGTGGGACATATGTTAATGAAAGAGCATTTAAAGAAAGCCCTACAAGCGCACAATGTTATAAATAGAAAGAGTGGTAAATATGAATAATACAAAATTTATACATCTATTATATGTTCCAACTATGGCATGTAATATGGCATGCAAATATTGTTATCTTGAAGATAATACAAAAGATGAATATAGTAATATTGATTCTATTGAAACATTAAAATATGCGATTAATAAATTCAAAAAAGATAATGTTATTCCATTTAATATCTCACTTCATGGAGGAGAAGTAACAACTCTTTCCAAAAAAGAATTTCATGATTTAATAAAATATATAAATGATTACTATGAAGAAAATAAAGATATAATTACAAATGCTGGTTTCAAAGTAGGAAAACCACATATAAAAACTAATCTATATGGACTAGATAAACATATAGATACAATTAAAGAATTTAACGTGTCTATTTCTGGTAGTCTTGATTTACCACTATCACTTCATGATGAATATAGAGTTACTAAAGGAAATAATAAAACATTAGATAAAATACTTAGTAATATAGAACTATTAAAAGATATTCCAAATAAAAAGAAAGTATCTTCTACAATATTTAAAGAACATTATGATAAAATAGACGAAATAATTAATGATATTAAATTCTTACATAAAAATACTTGTTTAGATATGAATGATTTTAATTTTATGATAGGATTTGATTATAATTCTAATGGTATACTTCATCACATAACTGAAGAAGAACAAGTATTATTTTATGAAAGAATGCATAAAGAATTCGATGGTACAGATTTAGACTATGGAGTAAATGGTCCATGGTTTGATGAATTTGGCCCTGAATATTGTTCTAATTGTGATAACTGTGGTAAAAAGTTCTTCTTACTTGAAAAGAATGGAGATATCTATTCATGTGTAAGAGGTCAAAAAAATAAAGATTATTACTATGGAAATATATATAAAAATACTATAGAGGAAATATTAACTAATGCAGAACTAAAAATATTTAATAATCATAATAAACTACCATTTAATGATGAATGTGCTAAGTGTGGATACTTATATTTATGTAAAACAGGTTGCCCATTTGTGAAGAATAACTATAATACTAATAAAAGTTATACATGTTTATTACAACAAAAAATGTATAAAGATAGAAATTATTCAAAAGATATATATAATGATGAAACAGTTTATAAATATCTATCTAATATGAGAAATATAGATCTTACTAAATATATACCAAATAGAATAAGTAATAACAATCAAGATTTACTGAGTATAATTAATAATGATAAAAACTTAAAATATATTTATGATGATGATTCATTTATATTATCAGTAGATGGAATAGAATTTAAATTAGAGTCTCAAATTATAAAGAAAACTAGAGATATAGTCTATATCACTAAAACATCTAAAGTAGAAATATATATGAAAAAGAATTTAATAAATGAAGTATGTGATTATCCAGAAAATAATTCATTATATATAATGCTATTATCTGGTGATTTAATTACGTATGGAGATGAAAATAGAACTAAACAAAGACATATCGCAACACATCAAATATATAAAGGTGTTTTAGATAATATTGTTTCTTCTAAAAAAGGATATTATAAATATGATATATCATCTTTAATAAAAGAATATAGTAAAGAATACTCAATAAGTGATCCAAATAATATATTCTTTACTACATCATCTTTAAGAGATTATCATTATTTAAAGCAAAAGAATAATGCATATTATCATATAAATGCTATAAATTTACCATTTCAAAATATTGAATTTTATTATATAGATAAGGAGTTATAGAATGAATAAAGAACCAGAAACATATGAAGAATTAATAAGACAAAAAAGATGTATTGACTTAACTAAATATTATGAACTTAGTATGGATGATTTAAATAAAATATATACTTTTTTAGAAGAAAATAAAGATGGACAAGTAAGAGGTGGTCTAACAGAGCTTTCACTTGTGAAAAAGAATGTAAAAGAAAATGAAACTATGAAAGTAAATCTTATAAATAAAAGTATTGATGGACTTGTAATGGATAATGAAAAATTTAGCCTTATACCACATTATGAACCTACAACGTGGAGTAGTAGTGGATATAGTGGAGGGTATAGTGGTGGTTCATCAAATAACAATAATAATAACAATAACAACAATAATAACAATAATAGGTAGGTGATAATATGTCATTAATATCAGAAGATACACAATATAATAAATTAAGAAAATTACATATAAATATTAAAACAAAATATATAACTGGTAATAAAATACTAGAACGTAATACAGATAACAGTTATAATGATGATATCTTAGATGGTATAAGATGTAAAAAAGAATATTATCTAAATGATAAATTAGTTCACACAGAAAATAAATTTGATTCAAGAATTACATATACATTTATATCAAAAGAAATGGAAAATAAAGATTATAAATGTCCTAACTGTGGTATGAGTGGTAAACTACATGATTTCTTAGATGGTTGTCCATACTGTAAAACATATTATAATATAGATTATACAAATAAAGACCTAGGTAGTAAATATCACTATGATAGAGTACTTAGAAATACAAAATATAGAATCTTTACAGGAATAATAGATATTATAATAAGTTTATTTCTTACATATTTATTTATAATTAATACATCAAGAACATTTAATTCTTATGATATATCTAAAATATTTATATATGGATTTATATTATCATTAATACTTTATTATTTCTTTTATATAATAGATGCTTATATAATATTAGGGCCTATTAAAAGATATAAAGATAAACAAAATCAAAAACAAATTGACTTTTGGAAAAGTACAAAAATAAATAAGAAAAACTTTTTTAATAATTATAACTATGAAGTAAGAAATAAATATTATTCTAAATCTAATATTATTGATTATGATGTTATTGATTTTGATGATTTTAAAAGTTATAAAAAGAATAATGATTTATATATTGATATTGATGCTTATGTAAGAATTGTATATTTTGATAATGGTAAAATAACGTCAAAGTATTTAGAAGAAAAATATACATTTAAAAAGATAAGTAATGATGTGTTAGATTTAAAAGATGGAGCTAATATGATTAAATGTCATAATTGTGGTGCTTCTATTGATGCGAAAAAAGGTGAATGTGAATTTTGCCATACTAAAATTAAATATCTTCAAGAATGGATAATTATAGAATAAAAGAATGTATAGAATGATTAATAGTTAAATAACTAATTATTAAAATATTAGGATTGGAGTGATAAACATAAACAGTACAATAAAAGATATTACTGATTTTATTTTTATAGGAAAAACTATTGACGAATTATCTCATTATGATTTGTTAATTATAAATGCTGATTGGGCTGAAGAAAGTCTTGCTAACGACATGCAAATAATGTTTAAAAGGAATATAATAGATGAAAACACTTTATTTATTATATGCGAAGGTCATGGAAATAATAATGTAAGAAGTGCTAGTATATTAGTAAACTTATTAAAAGAAAAAGGATTATTAAATAAAATCATAATTAGTGATAAGTACATTAGTAATCCTGAAATATTAAAAAATATAAATAAACTTGTTGATATAAGTAAATTTAATAGAATTTTAAGAATTGCAAAAGATTTTGTTGCTAGAAGATGGTTTATGAATGCTAGAAAATATAATTTTCCAATAGATAAATGTGATTTTTATGGAATAGTTGATAATAGAAATATTAGTAAAAGTGATTGGTGGAAAAGTGAAATTGGAATTAATCAAGTTATGATGGAATTTATAAATATAGGTAAATTAACTATTGATAAAGAATTAAAAATTGATTAAATAATTAAAATACAAGTTATAACTGATTTAAAGACTTTAAAATTAATAGGAAAGTAGAAATATTATAATTAAACAAACAGAAGGTAAAGATAGTTTAGAAGAGGTTGCTCTTTATAATGTTGATATCTTATTTAGTGAGAATTGGAATGTTGAATCAATCGATTTAAAAATAAGATGTATTATTACAGTATGTCTAGTGATATTACTGATAATTCACTTGAATATTATTTAGAAAATACATCAAATGAATGGTGTGAACCAGTAAATGATGAAGAATATAATAACTTAAAATAAATTCAAAAATAATAACGAAAATAATAGTAAAAATTTTGCTTATATGTTAAAATAAATGTATAAAAATCAAAGGGGGAAAGTTATATGAAAAACGAAATAATTTTATTTGAAAATCAAAATGTAAAACTAGAAGTTAATATGAAGGATGAAACAGTATGGCTATCTTTAGATCAAATGGCTAAACTTTTTGGCAGAGATAAATCTGTTATTTATAGACATATTAAAAATGCCATGGAAGAAGAATTAGATGATTCAGTTGTTGCAAATTTTGCAACAACTGCTAAAGATGGTAAAACATACCAAGTTGATTACTATAATTTAGATATGATTATAAGTGTCGGTTATCGTGTTAAATCACAAAATGGTATTATTTTTAGAAAATGGGCAAGTCAAATATTAAAAGATTATATGATTAAAGGATATGCAGTAAATCAAAAAAGATTAGAATATCTGGAAAAAACAGTTAAACTAATTGATATTGCTAATAGAATAGATGGAAAATTAAATAATGGTGATGCAAGGGAAATATTAAAAGTAATAGGTAACTATTCAAAAGCTCTTGATCTTTTAGATGATTATGATCATAAGACATTATTAAAGCCTAAAGGAAGTAATAGTAAAGAACAAATTAAATATGAAGACTGTTTAGATGTGATTAATAAATTAAGATTTAATGAAGAAAGTGATATTTTCGCTATTGAAAGAGACAAAGGATTACAGGCAATAATTGGAAATATATATCAAACATTTGATGGAAATGATGTATACAAAAGTATTGAGGAAAAAGCATCTAATTTCTTATATATGATTGTTAAAAATCATGTCTTTATCGATGGAAATAAAAGAATAGCAGCAACTTTATTTATATATTTTTTAAACTATTATAATATTTTATATAAAGATGATAAGCAAGTTATTGATAATAACACTTTAACAGCACTAACTATATTAATAGCAGAATCTAATCCAAAAGAAAAAGAAGTAATAATTGATTTAGTTATGAATTTTTTAAATTAAACTTAAAGGAAATAATAATATGAACAAAAAATTAATAGTTTATTTTTCATATACTGGCAATACTAGAAAAATAGCAAACATGATTAAAGACAAACTAAATTGTGATATTTTAGAACTTAAGCCAGTAGAACCTTATAGTACTGATTATCAAAAAGTAGTAGATGAAGAACAAAATCTTGAAGGAAGTAATCATTTAAGAAAATATCAAGATATAAATGTTAACTTAAATGATTATGATACAATTATACTTGGAACTCCTGTATGGTGGTATAGAGAAACACCAGTAATAAGAACATTCTTAAAAGAAAATGATTTATCTAGTAAAACAATAATTCCTTATGCGACAAATGCAGGATGGCTTGGTAAAACATTTATTGAAATAAAAAAGTTATGTACAAACTCTAAAGTTCAAAATGAAATGAATATTGTCTTTGAAAGTTATAATGATGAACTTGTTACATTAAAGAGTGATATAGATAAATGGATTAATGATATAATGGCACTATGAAGTGTCATTTTAATGTGATACAATATTTGCGGTGATAAAAATGATATACAGCTTAAAATATAAAACACCAGTAGGTTTTGATGATATAGTTTTATATAGTGATGGAGAGTATTTAACTGGACTTATTTTTGATAATGATAAGATTGATTTCAATTATAAAAAACTAGATATATTTGATGAAACTATTAAATGGTTAGATATTTATTTCAGCGGCAAAACACCTAATTTTATACTAAAAATTAAACATACAAATTTAACTTCATTTAGAGAGATGGTATATGATATTAATATGAAAGTACCATATGGAAAAGTTATTACTTATGGGGATATAGCAAGTGAAATAGCCAAAAAGAAAGGTATTAAGAAAATGTGTTCAAGAGCGGTAGGAAATGCTCTTCATGTAAATCAAATATGTTTAATAATTCCTTGTCATAGAGTGATTGGTTCTAATAATGATTTAATCGGTTATGGTGGTGGCATTAATAATAAGATAAAGTTATTAGAACTAGAAGGAATAGATATAAGCAAATATAAATACAAAAGGAAATAGATTATGAAAAGATGTAAGTGGTGTAATTTAAATAATCTAAAATATATAGAATATCATGATAATGAATGGTGTAAATTAAATACAAATGATAAATATTTACTTGAAATGTTAATACTTGAATCATTTCAAGCAGGCCTTTCATGGGAATGTGTTCTAAATAAAAGAGATAGTTTTAGAGAGTGTTATGATAATTTTGATATTGATAAAATTTGTAATTATGATCAAGATAAGATAGATGAGCTTCTAAATAATAAGAATATTATAAGAAATAGATTAAAGATTAATGCTAGTATCAATAATGCAAAAATATTTAAAAGTATACAAAATGAATATGGAACATTTTATAATTATTTAAAAAGATTCACAAAAGATAAAATTATATATGAAGTAGATAAAACTCATAATGATATAACTGATAATATATCAAAAGATTTAATAAAAAGAGGCATGAAATTTGTAGGTACAACTATAATATATTCATATTTACAAGCGATAGGCATTATTTATTCTCATGATAAAGAATGTTATTTGTATAAAAAATAGTATTCTTTGTATCCTTTGTTCGATTTTTCTTGAAATTTTCATATAAATGTTGTATACTATGGTTCCCGAGGTGAAGATGATGAATAAAATAGGGTTAAATAAATTTGATTATAAAACTGATTACATTAAGTTTTTAGCAGTAGCTCTTAGCAGTGATGCTGTTGTTATGGATAAAAGTCTTAAAGAAATGTGTGTAAAACAAATAATAGATATGTTTCGTGAACCAGATATGTATACTGACTTATTTATATTTAAGAAAATTATACTTAGAAATCCTGATATAGATGATAATGTAAAAAGAGAATTACTTGAAAGTATTTGGGGAAGCGATGAAGAATATGATGATATGATAAGTAGACTTGAATGGCAAGTAATTGGAACAATTCCTTCTAGTGAAGGCTTTGTAATTCCTAGTGATAAAGTTAGTATGTATGATTATAGTTTACAAGATTTAGAAAGAATGTATCAAAATCCTGCTTCTGCTAGAATTGTTCATGAAGAAATAGAATTATGTAGAGAATTAAAAAAATTTAAACCTGAAAATAAAGGCGCAGTATTAAGTATTATAAAAGAAGGTAAACTAGATGAAAGATAAAGGACCAATAGTGTATTGCTATGGTGATGATGTTAGAGTAATGATAAGTAGTGATGGTATAGTTTTAGCATCTTGTGGATTAAGTAGTTTAATTTGTTATGATCCTGCTAGAACATATGAAAGTGAGACAACATTTAGAGGAATAACTGTTGAAGAGTTATCAGGTATACTACATGAATACGGAAATATACATGTTGCTGAATCTTTTGATGAAGTAGTACTTGAAGAACGTAAAAAATCAAATATATTACAAAGAATATTTAGAAATAGAAGATAAGGTTCTATTTCTTTTATTTTTTTGATAAAATATATATGGTGAATATATGGAAAAGAAAGAGAGAATAAGCATTCCTTCATATACTTTAGGAGAAGAACTTGTTAATGCTATATCACATGGAATATTTGCATTACTTAGTATCTGGGGCCTTGTAATGCTTATCATTAAAGCACATGGTGGACTAGAAATAACAACTGTTACATTATATGGAACGACAATGATACTTCTATATACTATATCTTGTATATATCATTCGTTAAGTCCTAGAATAACAGGTAAAAAAGTAATGAGAGTTCTTGATCACTGTAATGTATTTTTACTTGTATTTGGTACAATCATACCTATTGCTTTAGTTGGAATAGGAGGATACCTTGGATGGATATATTTTGGAATAAGTGCATTTATTACAGTTATTGGTATTACTTTTAGTGCGATTAATGTAGATAAAAATCAAAAAATAGAAGTAGTGTGTCACTTAATAAATGGATGGAGTGCATTATTTTTAATAAAGAAACTTATTAGTAATATTGGAATATATGGAGTAATACTAATTATTGCAGGAGGACTTATTTATTCACTTGGAACAATATTATATGCTCTTGGATCTAAAAAGAAATATATACATTCAGTATTTCATTTCTTTTGTATAGCAGCATCAATATGTCATTACTTTGCAATATACTTATTTGTTTTGAGGTAGATTATGTTAGTAATAGAAAAAGATAAAGATAAAATGAGAAATTATCATAGATGTAAGGATATGATAAATTTAATTGATTATTTTCCTGAACTCAGTCCAATTGTTGATTTAACTATTGTTAAGGATTATAAAGATTACTTAGATAATTATGATGTAACAAGTAAATTATTATGCACTAGAAATGATACATTAATTACTAAATCCTCAATGAAAAGCGTTGAGACTAAAGGTATAAAAGATAATGTTGAAGAAATATTTAAGAAGATAAAAGAAATAGATAAAGATGGTGTATTAGTATTATTTAATTTGAATCATGAGCCTAGTCAAAGATATAATAGATATGCAGGTATAGCAGTAAGCGTAAGTTTAGGTAATGAGATTATTATTGAAGCAGTAGGTAAAGGGTTTGATGGTAGAGAAGTATCTAAAGGAATTTGTACTCATGAAAGATATTGCATTCCATGGTATGAAATAAGAAATGTTAGTATTGGTAATTTTAAAAAATATAGAACTTATTTAATAAAAGATAAAGAATATAAAAATACTAGAAATGATAGAATTAATTTTTTAAAGAGTGTTATACATAATGAAGATGTAGAAAAATATATACCAGAAAACTATAATGAGATACCTGACTTTATATGGATGGATGTAATAAAAAATGTAATAAAGAAATTAGAAAAGATGGAAGATGAACTAAAAAACTATAATATGAATGAATTCTCAATAAGTGGTCACACTGAAGGGAAAAGATATTTGCCATGGCAAATGTTTGATAAAAGTAGATATGTAAGGAGTAATCATGAATAAATATTTAATAATACCAATTACTATTATAATAATAGTGTTTATAGGAGTAATAACTTCATTATTTAAGAAGGATGATGTAAATAATATGATAGATATGAAATTTGATAATATTAGTGATCTTGATATTGATACTAAAAGTATAACTATAAAGATTCAAAATAGTGATGAATTTAGAGTTAAAACTGATTGTGATTGCATTAATATTAAAAATGAAAATGGTAAACTTGAAATAGAAGAGAATAAATATATAGTTGATAAAATGAAAAAGATTATATATTTATATATACCAAGTAATACTATATTTAATGATGTAGATATTGATATTAAGAGCGGTCTTATTGAAATTGATAACTTAAATACTAAAGAATTAGAAATTGATAATATGAGTGCTAGTATTAAAATAAACAATTTAAATGTAAGTAGTAATTTTGATATAGATAATACTAGTGGAACAATTGATATAGAAAATAGTAATATTAATAATATAGATGCTGATATTAAGAGCGGTGTAATTAATATAAATAGTTTACTTACAGGTAATAATCATTTAGAACTTAAAAGTGGAACAGTTAATTTAAATTTAAAAGGTGATGATTATAGATTTAAAACAACTAAAATATCTGGTATAATAAATATTAATGAAGGAGGGGAGAATGTTAATAGTAATGGTAATACTTTTATTGATATAGAAGTAATAAGTGGTACTGTTAATGTGTTAACAAAGTGGTGAAAATATGAAATTAATTGATGTAACTTGTCCTAAATGTAAGGCAGTAATGAAAGTTGATAAAAGTAAAAAGGAGTTAACTTGTGAATTTTGTGGTAATAAGATACTTATTGATGATGAAGTAAAGAAAGTAAAAATATTACATGCAGGACAGATAACTGAAGAACAAGAGTTTAATAATGCTGAAGCAAATCTAAAATTTAAAGATTATATAAAAGCATATTATGGATATAAAAGATTATCTATGAGATATGCTGATAATAAAGAGGTATGGCTTGGATTACTTAGAAGTTCAACTGAAGACTTTACTAAAAAAGAATATAATCCTGAATATGAAGAATACTTTAATAAATATGAAAGTTTAGCAGAAGAAAAAGAATTATCTAAATTTAAAACTAAGTATGATAAATATATGAGTACTTTTAGTGAAAAAGATAAAAAAGAAGCAATAAAGAAATTAAAGAAGTTGAATCGTAGTAATGTATGGATAGTATTTGTTCCTGTTGTTATGGTTATTATTATAGGTTTTATAGTATTTGGTGGTGTTTTTTCGATGATAAGAAGTAATATGAAAAAAGACCCAACTGATATATTTAAAACAACAGAAAAACTTAAGACAAAAGAAGAATATCAAACTGAAATAGATAATTTACAAAGTCAAATTGATCAAGAATTTAATACTATTAAAGATGAATATAATAAATTAAAAGAAGAAGTAAAACCTACTAAAGATAAAATAGATGACTTAAAATTGAAACAAAATAAAGAATTTAGAAAAAATGGTTTTAGTAAGAAATATAATGACTATGAAAATCAAATTAATGATCTTAAAGATAGTATTGCTGATAAAGAAGGTTCAATAAGCTATTATAAATTATGTATAGAAAATAAATATTGTTATTTTGGAACTAGTAGTGCTATGAAAAAATATGATAGTTTAGTTGATAAAAAAGATAAATTAGAAGATGAAATGAATGAAAAATATAATTAGGGAGATATATAATATATGAAATTAATATTATTAAGACACGGGGAGAGCGTTTGGAATAAAGAAAATAGATTTACTGGATGGACTGATGTAGATTTATCTAGTAAAGGTGTAGAAGAAGCTATTAATGCTGGTAAAATAATGAAAAATAATAATATTACATTTGATGTAGCTTTTAGTAGTGTACTTTTAAGAGCGAAAAGAACATTAGATTTAGTACTTAAAGAAATGAATGTAAATGTACCAGTATATTATAGTTATAGATTAAATGAAAGACATTATGGAGCGTTACAAGGTCTTAATAAAGATGAAACTAGAAAGAAATATGGAGAAGAACAAGTTCATATATGGAGACGTAGTTATGATGTAAGACCACCTATGTTAACTATAGACGATCCAAGATATCCAGGTAATGATCCATTATATAAAGATTTAAGTAAAGATGAGTTACCACTTACAGAATGTTTAAAAGATACTTTAGAAAGAGTACTTCCATATTATAATAATGAAATTAAAACTCACTTATTAAAAGGAGAAAATGTTCTTATTGTAGCTCATGGTAATAGTATAAGAAGTATTATTAAATATATAGAAAATATAAGTGATGAAGATATCATGAATGTTGAAATACCTACCGCTGTACCTTATATATATGAACTAGATAATGAACTTAATATCATAAATAAGACTATACTAAATCATTAAAATATAGTATAATATAAAACCAATCTGGAGGATATATGTTGAAACGCGAATTCAAAATGAAAAATGGGAGGTATCATATGAATAAACAAAACACAAAGAAATTAGTTATTTATGGAGTACTTGGTATATTCTTACTTATAACTATACTTAGCAGTTTTCAAACAATCAAGAGTGGTGAAGTAGGACTTAAAGTAAGATTTGGTAAAATAGTTAATACCCAATTAAATGAAGGATTAAATTTAAAAATACCTTATATTGAAGATATAGTTACAGTAAATATAAAGGTACAAAAATTAGAAATTGAGACAGAAAGTTCTAGTAAAGATTTACAAACAATACAAACAACTCTAGCAGTAAACTATAGAATTAATAGTGATAAAGCAACTTATCTTTATAGAACAGTTGGTAATAATTATGAAGCAACTATCTTAGAACCAGCTATTAAAGAAAGTATAAAAGCTACTATTGCTAAATATACAGCAGCAGAAGTAATTACAGAAAGAGCAGAAGTATCAAATAATTGTTTAGATGACCTACAAAAGAAAGTAGAAAAATATGGTATAACAATTGACAACTTTAATATAACTAATTTAAGTTTTAGTGAAGAATATAGTAAAGCAATTGAAGATAAACAAGTAGCAGAACAAAAGTTAGAAAAAGCTAAACTTGATGCTGAAAGTAAACTTGTTGAAGCAGAAGCTACTAAAAAAGCAAATGATTTATTAAAACAAAGTCTTACTGACAACCTAATCGCAAAAGAATTTATCAATAAATGGGATGGTAAACTTCCAACTACTTATGCTGGTAAAGATATACTAAGCATATTTAATGTAAAATAAATGTAAGAACCAATAAAGAAGTAGAAATACTTCTTTTCATTTGATAAAATATTTTTAGGAGGAAAGAATGTGAAAAGAGAAAAAATTTGTGTTGCTTTAGTTATTTGTTTGAGTATTATTTCAATTAGTCTGATAGGCTATATAATTTATAACCATAAAAGTGAAAAGGACGATAATAAGACACCAAATACGCCTAACGAAGTAATACCAGGAAATAATGATAACGATGAAAATGATAATAATAAAGAAATTATTAATATTGAACTTACAAATAATGGTATTAAAGAAATAGAAAGTGATACTGAAAAAGCAGAATCAGTTACATATAAAGTTAAAATAAATAATTCATTATTAGAAATATATTATAGAAAAGGTTATATATATTTTGATATAAATGGTGAACTTTCTTCAGTTTATACAGGCGATAATAGTACATTATATAAATTAGAAAAGTATAATGATTATGTATTTGTTACTTTAAATTGTCAATGTGGAATACCAGCAGTAGATTATGCAATTGATTTAAAAGAAAAGAACTTTACTGAAAAGTTATGTTCTCCATCAAATAATGGAACATGTAATGGTTATAAATATACAGAACTATTACCAAATCAATATTTAGAAATTCAATATAATGTAAATTATAATACAAAAAATATATCTATAAGTAAAAGTGAAAAATTTAATTGTGATGATTATAAAGAATGCAATAATGATACTTGTAAAAGAAGAATAGAATTTTGTAATCCATATGTTGATTAATATTTAGAAGAAGTAGAAACACTTCTTTTATTATGGCAAATTCGCTACATTTGAAATTCTTTTTTAAATATGATATAATAAATCTCGCTTGCTTAAAAATGAGGAGTGATTAAAAATTATATGATATTAAGTAAATTATTTATTACTTTAAGCTTAATTGCAAATATATTTGGAAGTAATAAAGAAATAATAATTAATCATGATTATTTAGATAGTCATATTAATTTAAGTGTTAAACACTTTGAAGTTGAAAGGGAAGAATATGAAAAATTAAATACTTTTAATGGAGAAACAGTAGATGAAATTGCTACTAAATTAAATAGATATTTAAATTCTACATTAAAAGGTAAAGGTGAATTTATAGCTAAATATTCTATAGAAGTGGGTATGGATCCTTATCTTGCGACTGGCGTTATGCTTCAGGAAACTGGATGTCAATGGACTTGTAGTTATCTTACAAGAGTATGTAATAATGTTGGTGGTAATAAAGGTAAACCAGGATGTAATGGAGGAAGTTATAGAAGATTTAATTCTATTGAAGAAGGAATTAAATTTGCGATTAACAAATTAAACTCTTATTATAAAAAAGGACTTACAACTACTGAACAAATTGGACCAAAATATGCAAGTGATCCAAAATGGTCAGTAAGAGTTAATAGATATATAAATAAATTAAAAAAATAATTATTTGAAAGTTGGGGGGATAAAAAGAGTATGGATGATAATATTTATTTACATGCGATAAATGCTACTAATAATGGTGTTTATATTGATACATATGATACTTATATTTTATTATGTAAAATACTTAAATGTCATGCTCTTTTATCTTCAAGATTACAAAAAACACTATCTAATGAAGGATTTAATGGTATTGATTATATTTCACTTTGCGATTATTCAAAGAGAGATATTATGGCAGGAGTTAATGAAGACTTTAATGCATTTTGTACATATATAAGATATTCATTATCAATTATGTTTCCTAAAGATAAATTTGATGTTATAGAACCAACTATAATAGAAGCACCAACACTTAGAACAGCAAAGGATTATGCTAAAATGAAAAAGCTAGGTTTGCTTAAAGGTAATCAAAGATATAGTGATATGCCTGATGAAGTACAAGTTCGTGATAAAGTTTCACTTGAACATATGATAGGTCTTACTTATCCTATACATTTAGTACGTGATAATGGTGAAAGTTTTGCAAAGAAAATGGAGAGAATAATGTGTGACTTAGATACTATGAATTATGCACTAAGTGAAAATGGATATAATGTACCAATTTATGATGTTGATACACTTGCTAAATTAGATAGTTCAAGAGAAGCAGAATACGTTCTTAGACATGAAATGAGATATTATAAGTAAGAGTTAATTCTTACTTTTTATTATGCTTAATTCTAAAAAGATGAATAGCAATAATAATAGATATGTAAATGAAATATTAAAAGTTTAGATAACTATTTAATAAAAATTTAATAAATTATAGATATTTTATGTTCACTTTGATATAATTATTTTACAAGAAAAAATATGAATGGAGTAGTTATGGAACAAGTAAATAAATCTAATGAAAGTAGTACAATTGAAGAATCTAAAAAAATTAATAAATTATTAGATAAAGGTGATATTACTAGTATTTTACCTATGCTTTCAACTGAAGATAGAGAAGAGTTAACAGAAAGAGTTAATGAAGCATATGAAGAGAAAAATAGTAAGCTTTTTGAAAGACATTTAGAAACTACAAAAGCTGAAACACAGGAAGAAGCAGAAAAGAGAAGAAATCAAGAAGATATGCAAGATACTATTACTAAAACTGACTTATTGAAAAGTAAATTTAAAAAAGCATTTAGAAAAGACGTAACAGAAAATCTAAGAGATTTAAAAGAAAGTAATGCGAATGGTGAATATTTATCATCAACTGATAAGCACTTTTTAGAAGATAATGATGAAGTAGCACTTGATAATTCTGAACAAGCAAGGCATAATAAAGAAAGAGAAGAAAAATTTAAAAATATGGCAGATTTAGGTAGAATAAATACTGCTCATGATTTAACTAATAATAGAGATAGAATTATGTCTGAAATTAATAGAATAATAAGTGAAAAACAACAGTTTATCGCAGGTGGTGGTGATTTAAATAATTGTAGGGTTAATTATGATAGAAAATTAGAACAGTTATATGGAACACTAAATGATGTTGATATGGCTATTGAAGCATTTGAAAAAGGTAACTCTCATAAAATGTAATTATTTATTTAATTTCATATCACTATTAAAAAACTATTGACAAAATGGTATCAAATAAACTATAATCTACTCATAAGCAATGAAGGAAAGTAGTAGTTATTTATCTTCCTTAATAGAGAGTTAGTGTTTGGTGGAAACTAATAATAGGTAAATAATGAGTAAAAGTACGTGACAATTTCCAGAGCAAATAAGCATGTCTGCTATAAAGACTAAAAGGTAGAAATAATGAATCTATGAAGTAAGATGGTACAGCGAACATAATCGCTCTTACAAATTAGATTCTTTTTTTGTTTATAAAGGAGGAATTATTATGGCTAACAAATATAGAAATATATATTGTGGTGAAGTAACAAAAGAATATGAAAATAAGGAAGTAAGAGTTGCTGGATGGATTGAAAATGTAAGAAATCTAGGAAGTTTAGTATTTATTGCATTAAGAGATGAAACAGGTATAGTACAACTAATTAGTGAAAATACTGAATATAGCCGTCTTAATCGTGAAAGCACTGTTACTGTTTTAGGTAAAGTAGTTTCAAGAACACCAGATATGGTTAATAAAAACATGAAAACTGGTGAAATTGAAATTGAAATTAAGGAGTTAGAAGTACTAGGTGATGTATATAAAACGCTTCCATTTGAAGTTAAGAATAGTAAATCATCTAGTGAAGAAACAAGACTTAAATATCGTTATTTAGATTTAAGAAATAAGAGTGTGCATGATGGTATTAGATTTAGAACAGATGTAATTGATTTCATAAGACATACAATGAAAGATATGAAATTTACTGAAATACAAACACCAATCTTAACAGCATCTAGTCCAGAAGGAGCAAGAGACTTTATCGTAC
>OIZL01000568.1_pt1 | contig 26476 bp, 22 predicted proteins | sample 1588541 | NCBI WGS metagenome assembly OIZL01 (sample SAMN03283285) | human gut metagenome | biome: human-associated habitat; material: feces | host: Homo sapiens | place: Peru | collected 2012 | reverse complement strand
CTTCAAATATATGTTTCAAGTGTAAACTTATATTATCTGTAGAACATTCAAAAACTTTTGACATTCCTTTTTGTGATAGCCATAAAGTTTCATCTTTATAAATAGCATCTACTATAATATTACCTTCACTATTTTTATATATAATTAATTTATTATCTTCCATTAATAATCTCCTTTCCTTTAGTTTTTCATAAGTCTCATTCTTCTCTTTTTTCTCGATTTTTACTAAAAATGTACTAGAAATGTAAAAAGAAATTTTATTTTTTTCTTTATTTTCAAGGATTTAATAGTGTTTTTTCACAACTTTCCACTTACCAATTTATATTTTTTTATTTTCATTATTCATAAAATCGCTTTCTTTATTAATTAACTATTTTTTCCATTTTCTCTATATTTTTCTTCAAAAATAATTTTGGCTTTTTTTACAAAATAATTGCTTTTATCATACTTAATTTTTGTGCTATCTAGAGCATAAATCATTTTTGGGATAGTATTATACTTTTCATTTTCTTCAATTTCAACGAATAAATATTTATCATTAACATTTTCAACACAAATTTGCAATCTGTCTTTTTCATAAACTTCCACATGGTCAACTATTCTTATTAACTCTTTATAATCTATTGTTTTTAAAAAAGAACTAGCATCATCTTTACTAGTAACTTGTACTTTTGATTTTCCTTGCTTAATTATATTTTCATTCTCATCGTATTCTTTATATTTATACATAAGATAATGCTTCTTATCATCAATACTTCTAATTAAAATGCATTTTTTTAAAACTTCTAACGGATTTACATCTAAATCCACATCATTCGGCACATAATATATATCATCAACGATATAATTATCAACTTTTTTATAATTATTAATGTCAAAAAAACTTATTAGATCTTTTTTTGACATATTAATAGTTACAGTTATCTCATTTTCAAAATTCACTTTATTTATTCCTTTCATTTATGTGAATAATTTTAAATATTTTTTAAATTTAATATTTATATTATTTTTATCAATAATATAACTCATATGTATTTAATGTTTTTCTTATTTTTACATTATCTAGTTGATATTTGTTCTGTTTTCGTTCATATATTCCACATTACTTTAATATTTTTTCGCAAAGGAATTCTATAACATCATTCTCATTTTCTTGAATTTCTTTTTTATCTTCTTCTGTTATATCTGTAAAATATTTATTTAATCTTTTATTTATAGATATTGTATTTAATGGATAACCTGGATTAATTTTATTTGTAGGTTTATCTACTATGTAAAAATCTTCTTTTCTCCAAGTGTAAGTTGACTCTTTGTCCTTGTTTATAACTGCAATTCCGTAAACCCATCTGCAAGTAAGTCTTCCATTTTTTCCATATGTATGAGCCAAATTAGAATAGTATTCTATCATCTCATCATCATTTAATCTTTTTCCATTAACTCTTCTTACATACATACCAGGTTGTTTTTCATCTGGTATTCCATCAATATATAAATTATCATCCATAGCAAATACCGGTAAATCAGACACTTTAGCATATGCTCTTGCTTTAATTAATGCATTTTCTATTGCATTTTTTCCATTTTCTATAACTTCAACTTTTGTATCTATATTATTTAAAGAAATTATTTCAATATTTTTTTCTAGAAGTCCATTTTTAAATCTCTTAACCTTGCTTTCATTTTCAGTTGCAAATAATACTTTTTTCATTTTTTATTTCTCCCTATTCCATTGGTAGCGTAAAGTAATTTTATTTTTATGGAGCACAGTGTGCTCCGCTGCGTTTTTCATAAATTATTTTACACTATCCCATTTTTTTACAACTTAAAGGGTCACTGTATAAATAGTGGCCCTTTTTTGTTGAATAGAAAAAATCGAAGATTTTTCTATTCAACAAAATATGCTATAATCGCTATTGCCTTTGAGATTTCCTCTTTTCATTCGGAAACTCAAATCGGCAAGAACTTTTCTTGTAAATTAATTTCTTATAAAGTTCTATAGTTATTTCTGTCTGCTCTTTCATCATATTTTCTATCGTATCTATCTGTTTTGTAATAAAAATCTGTTTTCTTGTCTACAGGTTTTTTCTCTTGAGCTTTTGCAGCTGCTGTTAAGAAAAACGAAAATATTGGTATTAGCAAACAACATACAGAACATACGATTTGTGTGGCACTCTCTGCGCTTATAGCTCCTGAAACCATAACTCTAGACAATAAATCTGGTCCATAATAAGCTAATGAAGCAGCAGTAAATATTATTGGTCCTATTAATTTATTTTTGGTCATTAAAATAATTGATATTATAGTAATAAATAGCAGTATTATTTCATAATTAGTATTTATTGTTTGTATCATAAAATCAACACCTAGAACTGTTGTTATTGTAACAATTAGTCTAAAAATAAATAATATTACTGACAACATTATTATTAAATAATTTCCCATTGTTCTCATTAGTATCACCTCATTTTAATTTTAGCATTTAACTATATAAAAAGCAAGAAAAAAGACCTAAAAGGTCTTCTTTTACTCTTTATTTATTTCTTTTAATAATTCAAGTTGTGAAATTAACAATGATTCCATTTTTGCCTTATATACATCAAATTGTTTTTGTGTATCTTCTAATTCTTTTTGTTTTATAGAAATTTGATTTGTTAAACAATCTACTTCTTTTTGAGCATTTAATTTAGCTTCATTCACTATTTGTTCTGCCTGGTTCTTAGCAACATTTTTAACTTCTTCTGCTGTTGATTGCGCCATAACTAAAGTATTTTGAAGTGTATCTTCTATTGTTTTATAATGTTGCATGTCCTCTTTTAATTTTAATATTTCACTTTTGTATTCTGCATTTTCTTTGTATAGTTTTTCATATTCAACAGTTAAATCATCTAAAAAATCATCAACTTCATCTACACTATATCCTCTCATTTGTTTTGTAAATCTCTTATTTTCAATATCTAGAGGTGTAATCATAATTAATTCATCCTTTCTGTTTGTTAAACAATAGGGCGAACAGCATCTTGTCCGCCCTATAAATAATATAATATTATTATCCATTTTTCAACCAAGAAACTGAAAGTTTATTTTTTATTTCATCTCTTGCTATTTCTGTAGAAATCTCATAATATGTTGGTGCAATTAAGAATATAGAATTAGATATTTTTTGTATATGTCCATCTAAAGCATGAACAGCTCCACTCATAACATCTACTATTCTTCTTGCGACATCTTTATTTACATATTCTAAGTTAACTATTACAGATTTTCTATTTTTTAAATATGTACAAATTTCTTCTGCTTGTTCAAATGTTGTAGGTTGAGATATAACCATTCTAACTTGTTGAGTTTGTGGCATATTCACAACTTTTTTTCTATTTATATTAAAGAATCTTTTATCTTCTACTTCATCTTCTTCTGGATCTTCACTAGTAACTTCTTCATCTATATATTCTTCATCTTCGTCTTCTTCTCTTTGATTTACTCCAAACACTTCACAAAATTTATTAAATAATGCCCCTGCCATTATAAAACCTCCTAAAAATATTCCACAGTATTTTTTTCATTTATAGTATCTTACTTTTTATTTATGTTGTCAATAGTTTTTAAAGACGTAATATATTTTTAATATTGTTGTAATGCTATTGTAATATTATTTTGACGGTTTAAGTAATATTTCGTCATATAAACTAATGTTTTTCATATTTTCAATTTCTTTATTTGTGTACCCTAACTCTTTAAGTTCCATACTTGTATAATTTTCTATTATACTATAGTCTTCTGTGCTTTTTAATACCTTAACCAATATTTTATCTGTATACCCTATTCTTTTTCTAACTATAGATTTTTTTCCATCTTCCTCTATAATTGATGAGTTAGGAACTCTTAGTCCTTTGGCACTCCACCATACAATTTCAAATGAAATCTTTCTATAATTTATTAGTTTTTCCACACAGTCTTTTATTTTTAATACGATAAGTTTATTACCATTTTCCTGTTCAGATATATATTCTATAATAGTTTTTATTTCGTCACCTGTTGTTAAATGAATATTTACAGTATCATTTACCTCAGCATTCTTTGCTTCATCTGATTTTAATATTGTAGCAATATAGCAGTAATAGTTATTAACTATTTTTCCACTTTCGTTGCTACTTGGAATCATTTCTCCTGTTTTTAATTTTAAGCCTGATAAATATTCTTCTGTTAATTTATCAATGTTATTTACTGTTAGTTTATCTTCTAATCCATCTACTTTATATGATACAACTCCACTTACTGTTGCATTTATATATTCAGACCCTGAATTCAATTTTTCTTCATATTTACTTCTTTGAGTAACCAGTTCATTTATATATGAACCTGCTGGACTTTGTTCACCTGTCAATTTGGCTTTTTTAGTTAATGCATTATTTATTCTTTTTTTTAGTTCTAATAAATCTGTTTTTTTATTTACAGTTGAAATGCTTCTTAAATTTTCTTCAATTTGTTTGTCTATTGATGCAATATCACTTGAATAAATATTACTATTTTGGGCTATTGCATCTTGGATTTGTACATCTAATTCTGCTATTTTTTTGTTTAAACTTTCCTCATTATTTGTAAAATATCTAAAAATTGGATCCCCTTTTGCTACACGTTGCCCTTCATTTTTTATTTGTGAAATTCCATTTTTATAATTTTCTCCTTGAAATAGCTTTTCATCTCTTATTATATAGCCTACTGCTTCTTCATATGAAGAAATTTCACCATTATCAATCATAAATGTATCTGTAGGATTTATAAATAAAGATATTATGCTATATGTAAAACAAATAACAAATATTAGTAATATTATAGCTGCCAATACTAATTTTATATTCAATTTCACTTTTTTCTTTTGATGCTGCTTTTTATTCAATACTTATTTCCTCCAAAATTTTCTTGATATTTTCTTCTACATCAGCTTGTCCATCTATCCATATAGTTTGTTTATTTTTTCTAAACCATGTAAATTGCCTTTTAGCATATCTTCTTGATTCTTGTTTTATTTTATCTACCATTTCATTTTTTGAAATTTCTCCGTCTAGGTATTGTTTAACTTCTTTGTATCCTAAGCCTTGCATTGAAGTTGGAAAGTTTTTATATTTTGCTAGTAAGTTTTCGACTTCATTAATTAAACCATTATTTAGCATTATATCCACTCTTTTATTAATTCTTTCATATAGTTTTTCTCGGTCATAATTAATTGCAAAAACTCTATAATCATATGGTATTTCATTTAATCTTGATTCTTTTTCTTGTTCTGTTTTGTTTTTTCCAGTTGCTTCATAAATTTCGAGAATTCTAGTAATTCTTTTATAATCATTAGGACTAATTTTTTTCATTGCTTCTGGATCAATATCTAAAGCTTTTTTATATAAAACTTCTAGCCCCTGTTCTTCACTAATTTTTTTTAGTTTTGCTCTATATTCTTCATTAACCTGTATGTCTTTATATTCAATTTCATAAATTAACGCATCAATATATAAACCAGTCCCACCAACCACTATTGGAGTTTTTCCTTTTTTTATTATTTCATCTATTGCATTTTTAGCATCTCTTTTATAATCTGCAACACTATATCTTTCGTCTGGTGAAACGCAATTAATAAGGTAATGTTTTATATCTTTCATTTCTTCAGGAGTAACTTTAGCACTTCCAATATTCATATCTTTATATATTTGCATTGAATCTGCAGACACTATTTCTCCATTAATACGTTCTGCTAATTCAATTGATAATGCTGTTTTTCCAGACGCTGTTGGTCCACAAATTACAATAACTATTGGTTTCTTCATAAAGTTCTCCTCACTATATCAATTTACTTTAAAGCTCTTTTATTTTCTACGAGCAAACTTCTTTTCTATATCTTTCTTATCCATCTTAATTGCAGTTGGTCTTCCATGAGGACATGTAAATGGATTTGGTAATTTTAATAATTCTGTCATTAGTCCATCAACTTCTTGTTTGTCTAAAGACATATGTGCCTTTACTGCTGCCTTACAAGCTACTGTTTCAATAAATCTTTCTTCAATTTCTTGTCTTGCTGTTCTTGCAACTGTATTTATTTCATCAAGTGTTTCCAAAAATAATTCTTTTGTATCTAAATCATAGCAAACCGTTGGAACTCCATTTAATTTTATTGTATTCTCCCCAAACTCCTCAATATCAAATCCAGCTTTTTCGAATATATCCATGTTATCTCTAGCTATGTCCATTTCTTTATGAGTTAATGTTATAACATCTGGAAGTAATAATAATTGAGATTCTTTTTCTCCATTTGAATAATAATTTTTCTTTATTTTTTCATATAGAATTCTTTCATGAGCTGCATGTTGGTCTATTATGTACATTTCATCTTTTATTTGTACTATTATATATGTTGAAAATGCAATTCCAATAAATTTATAATCTGGCTTTTGTTTGATTTCTTCTACTTCTTCAAATACTGAAATATTATTATCTTTTATAATGTCATATGCATCTATCTCTTTTTTATCTTGTGCAATTTTTTCTTCTGTTGAAGCTGGAATTTTTCCAAAAGTTTTTTCATACATAGTATCAAAATTTTCTGCTACTTTTAAATTATCTAATTCGTTTATTTTTTTATTAACCTCTATATTATCTTGTAAATCTACTTTATCAGCAATATTAACTTCTTCTGGTATATTAGCTTTCATTTTAGCTAAGTCAACTAAAATATTACCTATAGATGTTGAATTATCATTTGTACTCTTTAAGCCTTCTCCATTACTTTTTTCAATATTGTTTTCTGTTTGTTGTATTTGATTTTTAATTTCATCTGCATTGATTCTTCTTGTTTCTTCTAGTGTACTGTTTTCTTCATGTCTTGCTTTATACATTTCTTCTACAATATTATTATGAACTTCTTCACTTGGTTTATCATTTTTGTTTCTATTTAAACTAAATAGATTGCTTAGTATATTTCCTCTTTGTGCTTCTTCAACTGCTTGTTTATTATTTTCTATTTCTCTTTCAGGAGAAGATACAAGTTCTGCTTTCAAAAAAGTTTCTTGTATTGCATGATATACACATTTAAACACATTGTTTTCTTCTGCAAATCTTACTTCTAATTTAGCAGGATGTACATTTACATCGACTTTTGATGGATTCATTTCTATGTTTAAAACAACAAATCCATATTTTCCTATTGGTATCATTCCTTTAAATGCTTTTTCTGTTGCACCAGTTAGCACTTTATCTTTTATATATCTTTTATTTACAAAGAACATTTGATTACTTCTGTTACTTCTTGCAATTTCTGGTTTTCCAATTACACCTGTTACTCGCATATTTTCAAATGTATAGTCTACATTAAGAACATTGCTTGCAACGTCTTTTCCATATATAGCATATATAACATCTTGCAAATTATTATTACCACTTGTTTGAATTACTGTTTTTCCAGAGTTTATCAATTTTATTGCAATATTAGGATTTACCAATGCGATTCTAGTTACAACATCCTCTATATATCCTGCTTCTGTAAAGTCTTTTTTCAAAAACTTATATCTTACTGGTGTATTAAAAAATAAATTTTTTACTGTTATGCTTGTTCCAACAGGACAACCTATCTCTTCAAATTCTATAGTTTTCCCTGCTTCGACCACAATTTTATTTCCAATTTGCTCGTCTTTATATCTAGAAACCATTTCAACATTTGCAATAGCCGCTATACTTGCTAATGCTTCACCTCTAAACCCCATAGATTTTATTGTATCTAAGTCACTAGCTTGTCTTATTTTACTAGTTGCATGTCTTTCAAAAGCTATTTCCATATCATCTTTTTGTATGCCTTTTCCATTGTCAGATACACGTATATATGAAATGCCTCCATTTTTTATTTCTATATTTATATTTGTTGCTCCAGCGTCAATTGAATTTTCTACCATTTCTTTTATTACAGATGCTGGTCTTTCAATAACTTCTCCTGCAGCAATTTTATTTATTGTAGAATCATCTAATAAAACTATATTTCCCATATTTTACTCCTTATTTTACTTTTGTATTATTTTCTATTGCATTATATCATTTTAGGTTGCTTTTTGGAATATTTTTTTAAAATTTATCTGAGCTTTTGGGCAGGCACAAGACCTGACCCTACGTTTTATTTTTTTGTATGCTTTGTAGATTGATATTTCGGGCAGGCATAAAATCTGTTCCTACATTTTTTCTAGTAACTCTTTGTTTAAATGTGTTGAATATATATATACTTTACTAACTTTTTTATTTAATGCATTTTCTAAAGCCTTTTTGTATAATTTAAGTTGTTTATTATATTTTAATATTAGTTCTTCTTCGTTTTGTACATAATCTGTTTTGTAGTCAACTAAAACTAATTCATCATTTGCATTTATATAATATAAATCTATAACTCCCTGTACTAATATTTCGTCTTTAATTTCATTATTATAAATCTCATCGGCAGGAAGCATTATATAAAATGCTTTTTCTCTTTCAATTTGTTTTGAATCTTTTAACTCTTTCCATATATGTGACTTAGTAAATTCAAGTATTTTATCTATATCTATATTTTCTGCTTCTACATTATTTATTAATTTTTTATCTTTCAAATTTTCAACTAGTTTGATAACTTTTTCTTTATCATAATCAACATTAATATCTAAATTTTGCATACACAAGTGTATTAGTGTTCCTTTTTGTGCACCAGTTATTTTCTTTTCATTTTGTTTTATAAACTCAGGCATTTTCATTTTGCTCTTAACTAAATTATCCATTTCTTTGATTTTACTAACAGATGTCTTTCCTTCAATCTTGCTAAGTTGAATATATGGATATTTCCACTCAAGCTTTTCTTTTAATTTATTTAAATCATTAATATTAATATTTTGCAAAATACTATTTAAATCTATTTCTTTATTATCATTATTTACCTCATTTTCTAATATCTTATCTTTTTCAATTTTTTGTAAATCTATTAATTTAGTTTCTTTATTTTTTAAATATGATAATTCTATCCAATCTAAATATGAATTGTATTTTTTCAATAAAATTTTGTTTATTTTTCCTGATTCGCATAAAGATAAGTTTTCTTCTTTTTGTTTTAAGTCCTTCTCAATTTTCTTAGACACTCCAGTTATTATTAATCTTTCTTTTGCTCTTGTTAAAGCAACATACAGTATCCTCATTTCTTCTGAAATTATTTCTTCTTTTATTTTCATTTTCATTGCTTCTTTTGTGAATGTAGGATACTGTAATTTTCTTTCTGAATCTATATAATTAACGCCAAATCCAAGATCCTGATGTAATAATATTGGATTATTCAAATCTTGTACATTAAATTTTTTATTACTATTGCATAAAAAAACTAGCGGAAATTCAAGTCCTTTACTTTTATGAATACTCATTATTCTTACAACATTTTCATTTTCTCCGATTAATTTTGCAGAAGATAAGTCTCCACTACCAGTTTTCACTTTATCTATAAAATTAATAAAATTATATAATCCTTTAAAACTAGCTTTCTCATATTGTTTTGCTTTTTCTAAGAGTAATTTCAAATTAGCTTGTCTTAATAAACCATCTGGCATTAAGCTTACATAATTAAAATATCCTGTATCAAAATATAATTTCCATATTAATTCGTCTAATTCCAAATATTTTGCGTCTTCTTGCCACAATGCTAATTTATTTAAAAAATTTGTTATTTTTTTAGATAGTTCATCTTTGCATGTTAAGGCATATTTCTCCATAGAGTTATAAAAAACTGTTTCCTTTGGAGCAATTAGTCTCATCTGCATCAATTCATTATCTGAAAAACCACCAATAAAGCTTCTAAGTACTGCTACAAGTGGAATATCTACCATTGGGTTATCGATTATTTTTAACAAATTAATTATAGTTTGAATTTCAATTGAATTCAAATATTCCAAAGACGCATCACTATAAACAGGAATATTTAAGTTTACTAATTCATTTTCAAATATATTAGCCTTATTTTTGGTTGATCTTAAAAGAATTACTATGTCTTTATACATCAACGGTCTATATCCAACCTTCTTATCAGAAACAAGTTTTTTAGAATTTATTAATTCTTTAATTTTACTTGCTACAAATTTTGCTTCAAGTTCTATATTCTCTATTGGTTCATCATCTTGTTCATCTGTATTTTCGTCCAGTTCATCCTTGTTGCAACTTTCTATTACAAAAACTTGTGTATTTTCTTTTATGCTTTTTTCTTCTGTTTCATCAAATTGAGCTCCTAAGTTTAAGTATTCTTCTTTATTATACTCAACATCTCCTAATTCTTTTGACATTATTTCCTCAAATATTATATTAGTAGTATCAAGTATATTTTTTCTACTTCTAAAGTTCTTAAATAATTGAATTTTTACTCCAATTGTTTCTGCTAATTTCTTTTCTAATAAAGAATATGTATCATATTTATTTAAAAATAATTCTGGTCTTGCTTGTCTAAATTTGTAAATACTTTGTTTTACATCTCCAACCATAAACATGTTATTTCCATTAGATATTGAAGTTAATATACTTTCTTGTACAAGATTAGAGTCCTGGTACTCATCTATTGCAATTTCTGTAAATTTTTTTCTATATTTAGTTGCAACATCTGATGGTTCATAATTTGAATCATCTTTTTTATTTAACAATATATTAAGAGCCATATGTTCAATATCGCTAAAATCCACAACATTTTTATCTTTTTTACTTATAGTTAATATTTCACTAAATTGAACTACTAGTTTTTTTATATTTTCTAATGTTGGATACATATAATATATATCTTTATTAGCCTGTAATGAATTACAATCTATAACTCCTAAACTTTTGGTTATTTCTTTTTTTATTTCATTTCTTTTTTCCTTTGCAATTTCTTTTTCGTCTAATTTAATTTTTCTATCAACTGGCCATTTTTCAAATGTCATATCTGATATATAATTAAATATTTCATCCCATTTTTGAAAATTTAAAATTCTATTCAAATTGTCAATATCTTGTGCTATTACAATTGAATATTTTTTTAACTCATCAAACATATCAAGTTGTGCTTTTAATTTTTCTAGCTTTAACTTTGCGTTTTCTAGACTTTCTTTTATATTATTTAATATTATTTTTCCCCACTCAGTTTCTGAAAAATCAAGTTCTAATTTCTTTTCTAGATTATACTTCTGTATTTGTTCATCTAACCATTCAAATGGAAATGGATGACTCTGTATAAAATTATATATATTTAGTACAGTATTTCTTAATGGCTCATCACTTGAATATGTAGTATAAGTATCAAGCAATTTTAAAAATTCTTTATCTTCATTCTCATATTTTTCATTAAACAATTCTTCAAGTGCTTCTTGTTTTATAAGTTCCAATTCTGCAGAGTCTGCAATTCTAAAATTAGGAGAAATATCAATTTCATAAAAATTGTTTTTTACCACTTCTAAGCAAAAGGAATCTATTGTACATATGCTTGCTCGACCAATTAAATTAATTTGTTTTTGCAAGTGAACATTTTGTGGTTCTTCTTCTATTTTTTTATAAATAGCTTCTAAAATTCTTTCTCTCATTTCAGATGCAGCAGCATTTGTAAATGTAACAACTAAAATTTGATCTATATCTATTTTTTCATTAATTATTTTATTTATAATTCTCTCAACTAAAACAGCTGTTTTACCACTTCCGGCAGCTGCTGCAACTAATATATTATTATTTTTACATTCTATTGCTTGTAATTGTTCTGTTGTCCATTTAACTTTGCTCATATTTTTTCTCCATTTTATTTAAAAGGCAGGCACAAAGGCCTGCCACTATATAACTATTTACATTATTAATTCTAACTTTCTAGCCTTTATTCTTACATATTTTTATAAGTCATTTTACTTTTTTATATCTAATATATTCCTTGCTGTTTGCACTCCAGATGCTGAAGCCATCATTAACCCTCTTGTTAATCCTCCACCGTCTCCAATTGAGTACAAGCCTTTTATGCTTGTTTCAAACTTGTCATTAATATCAATTTTGTTACTGTAGAATTTAATTTCTGGTCCATACAAAAGATTATCTGGATGTGCAAATCCTTCTACAACTTTATCTAAAGATGAAATAAATTGAAGTATGTCTGTCATAGTTCTATAGCCTAAAGCAAAAGTTATATCTCCTGCTACAGCTGACTTTAATGTTGGTACTACTGAATTATTTTCTAATTCTTTTTCCCATGTTCTTTTTCCTCTATATATGTCTCCTAATCTTTGTACAACTATATTTCCATTTCCTAATGCATTTAGATTTTTTGCAACATTTCTTCCATATTCAATAGGTCTGTTAAATGGATAATTAAAATTATGTGATACTAATATTGCTAAATTCGTATTTGTACTTTTTCTTTCCTTATATGAATGTCCATTAACTAAAGTTATATTATTATCATACACTTCTGTTGATACAAAACCACTTGGATTTTGGCAAAATGTTCTTACTTTATCTCTAAATGGGTATGGTCTTGATATAAATTTACCTTCATACATATACTTATTAACATCTTTCATAACTGTATCTGGTAATTCATACCTTACACCTATATCAACCGTTCCAGCTGTAGTTTTTATTTCATGTTTATCACACATTTTTACAAGCCAGTTTGCGCCTTTTCTCCCAACAGCTAATACAACATTTTCAGCATCTATTTCTTCATCTTGGTTATAATCTTCAACCTCTGCATATTTAGCTGGTCTAATTTTTACCCCTTTTATTTTATTGTTTTCTACTACTAAATCACTTACAGTAGTTTCAAATAATATATCTATTCCATTCTCTAATAAATATTTTTCTATTCTTCCATAAAGTTCATGACTTTTTTCTGTTCCTAAATGTCTTATTGGAATATTTACTAAATTTATATCTTCCTTTTTAGCTTTATCGTATATTTTCTTTACTTCACCTTTATAGTCAACGCCTTCTAGTTTAGTATCAGCGCCAAACTTCAAATATATTTTATCTGCATAATCTATTAATTCTTTAGTTTTTTCAATTCCAACATATTCATGTAAAACTCCACCTATGTATATATCATCATCTTCTTTATTGTATAAAGATAATTTTCCATCAGAAAATGCTCCCGCACCTGAAAAACCACATGTTATATTGCACATTGGTTTACAATGAACACACTTTCCTAATTTTTCTATAGGGCAATTTCTGTCTTCAACTCTTTTTCCTTGTTCTATTAATAATATCTTTTTATTTTTATTTAATTGTATAGCCTCATAAGCTAAAAAAGCAGCACTTGGTCCAGCTCCAATTACAACAATATCGTATTTGTTCATTAAAACCACTCCTTAACTTTTAATTTGTTGTTATTATATCATTATGCAAAATATAAATCAATATGAATGGTGGAAGTTGAAAATTTACATATATAAAACTTTGTTTTTGATGGCAGGCATGTAGGGGTAGGTCTTGTGACCCGTTCAGCCCATATAATAAAAGATAGATGAATTTATTATTATTCATCTATCTTATACTTATTTTTTTGAGTAATTTTCGCATATACTTTTTTGTTTTTCCTCTTTAGGACTTATTTTAAATATATTTTAAAAGTCGGTTATTTTTTTGTTTTCTACATGTATATCACAGCACGTACTGCCACACCAGCCGTCAATTCATATTGGCTTCCAAACGTATTATATATTCCCAAAGTTTGTGGGTATCCACTAATTTCACCATGGTTCATTTGTAGAACATGATACACTGCATCTCCCGGGTTTGATGGAATACCACAAACAACTGCACATGAAGCCAACCAATAAAGGCTATCAGATAAAAAACTTCCTATTACTTCTTTTTGTTCAGTTGTAAGTTCATTCAAAGTATGTATTTTTCAATGTTACCTCTTTTTCGGCTGTATCTATTTTTACTGTTTCTCCATTTTCATCTATAAATATTTTGTCTTTGGCATTTGAATAATTAAAAGTATATTCTGCTCCGTATGTTCCGACCCATGCTTTTTTAGTTACTCCGTCCTCACCTATTATTCCGTATATATCTTCCAATGCCATACTTCTTGCACTTGCAATTCCTGTTTCTTCTTGTGCATTGGTATTTAATGTAGTAATTGCATTTTTATATGACCATATACTTCTTTCTGCCTTTTCTTCATCTGTAATCGAATCTTCATTTGCAACTGTAATTGCTGCAATTGCTCCTGGGTCATTGCATCCAAGTATAACACTTCCTACTGTTTTTGTTGAGACTAGTTTTAATTTATCTTCTTCTACCCCTATTACTGTCCATGTTCCTTTATATGTTCCTCCTGTTCCTCCTAATTTTTTTTGCACTTCTTCGTTTGTGTATGTTGTTTTTCCTATTTCTACTGTTGTACCATCTTTTGTAAAGGTTCCATTTCCATTATTTACCCAACTTCCTGTGTTTTTTCCTTCTGTTACAGTTTCTATTTTTCCTGAACCTAATGTTATTTTATATTGTCTTCCTGATGATGTTATTTGTATTGTCATAATTTTATCATCTGATGATATTATTTTCCAGCCACTGTTTGTAAAGTACGTATTCATTACTTTTGTTATTCCCTCTTGAGTAACTGTTCCATTTTCTTCTAATAAGGCTTCTTGCATTGCTAATGATATTTTTTCTTTTTCTTTTTCCTCAGTGTAAGTTTTTCCTGCATTTTGTGCGTGTTTTATTATATTGTTGTTACTTATTGATGTTATTGCTACTACTGCTAATATCAATAATAAAATTATTGTTATTATTAAAGCAACTAGAGTTATACCTCTATTGTGGGCGGGCACAAGACCTGCCCCTACATGTTCGTTTTTATTTTTAAAACATATAGGTTGATTTGAATTTTTTGTTTTAAATTTTAGTTTCATTATTTCCTCCTTAGTTTTTTATTTATATTTAAATATTAATAACATATTTATCTGTGTAGGCACAAGACCTGTCCCATATATCTCTATTAATTATTTTTTAACGCAAAAAAGACAGTTAAATTTGTATGTATAATTTATCTATCTTAATTTGTTTTTGTTGCCAAATATAAAATCATATTATTATTAAGTGCACATATATATTGTGCATTTATATTTTTATTAATTAAATCGTCGTGTGTATACTGTATCAAGCATTTTGAGCATTTATTTTTCTCTTTTGTTTTGAACTATAACTATTTTACATACAATTATAATTGTTGTCAATAATTTTTAAACTAAATATTTAACTTTTTATTTTTATGAACAAGTGACTTCATGTCGCTCTTTGTTCTTGCCCGGTTTGAGTTTTCGACTAAAAGGAAAAAATCTTAAAGGTCATGCGTTTAGCCATTTTAATATAATAGGAAATAAGAAATTTCCTATTATATTAAAAAGATAGATGAATAATAATAAATTCATCTATCTTTTGGGCAGGCATGTAGTGATAGGTCTTGTGCCTACCCTTTCTGCCCATACATTTTTAATTTATATTTCTTACAAAATTGTATTTTAAAGCAATAAATGTTATCCAAAAATTCCTTTTTTCTTTATTGGTGGTTGTTCATTCATTGTTATTGCTAACTTTTCAAGTAAAGCTCTTTGGTCTTTTGTTAAACGTTTTGGTGTTTTTACAATTACATTAAATATGAAATCTCCATATGTAGAGCTATTACCATTTTTAAATCCTTTTCCTCTTATTCTAAATTTGGTATCTGTTTGAGTTCCCTCTGGTATTTTAAATTTTTCTATTTTTCCGTTCACCATAGGTACTTCTATTTCAGCTCCTAGTGTTGCTTGAGTGATAGTAACTGGTACATCGCAGTAAACGTTGCTTCCTTTTCTCGTAAAGATACTATGACGTTTTAAATGAACAGTTATAAACAAATCTCCTTGAGCTCCACCTCTTTGTCCTGCAGCTCCTTGTCCTCTAATTACAACTGTTTGGTTATCATCTATTCCTTCTGGTATTTTAACTCTTAATTTTACTGGCTTTTTGATTTGTCCTTTTCCTTTACATGTTTCGCATGGTTCTTTTATAATTTTTCCTTCTCCATGGCAATTAGGACAGGTTCTTGTTGTTTGCATTTGTCCAAGTATGGTAGTTTGCATTTGAGTTATTTGTCCTGAACCTCCACACATAGAACATGTTGTACTACTTGTTCCAGGTTTAGCACCTGTTCCATGACATGTATCACATGTTTCTTGTCTGTTAAAACTTATTTCTTTTTCTACACCTGAAAATGCTTCTTCATAAGTTATTTCGATGTCGTATCTTAAGCTTGCTCCTTTTACTGGTCCTGTTTTTGCTCTTGAAGATCTTGAGCTACTACCAAATCCTCCGCCAAAAAAAGATGAAAAGATATCGCCTAAATCTCCAAAGTCTCCCATACCACTAAATCCATCAAATCCACTTGAATAGAAGCCTCCTCCATTTCCGCCAAATCCTTGTGGCCCATCTGCTCCAAATCTATCATACATTTGCCTTTTTTGTGGATCAGAAAGAGTTTCATATGCTTCATTAACTTCTTTAAATTTAGCTTCTGCTTCTTTTTTATTGTCTGGGTTAGCATCTGGATGATATTTTTTAGCAAGTTTTCTATATGCCTTTTTTAGTTCTTCATCTGTTACATTTTTATCTACACCCAAAACCTCATAATAATCTCTTTTTTCAGCCATTTTTTCCTCCAATATGTATGTGGGCGGACACAAGATCCGCCCCAACTTAATTATTTTTTATTTTCATCGTCTTCTGCATATTCTGCATCATATACTGTTCCTTCAGGATTCTCTCCGTTATTAGCTGTCTCACCATTTGCTTGTGCTCCTGCCGCACCATTTGCTGCGCTTGCTTGTTTATATAATTTTTCAGAAATTTCATAAAAAGCTGTTGTTAATTTTTCTGTAGCTTGTTTAATACTTTCTGTATCTGTTCCTTCTAATGCTTTTTTAGTATTAGCAATTTCATTTTCTACTTTTGCTTTTTCTTCTCCGCTTATTTTATCTCCTAATTCTTTTAATGTTTTTTCGCTGTTATATACTAGGCTTTCTGCATTATTTCTTACTTCTATTTCTTCTTTCTTTTTCTTATCTTCACTTGCATGTGCTTCAGCATCTTTTACAGCTTTTTCAATGTCTTCATCTGATAGGTTTGAACTTGCTGTAATTGCAACATTTTGTTCATTTCCTGTTGCCATATCCTTTGCAGATACGTGAACTATACCGTTCGCATCTATATCAAATGTTACTTCAATTTGTGGAACTCCACGTGGTGCTGCTGGTATTCCTGTTAATTGGAATCTTCCTAATGTTTTGTTGTATGCAGCCATTTCTCTTTCACCTTGTAAAACATGAATTTCAACACTTGTTTGACCATCTGCTGCTGTTGAGAATACTTGTGATTTTTTTGTTGGTATTGTTGTGTTTCTATCTATTAATTTAGTAAATACTCCACCATATGTTTCAATACCTAATGATAATGGTGTTACATCCAATAATACTAAGTCTTTAACATCTCCAGATAAAACACCACCTTGAATAGCTGCACCAATTGCAACACATTCATCTGGGTTTATACCTTTATCTGGTTCTTTTCCTGTAATTCTTTTTACTAATTCTTGTACTGCTGGAACTCTTGTAGATCCACCAACTAATAAGATTTTATGCAATTTATCAGCTGTTATTCCAGCATCTTTTAATGCTTGGTTTACAGGTCCTGCTGTTGATTCTACTAAATCTCTTATTAACTCTTCAAATTTTGATCTTGTTAATGTTACATCTAAGTGTTTTGGTCCTGTACTGTCTGCTGTAATAAATGGTAAGTTAATTTGTGTTTGTTGAACACCAGATAATTCTATTTTAGCTTTCTCAGCAGCTTCCTTTAATCTTTGCATTGCCATTTTATCTGTTGATAAATCAATACCATTTGATTTTTTAAATTCTGCAACTAGGTAATCTATAATTTTTTGGTCGAAGTCATCTCCACCTAATCTGTTATTACCACTTGTAGCTAAAACTTCAAATACACCATCACCAATATCTAGTATAGATACATCAAATGTACCACCACCTAAATCGTATACCATTATTTTGCTATCTGTATCTTCTTTATCCATACCATAAGCTAATGCTGCTGCTGTTGGTTCGTTTATAATTCTTAATACTTCTAGTCCAGCTATTTTACCAGCATCTTTTGTTGCTTGTCTTTGACTATCACTAAAGTATGCAGGAACTGTAATAACTGCTTGGTTTACAGTAGTTCCTAAATAATTTTCAGCATCTGTTTTTAATTTTTGTAATATCATTGCAGATATTTCTTGTGGTGTAAACTCATCACCATCAATTTTAACTTTTTTATCTGTTCCCATATCTCTTTTTATTGATATAACTGTATTTTCAGGATTTGTAACAGCTTGACGTTTTGCTATTTGACCAACTAGTCTTTCTCCATTTTTAGAAAATGCAACAACTGATGGAGTTGTTCTATTTCCTTCAGCATTTGGTATAACTACTGGTTCTCCTCCTTCCATAACAGCTACACATGAGTTTGTTGTACCTAAGTCAATTCCTATAATTTTTCCCATAATTTTTTCCTCCTTAAATTTAAATAACATTTTTTAGTTTTTTATTCTTTTGTAAAATTTATAAAATTTAAAATTAATAACATATTTTTTAGTTATTGCAAATTAAAACAAAAGCAAGTAATACAATACTTTTTATTTAATTGGCTACAACAACCATAGCATGCCTAATGACCTTATCCCCAATTTGATATCCTTTTCTAAAGACTTCTACAATTTCTTGAGGTTGTTTACTTTCGTCTTGTACCATACTTACTGCTTCATGATATTCTGGATTAAAAGTTGTTGTTTCTATTTCTTTTACGCCTAATGATGAAAGAACATCTGTAAATTGTTTTAAAACTAATTCAACTCCTTGTTTATATCCTTCATCTTCTGTTTTACTATTTACTGCTTTTTCTAAATTATCTACTACTGGTAAGAAACTTGAAATTATGTCCGCAAGTAGTGAATTGTATAGACCTTCTCTTTCTTTTGCACTTCTTTTTTTGAAATTATCAAATTCTGCCATAAGTCTTTTTAGTCTATCAGTTGTTTCATCTAAGTCTGCTTGTATTTTATTTAATTCGTTATCTGCTTTACAGGTTTCGCACTCTTTGTTTGTCTCTTCAACAGCTTCATTTTTTTTCTCTACTTCTTCATTATCTTCTTTCAACTTCATTCCTCCTTTTTTCCTTCACCAAGTAATCCACCTTGATTCATTTTTCTATTTATATATTTCAAGACAGATATAACTTTTGAATAATCCATTCTTTTAGGTCCTATTATTCCAATTGTCCCTAACGATTTTCCATGTACTCTATGATTAAATGTTATAATACTGAAATCCTTTAATTCTTCATTTTCATTCTCATCGCCAATATACACATTAATATCATCCGCTATTCCAGAATTTAATGTATCTATTACCATATCTTTAGCATCAAGCATATTTACAAAGTTCTTTGCTAATTCCATACTCTTAAATTCAGGTAACTCGAAAGCTTTATTTGCTCCTTCATAATATAGAGTTCCTTGTTCATCTACAGCTTTTTTCATTTCATCAAGTATTGGTTTAATAACATTTATACTTGTATTCATTTCTGCTGCTATATATTTTTCTATTGGTTCATCTATTTCTTCTAATAATTTTCCCTTTAGTTTATTATTGAACATATATGACAATGTAGATATTTGTTCCTCTGTTACATCTTCATTAAATTTTATAATAGATTCTTTTATTATTCCTGAATCCGTAAGTATAATTGCCATCATTGTTCTTGTTCCAAGAAGCACGAATTTTATGTCTTCGATTATTTGATTATGCTTATTAGGTCCAATACTAACTGCTGGATAATGAGTTATTTCTGATAATGTATTTGTTGCGATTTTAGTTAAATCCTCTATTTGATTAACTTTAGTTTGAAGTTTAGATTGAATATATATAACTTCTTCTAAGCTAATATCATCATCTTTTAGTAGTTCATCAACGTAGAATCTATATCCTTTAGCTGATGGCACTCTTCCTGCCGAAGTATGAGGTTTATCTAAATAACCTAATCTTTCTAATTCTGCCATTTCATTTCTAACAGTTGCACTACTATAATCTAAATTATACTTTTGTACAATTGCGTTTGAACTTACGGGCTCGGCAGTTTGAATGTACTCTTCTATGATAGCTTGTAAAATTTCTTTTTTCCTATCATTCAACATTTTTTATTCCTCTCTTAATGTTGATTTAGTTAGCACTCTTTTGTATTATTTGCTAACACTTATATTATTATACAATATTTTTAGCACTTGTCAAGTCATTTTGCTAAAAAATGTTAAAAGGTAAGAATTTTTTCTTACCTTTTTATTTAAATATATTTTATTTTTTTATATATACCGGTGTACCAATTGCTACCATATTATATAGCTGTTTTACTTTACTATATGGCATATTAACACAACCATGGCTTCCATTTGTTTTATATATTGTTCCTCCAAACTTACTTCTCCATGACGCATCATGGAAGCCAAAAGAGTGTCCCTTAAACGCTATCCAAAAGTTAACAAAACTTTCGTAATCTTCTCCTTTTAAAATAATCTTTGTTGCTTTATTTAATACTTTAAAGTTGCCCACAGGTGTTTTATTATTTATTCCTGTTACTATATTCGAAAATAAAACAAGTTTATCATATTCATAATATTCCAATGTTTGTTTTGAAATAGAAACAATTATATATGGATTCTTTTTTTTCTTTACATTTACTATTATTTCGTCTGTTGTTTCATTTCCACTTGAATCTTTTACAGAATAATTTATTTCATACGTTCCATTTTCTTCTGTATTTATATTTGAATCTACTTCTACTTTTTTACTAATATCTCCATCATAATTATCTACTGCAGTATATGTTGGATACTCAAAATTTTCTCCCTCTTCAATAGTTATTTCTTTCTCACTATCTATTTTTAACTCTGGTTTTGTTGTATCTTGTACTATTACAGTTCTATAAGCAGTCTGATCAACAAGTAGTCCAAGTATTTTTAAATTATAATAAATTTTATACTTACCCAATTTATTTTTATTCAAATTAGTTGAAATCTTAACTTTATTGTTAACGTTTCTTCCATTTGATTGTGCTATAAAACCTGCATCAATATATTCATTTCCCACTTCTATAGTCACTTCATCTTCTCCAACAATCTTTATAGATGTATTATTTCTTTGAATATTTAATGCATAAATTGTTACTAGTATTAAAATTACAATTATAAGAATTACTGCAAATACTTTTATTCCTGTTCCTGATTTCGTTTTTTCTTTTGTTTCTTCGTTCATTTTTTCACCATTATATGTTATTTTCTCTACAATTATACCATATTGTAATTATATGTCAATAAATGTAACAAAAGAATAAAAGTAGCTTGTTATTAGGTAATGTTTTGTAATATTGGGCAGGCACAAGACCTGCCCCTACAACAGAGAAGTATTACTTTTCTATATAATAAAAAAATACTTATTAAGCGCTTAATAAGTATTTTAAGGTTATATATTATTAGGTATAGCTTATACCCTGAAGTACTTCCAATATTACTTTTTCTTTAAAAGTTTTAGGTTTCTGTCATTTTCTTTATATGTATCTTTATCAATATGCTTATATAAGTCTCTAAACATTTCCGAAATATCATATATGTTAGCCTCTAGCTTTTTATCAATTTTGCTGTATTGAGTATCAATTTTGCTATTTAATTCTTTATACTGAGCATCTATTTTAGTGTCTAATTTTTTATACTGTGTATCCATTTTAGTATTTAATTCTTCATATTGTGCATCCATTTTGCTATTTAATTCTTTATACTGAGCATCCATTTTAGTATCTAATTTTTTTATACTATGTTGCATTTTATTAATATTGTTTTGCATTTCACATATATTATTTTGCATCTTATCCATATTGTTTTGCATTTCACATATATTATTTTGCATCTTATTCATATTGTTTTGCATTTCAAATTGTGTCTTTAACATATCTTTTTGAGTTGATATTATATTAATTTCACTGTTTTGAATGCCAATCATGTGTTTTTGCATTATGTCTTGCTTTTCAAGAATTTTATCAACTTTTTGTTCTAAATTGTCCATATGGGAACCTCCTTTCTTAAAATTTTAGCTCCCCAATTTTCCCTATCTTGTATGAACCAAGTTTAATATATATTTTCCAAAAAGTCAATAGCTTTCTTAAAAGTTTTTTGTTTTTTTAGCAATTTTTTATTTACTAATAGTATGCAATTTTTCATACATATATATAATTTATTCTATAACTTCTAATGCGTCGCTTTGGTTTATTCCGTTTAAATTATAATATGAATTTGGAATATTTCCAATTATAACATTTTCAGCTATAATAAACTGATTATTAATTTTCTCTTTTATTGTATTAAAAGGAGTTAATATACTTGCTTCACATTCAATCTCTAAATAAAGTCTATGTAAAGTTTGATTTATTCCCTTTTCTATAAACTCACTCTTAACATCAGTCTTAACATTGCCAATTGTAGATATTCTTATTGGTACAGGATACCCTCTTCCTGCTAATATACTTATTCCTGTAAAACTACCTAAACTTATTGTTATATCTTCATCTTTAATATTATCTATACTAACTTGTATTCTACTTGCCACATCGGACATTACATTGTTTATATTTATCATGTTTGATTCTAACATAATAATGTTATTGTTATCATCTTTATGTATTTTTATAAAGTCTGAGTACTCATATCCTTCTACTGCTTTTGTTGTTTCATTATTTGTAATTAGTGTTGCTATACTTTTAGCTTTATCAACACATAATTCATTAAATATTGGTGTTACAGCTCTTAGTACTATATAAAAAATTATAAATATAATTAGTAAACAAAATATAAATCGTTTCTTTTTTATATTAACATTATTGTCTTTCCTTTTATAATTAAACATTAAAAATTTAGGAAATTTTATTCTTGGTCTTGAATATATTAGTGACATATACCACCTCTTGCATAATTTTCTATTCAAAAAAAATGCTATAATCGCTATTGTTTCTAGGATTTTCTCTTTACAGTTAAAGAACTCAAAGGACATGCGTTTGGCTAATTTTAATATAGTAAAAATGAGAAATTTCTTACTATATTAAAGAGCAAACTTAATTGTTTACTCTTTACATTTTATGCAATATTTCCTATTTTTGTTCTATTAAAACGCGGTATAAACAATTTCTGTCCTATACTAATATTATTTGGATCTTCAATTCTATTTACATTTACAATCTCTTCAACTGTTGTGTTATGTTGTTTAGCTATATTCCATAATGTGTCTCCTTGTTTTACTATATGTACTATCATACTTGGACTAGAATTAACATTATTTTCTTCTATATCTATTTCATTCATTATATTAATATTAGTATTATTATACATTTCAAGTTCAAACATTAAGTCAACTTTACACTCTATCATTCCATCAGATGCTATAACAAATTCATCATTAATGCAGTTAACTTTAGTATTTACAACTTTGTTTGAATTTATATCATTATTATCTAAATTAAATGTGAATGGTAATGTGTACATTTTAGTATCAATTCTTTTATTGTCATTAGATGAAAATATAAAGTTTAGCTTTAATTCTCCTTCATATACAATTCTTCCATTTAAAACATTTGCATTATTTATTGTAGGCGTTATTTCTACATCATATATTTTATTATTTGATATTTCTGGAACTGATATTTTTTCTCTAATATTAAATGTATTATTAGTTATTTGTTTATTAGTCATTGTTGTTACTTCTTTTTGATTATATTTTAGATTCATACATGGGCAATACATATCTTGAATTAAAGTTATATCTAATGTGTCAACAGCATCACAATTAATTTCAAATTCTATTTCCACATATATTGAATGTTGCTCTGGTGAATTTGGCTTAATTATCATATTTTTAATGTCATAATTACAATTTAATATATTATTTTCAGATACATCATTTATATCTGCAAATCCCATAACAGGAATATTAGCTGCAATAAGCTTTATTTCTCCGTTTTCTGTTAAATACATAATCTTAACATTTACATCTGCTTTCAGCAATACCTTATTGTAGCTTGTTTTCATTTCACAATTTAATAATTTTATCTCAGTTTTTAAAATCTCAGCCAAACTGCTTTCTTCATCAATTGAAATATTATCTTTCGCACTAGCTCTGCAACTTGCTTGCCCAACTAAATTATTTATTTGCATATTAGAGTTTAATGTTTGTATTTCTTTTATATTATTAATTTGTTTTAAAATTTCCACATTTTCATTTGAGAATACACTTACTTCAACTTCTAATGTAACCTTAGTATTAACCTTTCTTCCATTTAATACTTTACAATCAATATTTTTTATTGATATATTACTCTTCAAGCTCATTCCATTCATACAATTATCTACATCTATCATTTGTGTAAAATCTAAAGTAGTTGTTAAACCTCTTACTGAATCACTATCACTGTCAGCTAAATAAACAATATTTAAATTTATACAACCGTCAAATCTAACTTTTCCATCTAACGTTTCTTTTTTGTATATACAAACGTTTCCAGCTGTATCTATTGTATTAAGTATATCTGGCTTTACATCTGGTACTATCGTATCTCCTTCAATTATTATTGTTTCTTTTTTAGTGCTTACTAATTTATTTACAGTTATGGTTTGTCTTGTTGCTTCTACTTCCATATTAAACCTCCTTGCTATGTATATATAATTTATAAATTATATAGTAAAATATATTATAGGAACAAAAAAAAATTCCTATATTCTAGGAATTTTTTATAATTTCTACTTAAAAATTTTTTACTTTTTTAGTTTCTACAATAGGTGGAATTAAAGGACTATATCCTTCTCCATCATAAACTTCAACTTCAACAGTTCTAGTTAAAACATCTTTATAGCTATATGTAACGTTTCTTTCTTCGTCATCATATTTAACTATAAATAAATTAGGGTATGTTTTCTCTATTGTAGCTTCTTTCTCAAAAAATTTACTTCTCCCAAGTGCTCCCTTGACTATTATCTTTTGTCCAATTTTGTCTGTAATATCAGTTTTTAAATTTGTGATATCATTTGGTAATATCATTTCGACCACCTACTTTTTCAAGATGAGCACATTATATCATTCTCAACATAAAAAGTCAAAATAACATTATTTTGCAATAACGTCTATAACTATACATTTAAATACTGTTTTCAGTCTTTTTTTATTATTTTTACATTTATATTACAAGTTTGTTACATTTTTATTACTGTCTTATTTTTCCCCATTACTCCGCTTCCATCTATGCCTTTTTTTCCATCTCTTAGCTCAGATGCAATGTCATTTATTGTAACAAATTTTGTTCTATCTGTAGTAGCTATTTTCTCCGCAACAATAAGCGGATCCATAAAATCTATTAGAATTCTTCCAGGTGACGATGCAAAATTCGCTCCTGATGCCATAATTGCTTCAAAAAAGCTTTGACATGCACCTGCATAAATTGCAAGCTTATTACTAGATGGATTAATTTTCCTAGCTTCCAGCACACCTCTTATAAAATACTTTGAATTTCTATAATTTGATAAATCTCCATACCTTATTCCAGTTTTAATCATCGCATCATGTCCGTGTTAATATTAATACATCTGGACTATACTTTTGAAGATACTCTTTTACTAGCAATGGTTGCTTATTTTCAGGAACGTTTTTTACAACAGCATTTATACCCATTTTTTTATAGTATCTACTTGTTTTTTCTGAATATAATTTATCTCCATCAAGATGTAAAATAAGTCCTGACTTTTCATTTTCTGCATTTCGTTCATTATGTTTAATTATTTTATTATATTTTTGTAAAAATCTGTTTACTCTATTTTCAATTTGTGTATCTAAACTTCTTAAACAATTATCTGCCTCTTCTGCTTCAATTTTAACAATATCTTCTAAATATGCATCTGCCATAATTCTAACCGTTATACCTCTTAGAATACACATTTCTAATCCATTTTTATTCTTAAATATCTTTTCTACTGTAAATAATATATCAAATCCGTGAGACTTTCTTGCAACTACATCTCCGTACTTTTATTTTCTCCATAGTATCACCTCTATTGTTCTAGGCTTATATATCCTATGTCGAAAAATATATTATTGTGACTAAATATTAGTGTGTTACAATTTAAGAGCAAAAGGAAAATTATATTTTACTTTTTGTTGGCAGGCATTTCTATATTATTATATATTATCTTTCCTTATTGTTTCTATTATATTTTGTTTGTTTATTTTATTTAACGAATATTTCATTATACTTATTATTAAACTAAATACTGCTATTATTGAGATTAAAATTCCACTTACTGGGAATATAAATCCAAAGTCTA
>OIZL01000566.1_pt1 | contig 26522 bp, 22 predicted proteins | sample 1588541 | NCBI WGS metagenome assembly OIZL01 (sample SAMN03283285) | human gut metagenome | biome: human-associated habitat; material: feces | host: Homo sapiens | place: Peru | collected 2012 | reverse complement strand
CATCTGTCGTGTCCATGTTGTAATAATAGGCACCATCCGTAATCAGCCCTCTCGCCACCATTCCATTCCAATGGTAGAACACCGTTCTTCCGTACGGATCCGCAGAGAATCCTGTCGTGATCAAAGTACCGTCACCATTTGCCCATCCATAATCCAGACCATTTGCAAACTGGAACCAGCCATTCTGTTCCAATGCACCATTTGCATTCAGATAATATGTCTTGTCTCCCACAAACGTAATCTGATCCTTATAAAGATATCCCTGAGAATCAAAATAGCAGATATAATCCACGCTCGGGCAATACTGGAAATTGGTAAACACTTCATGTCCTTCCGGATCAAGATAGATGATATGCTCTCCATCCGGATGGTAGGTCAGCCGGTCTTTCATCGGAGTTCCGTCTGCCTGCATATAATAAGTATAAGTTCCGTCAAATTTGAATTCATTGGTAACTAACTTGCCATTTTCATAGCAGCGCAGATTTCCATCATCGCTCTGATAAAAGGTATCATTTCCGTAAGCTGCCACCTTAGTTCCCGATGGTGTTGCCGGTGTCGGATTACTCGGAGTAGGCGTATCTGGAGTCGGGTCGCTCGGCTTTGGCGTATCCGGGGTCGGATTTTGGGACAGTGGCACTGCAGTAATCTTACTGTTTTCGCTCTTCGTCGCTAAAATTTCGTCAATATTTACACCGTCTGCATAGTAAATGGTAAGGCCATCCCCTTCAGTGGCGGCATCTTTAAACATATCTTCCACATATTCAATCGATCCCATAATTCTCATACTGCCGGATAATTTAGGACACCCCATAAACATATAGGAGGTATTTTTTACTCCAGCTGGAATATCCGGGGCTTCGATCAGACTTTTGCAGTACTCATACATACCATAACAACTTTCCTTCATTTCAGACGGAAGATTTGTTTTTACTAGATTGGCACAACCCCAAAACATATAGGAATTTCCGCTTCCTTTTACTCCATCTTCAAACAATACTTCTTTAACCGGATCCAATGCAAATATTCCCCAACTCTCCCTATGCTCATCAAGAAGAACTGTACACATATTAACCTGATATATCTTACCATTCACCGTATACGTTGCCGGCACCTTTACTTTTTCTGCCTTTCCATTATACCTCGTTAATGAAATCGTATTCGTTCCAAGACTATAATCCCAATCTTTCAACTCCGGCACCACATAGCCATCTTCTGTGCCATCCACATCCACATTTTCCGTAGTTGCCACACTCTGCGTGGCAGTTTCTTCCGCCATCACGTTTCCCGGTGCGCACAATGTGCCTGCCATCACAAAGCACATCGCCGCCATTAAAAATTTTCTTTTCATTTTCTCTCTCCTTTTTTACTTATTTTTATATGCGGAATATTCCCCATATTGTACAAAAAAATTTATGCTATGAATACTGTTGTTTTGTTTAGTTTTTGGAATTCAAAAACACCCTCTTGCTGTCTGCCTGATACAGCACTACAAAAATCCGGCTTAAAACCGCTTTTTCTTCCTTCTTCTCCAGTTCTACCCCGGCTTCCTTTAAGAATGTATCCTTTACACTCTTCTCACTTACCTTAGCTCCAGCCTCCTGATACATATAAATGATCAATTCTGAATTTTCTTTCCGCAACGACTGCACGATATTTTCCCACCACCATTTATCCGTCCGTCCCATAGACAGTCCAAAAAGGATAAAAAGCTCTGTCTCCGCAAAATAACTTTTATATTTTACTTCATTCTGTCCCCAATATGGTTTGATAAAATGATTTGCGTATTCTTCACATTCTTTATTGCTGATCTGATCCTTATCATTAAATCCAAACAGGATCGACCTTGGTACACTCTGCACTCCGTGCGGATGGATCACATTCATCATCAGGTAGGATACCCATGTTTTTTCTTTTATCTCCGGATTCACACCATCGTAACCATTGGGATTCGGGTAAAAGCGGAAGTTCCTGTCCACTGTTTTATAGGGATGCGGATCAAACTGCTCCTTATCCATATAAATGTAATTGTCTAAGAGCGCTGTATAATTGAAATTAAAGATCAAAAAATTGAACAAATCATAATATTCGGTATTTGCCGGAAACCGTAATGTCTTATAATCCTTTTTACTGATATCCTGTAAAAAACTGCTCAATGAATTGACCGCCCATTTCTTCTCCTCTGATTTTTTTCCTATCTCAGCCAGAAATTCCGGACTTATAATATCATCCAAAAATGAAGAAAAATACCCCTGTATCTCATGAAGATCATTTTCCAGATCAACGGCTGAAACGTTCTCATTCAACAACGATATCAATGCGATTTCAAAATCACCCCAAAGTTTGTTATCCTTCTCTTTCTCCTCCTTCATTTTTCTGTAGATCACATTATCCTCTCTACAGTTCTGGTATTCAAGATAATGATAAAAATTTGCATAGGATGTCTTTGTCTATTTCTGAAAAGAATCCAGAATTTCCATATCGAATCCATTTCCAACTAAAACCATAATATTATGTTGCTTTTTTACGGATTCATATCCCTCATTCTTGTATTCGCGATATCCCATTTTTACACTCTCCCTTCTTTTGTGTGGATTATTCCTCATATTATTTCCCATATATTATATGTGATAATTACAGAAACGTAAAGGGGATTTTTTTATGATTTCTTTTGAACCATTGCGCAAACTATTACGCGAAAGAGAAATAAGTACTTATTACCTTCGAAATAAATGCGGAATTTATAATTTAGACAGCAAAACGATCAAACGCCTGATGTCCGATGAATCAGTGTCTACAAATACTCTGAACTCCCTATGCCACATCTTGGACTGTGACATCTCAGATCTTATGACCTTTTCGCCGGATGAACAGACAAATTAAGGGATATTCCAAACGAATCATTTGGAATATCCCTTTTCTTTGTCGCCCGGGTATAACTCACCCCAGGCTCTATTTTCTACTGCACCGGAAACTGTCCAAGGTAATGTCCATCTGTCGTGTCCATGTTGTAATAATAGGCACCATCCGTAATCAGCCCTCTCGCTACCATTCCATTCCAGTGATAAAACACAACCCTGCCATATGGATCATAAGAAAATCCTGTTGTAACCAGTGTTCCATCGCTGTTTGCAAAACCGTAGTCCAGCCCATTCGCGAACTGGAACCAACCATTCTGCTCCAATGCACCATTCGCATTTAAATAATAGACTTTGTCCCCCACAAACGTGATCTGATCCTTATAAAGATATCCATTGGAATCAAAGTAACAGGTATATCCAACACTCGGGCAGTAATGAAAGTTCGTAAATACTTCATGTCCTTCCGCGTCAAAGTAGATGATATGCTCTCCGTCCGGATGATAGGTCAGTCGATCTGTCATGGATGTGCCATCTGCCTGCATATAATAAGTATAAGATCCGTCAAATTTGAACTGATTCGTAACTAACTTCCCATTCTTGTCATAACAACGCACTTTTCCGTCAGCGCCCCGATAGAATGTATCCCCATTATAGGCTGCAACTTTTGTTCCCGATGGTGTTGCCGGGGTCGGGTCGCTCGGCTTTGGCGTATCCGGGGTCGGATCACTCGGCTTTGGTGTATCTGGTTTTGGTGTATCCGGCTTTGGCCCGGGCTTTTCCGACAGCGGTTTTGCGGTAATTTTACTATTCACACTTTTTGTCTCTAAAATCTCGTCAATATTCACATCGTCCGCATAATAAATCGTAAGCCCATCCCCTTCGGTGGCCGCATTTTCAAACATACCTACATTATATTCTTTCCCTGCATAATACCAATGGTATAATTTCTGTATTCTCCCCGAAATTTCCATGCTTCCTGACAATTTTGAACAATCCTCAAACATAGCACTTGCATCTTCTATACTTTCCGGCAGGTTCGGTGCTTTCACCAGCTCACTGCAGTCACTAAACATTCTGTTAGCGTCTGTCACTCTTAACGGGATGTCCGGAGCTTCCACGATACTTTTGCAGTACGCAAACATCATCTGACACATTTCCACACCTGATGGGATTTCCGGTGCCTTTGCCATTTTTTCGCAGTGATAAAACATCAAATTACAATTTACCACTCCTGACGGGATTTCCGGTGGTTCTTCCAGGTTCTCGCAGTAAGCGAACATGGATTTACACTCTGTCACTCCCGCCGGGATCGTCGGTGTTTCCACCAAACTTGTACATTTCTCAAACATACTGGTACAATCCGTCACTCCCGACGGAATATTTGCTTTCTTTAAATTACAACAATCTTTAAACAGATATCTGAAATCCCCGGTAATTCCGTCTTCTAAAAATACCTCTTTCACTAAATTGTGTTTTGAGAATACTCCCTCCTCGTTTAAATAATCTTTTCTTTTCAATGTAAATTTAACTTTGTATTTCGTTCCGTCAATCATATATGCTGCAGGAACTTTTATGTATGAATCAAATCCTCTATAGTCCTTGATCAATAAAATCTTATTGGCATCATCTTTCGTGTAATCCCAGTCTTTCAGTTCCGGAATAACCAGTCCGGTCTCCGAATCTATGTTTTGTCCTACGGTATTTGTCTCATCTTCCGTGCTTTCCGTTATCACTTCGGCTGCGCCGACCGTATCTGGAAATACCACGGCGGTCCCAAGTGCAGCAACCAGTGAAAGCATTATAAATACTTGTTTTTTCATAACTTTCCTCTCTCTCTTATATTTGCAGCTGCCCGATATCCCAATCGATATTCTCGTAACAGTGTGACATGCTTTTTTATTGTATCCCTATCACCTGATAAAATCAAGCAGGAAAATACCAACAGCGCCCGCGCCAAAAAAACAGACACTACGATTTCGTAATGCCTGCTTCGCTTTTCCTGTAAATTATTTTCTCTCCTTCAGTGCCTTTTCCACCTCGTCCACAACGATCTTAAGCGCCTTCACGCGCGCGTATTTCTTATCATTGGACTCCAGGATATGCCACGGCGCATAGCTTGTACTGGTCTTTTTTAACATTTCGTTGACCGCTTCCTCATACTGATCCCACTTGTCGCGGTTACGCCAGTCCTCATCTGTGATCTTCCAGCGCTTTTCCGGCGTTCCTTCCCGGTCTTTAAAGCGTTCCAGCTGGGTATCTTTATCGATCTGTACCCAGAATTTGATCACAACCGCACCCCAGTCGGAGAGTTCCTTTTCAAACTCATTGATCTCATTGTAAGCGCGCTGCCAGTCATTTTCACTGCAAAATCCCTCCAGGCGCTCCACCATGACCCTTCCGTACCAGGTTCTGTCAAAGATTGCAACATGCCCGGTCTTTGGCAGACGGTTCCAGAAACGCCAGAGATAATGTCTCGCTTTCTCATGCGGCTCCGGGCTCGCGATCGGATGTACCTCAAATCCTCTCGGATCAAGCGCCTCGGTGATCCGCTTGATATTTCCGCCCTTGCCTGCGGCATCCCATCCCTCATAGGCAATGATCACCGGAATTTTTTTGCGGTAAAGCTCATTGTGCAGTTCCCGCAGACGCTTCTGATATTTCTCCAGTTTTTCTTTATATTCCTCCTGCGTCAGTTCCTTATCCAGTTTTACTTCCGAAAGCTTCGGTGCCTGCTCAAGCGGGAACGGATTCTGCAAAAGCGGCACGGCAAGACTCGCGTTTTTCAGTGCGGTATCGATACTGCTCACCAGCGTCTCCAACACCTGAAGCTCCGCCCACTTTTTATCCTTCGCGTCGATCAGATACCACGGTGCCTGGGACGCATTCGTGTCACACAGATACTGCTCAAACACATCCATGCACTGCGCATAGTGTTTATTCTGCCAGCTGTCATCCTGGTTTACACGCCACTTTGTGTTCTTGTCATCCTTTAACAGCTCCAGACGTTTTTTCTGTTCCTTTTCACTGATCTGGAAAAAGAATTTCACCACGAGATAACCATTGTCGGTCAGCTGACGCTCAAACCTCCGCACGCTCTCGATCTGTTCCTTATAATGCTCCTCATCCGTCTTTTTGTACAGCACCGCCTGCGTGATCTCGTCCATCCAGCCGCCATCTAAAAATTTAAATTTTCCTGCCTCCGGGATCTGGACAAAATAGCGGTATAAAAATGGCTTTCTCGCCTCTTCCTCGGTCGGCTTCCCCATCGTTGCCACCTGAAAAAAGCGCGGATCAATGTTCCTTATCACCTTGCCAAGCACACTGCCCTTGCCTGCGGCTCCCCAGCCCTCAAACAAAATGAGCACCGGAAGCTTCTTTTCTTTGATCTGCATCTGCTGTACCGTAAGGCGCTCACGCGCTGCCTTTAATCGCGTCAAAAGTTCCTCTTCTTCCGGGCATCTTGGCTTATTCCAGTTTTTTAACATATTCCCCTTCTCCTTTCCGTATTTTCCATAGATTGCTATGGTTCTATTATACCGCATTTTTGATAAATTGATGATAAAATATATAAAAAAAGAACGTCATGCGCTGTCTCCTTTGTCCCGAAAAGCTTCTGCCTTTCGGACTTCTTTAACAGACCGCATAACGCCCATCCTCTTTTGTTTTATACCGCTACGATCACACCACCGTCATTTGCGTACATGGTGCTGACTCCCGCCGTATCCACAACGATAATATCTTTGAATTTTGCCAGCTTTTCAATTTTTTCCCGCATGGACTGCGCACGTTTCGGACAATTACAATGCGCGATCGCAAGCACACGCTCCTCGGTATTTTTCGTCTTCTCAAGCATATCCTGTATCAGCTTATCCAGCGCCTTTGTCATGCCGCGTGCCTGACCGAGCTGGCAGATCGTTCCCTCCGGAGTAGATCCCATCACCGGCTTTATGCTGAGCGCGCTTGCAACGACCGCCTTTAAATTACTGAGTCTGCCGTTTTTGCGCAGGGTATCCAGTGTCTCAAGCACAAAAAATGTATTCTGCTCATTGATATAGGCTTCTGTCTGCATCACAACGCTGTCAAAATCCAGTCCTTTTTCTTCCAGTTCCTGTACCTTCAGACCGATCAGTGTCTCCCCGACCGAAGCGGAGCGGGAATCAAACACATGGATATCCGCATCCGGATGCTCCTCACTATAAATGTTCTTTGCAAGTTCCGCACTGTTGTAAGAGCCGCTCAGATTGGAAGAAAGCGTGATCATATAGATACGCTCGGCATCCCCGAACGCCTCCATATAGCTCTCCGGAGACGGGCAGGAAGACTTCGGGCAGTTCTTGCTCTCCTTTACCCGGCGAAGAAAATCCGCCTGGTCAAACGTCTCATCATCCGTGATGTGATGATCGTCCACACTCAGTTCCAGCGCGACATTACAGAAATGTTCATTCTGCTTCATCACATCGGTAAGTTCTCCACAACTGTCAATTATAATTTTATATGTCATTTTCTTTCCCTCTGCATCATGTAGTTTTTATTACTACATGATAGTAGCACAAATATTACCAGTTGAAAAGAGTTATTTTATAAAAAAACGCAAAAGTTTACGAAAAATATACCGTAAGTACGCCAAGATCCTGATTTTCGCGGTATCGGAATGATTTTAATCCATCACAGAAATCCCCGATATGCTGATCTGTGATAAAATAGTCCTTTGCCTCCGCATACAGCGCCGAATCCGCAAATTTCACCGCGACCGGCCCGGATTTGTTTTCCCACGCCGCGCGGTAAAGCGCCCCGATCTCATCCGGATACCAGTCAACATAATAGCGGCCTTCCCTCACATAATAATTATCTTCCATCGCGGTACAGTCCGGCAGCGGGAAATCGACCGCCATCGTATGTGTCCGCGTGATCTCCGATGTCGTCAGGTTCAGGTAATCATAGTTGACCTCTTTTTCATCCTCCCCCGCATTGGCATAGGTCGGATCTCCCCAGGTCGTATCGATATAATAGTAATTTCCGTCGAGGAGCACCAGATTCCAGGCGTGGTTCTGTCCGTTCGCCATGCCAGTCACGATCGCGCCCGGGACATCTAAGAGATTTAACAGATACTGGGTCGCGCAGGCATAGCCCTGACATACGGTCTGTCCGCCTAAAAACACACTGATGATGTTCTGATTGTTGTCAGCATCCGGTACATAATCGACATTCTGTATCAGCTTTTCATAGACATATTTTGCCTTATCGTAATCACTGTCCGCCGGCGAGATCCCGGAAAGAATCTGTTCCACGCTTGCGTCGATCGCCGCCTGCGTGCCCTGTCTTTCCTCATAGCTCATCGTATACTGGGGCGAAAACGCAAGACCGGTCTGCTGCTCTCCCAACAGATACTGGGTATACTGATAACCGGACACCCAGAAAAGTCCGCCGTAATCGGCATTGACCGCGCGATACGCCTGATCGAGCACCTTTTCATCCAGTGTGGAAACCATCACGCTCTCACGCTGCTCCAGGATCGCCGCCAGCACCTCATCATATACTTTTTTTGTTTCTCCATCCAGACACCCATACACATATTTTCCGTCCGAGATCCCGGTCACATCCGCCGTCCCGTTTTCCGTTCCCTGCTCCGTTCCGGTTTCGGTATCTTTCACAACAAGTCTTTCCGTTGCGGATAAAATACTGTCCTTTACGCCACGGATCTCATCCACTTTTACGGAAGCACACCCGCTTGTCATAAGAAACAGCGCCGCAAGTGCGGATAGCATCCATTTTTTTCTATTCAAACGCATATTGTCCCTCTTATCTGTTTTCTACTTTCTGCCTGACTGACAAACTGAGAAAAATTCACGGACACAGTCACACAATGCTTTCTGATCCTCTTTTCCCATGAGTTCCCTTGCGGAATGCATCGCGAGAAGCGGCAGTCCGATATCAACCGTCTTGACCGGAAGCAGAGCGGACGCGATCGATCCTAATGTACTTCCTCCCGGGATATCCGAACGGTTCACAAATTTCTGATACGGGATCTTTTTTGCCTCGCACAGCTGCTGCACGACAGCGATTGCCTCACAGTCTGTCGCGTAGGACTGGGAACACGCCTCTTTGATGCAGAGTCCCTTCCCGGTCACCGGCTGATTCGTGATATCCATCTTGCCCATCTGGTTTGGATGCAGGGCATGCGCCACATCAACCGAAAGCATCATACTGTTATACTTTGCCTCTTTCACCGCAACCGGATCCATTCCCATTCCAAGCAGGATCTTGTCTAAAAGCTCATTCAGCATGAACGACCCGGCGCCCTGCTTTGTCCGGCTGCCGATCTCCTCATGATCAAACAACGCGATCACATTCAGACCGTTTCGCTTCCCTGCTTTGCAGATTGCCCGGCTTAAGGCTGCCACACTCGTTAAGTTATCTAGACGCGGCGATGAGATAAATTCTTCCGCTCCGCCGACAAAAAGCGGTTTCTCCGCGCAGTAGATATAAAGCTCAAAATCAAGGATATCCTCCTCTTTTACCGAAAGCTCCTTCGCCAGATACGACAGAAATGACGTTTCCATCCCAAAGACCGGGATCATATCGATCTGTTTATTGAGCTCCACTCCTTTATTCACTTCACGGTTCATATGGATCGCCAGGTTCGGGATCGTAAAGACCGGTTTTTTAAGATCCACATAACGGATATCCGGTTTTAAGATCTCCCCGCTCTTTACCGCCACACGGCCGGCTGCGCTGAGCGGACGGTCCAGCCAGGTATTTAAGATCGCTCCGCCGTATACTTCCACATTGACCCCGGCGTATGAAGCGTTCTTTACATCGGGATTCGGTTTGATCCTGAGACACGGGAAGTCGGTGTGCGCCGCCGCTATGCGGATATCCCCCATCCGCTCTGCCCGCTCCGGCATCGTAAACGCAAAGATCGTGGAGCCATGATGGTTTACATAATATTTTTCTCCCAGAGTAAGATCCCATGGCTCTCCAAAGGAAAGTCCAAAAAAGCCTGCCTTTTTTAAATAGTCCTCTGTATGTGATACAACCTGATACGGAGAAGTTCCCTCCTCCAGCAACGAAAATAATTCTTCTAATTCTTTCATATTCCTGATTCCTCCTGTTTTGTATTCTACTATATTTTTGTTCATTTTTCGAGTATGTGAAAAAATCTTTTAAATTGCATTCGGCATTTCAAACCGCTATAATGAGAAAAGCAGGAGGAATTTTATGATTTCATTACAGATTACGGACGTCAAAGATTTTATGGCAAAGCTCTTAAAAACAGATTTATTTGATCATTTTCTCATGCCGGAGGCCGTGATCACCACCTCCGTCACCTGTCACATTGACGGCACGTTAAATACTTCCTTTTTCACGACGGACGAACTCGACATCCTCGGACTGAACGGACTCTCGACCGCTCCGTTTTCCCTGTTCCGGTCGAACTGTTTTGACCTGATCAAAGGGAAGCACACCCCTTCTTATTTTAAATTTGTATTCATGCTCTCTCCGGAAAATTTAAAAAATGCACTCGTTCATTCTGGAAGTTCTCTTTCCGAGAATGACATTTCGGGCGCTTATCTGAATCTGCATTTTAAGAATCAGGTACTCACCTGTACGACAGGGGTCTCCTACCGCGTCTTTTCCATGGATCGTTCCTTTGAAAATGCGTGGGACGAACTGGTCTGCCGTTTTCTGAAAAATCACGGAATCTGCCACGAAATACTTTCTTAATTTCCTTTACTTTTGGAATGATGTATGCTATTCTGAACCTGTGTCAAAAATGGCATGATATATTAATTTTGGAGGTACTGAAATGAAAGGTACAGTTAAGTGGTTCAACAATCAGAAGGGTTACGGATTCATTTCCGACGAAGAAGGAAAAGATGTATTCGTACACTACTCAGGACTGAACATGGAAGGATTCAAATCCTTAGAAGAGGGCGCTAACGTAGAATTCGATGTTACAGAAGGCGCAAAAGGTCCTCAGGCTGTCAACGTAACAGTCTGCTAAACAATTTTAATCAGCCCGTTTTTTTCAATGTACCTTTCTCTGTAATATAGAATTTCGATTTTTTATTAGGACTAAGATATAAGGAACAAAAATGTGATTAATAAAAAAAGGCTTTGCCACTCCGGTTTGAAACCGGATGACAAACGCCTTTTTTTATTTTTCCTTTTTCCCGAACAGCACAAGCAGCAGAGCCCCCGCGAACACGAAGAAATCCGATACATTAAAGATAATGCCGGACAGCCGCCTGGATCTGGTTTTAAAACTAAAATAGTCCACAACATGTCCTTTTTTCACGCGGTCATAAAGGTTGCTCGCGCCTCCCCCAAGTATCATGGCGAGCGCCGTTTTCACACCTTTGTCCCCTCTTCTTGATAACAGGGTAAAAAAGCTCCCTCCTGCCGCCGCCATAAGCAGGGTCTGGATCTGCCGCATACGCTCCGGCTTTTTTGCCAGGAAATTAAGTGCGGCTCCCTTGTTATAATACTTACGGATAATGACCTTTCCTTTTAAAATGGGAGTCTCTTCCATCAGCTCGCGGTTCTTATCCACATAACGTTTGATAAAACAGTCAAGCCCGAAAATGCCTGCTATGATCCCGAGATATATCATCTGACGTCCCTCCTGCTCTTTTTCTTTCGAAACGCCTTTTTTACGCGCATCCAGAAGATCCGGCTCTTTTTCTCCTTCTCCCTGCTCACACAGCATGCAAGAATGGCGTCCTCTTTTTCATCAGCTGTCAGCATAAAGCCGGTCTTATGACAGAAGCGCAGCGATGCGATCCCGGAAATTTCCGCAAGCTCCTTATCGCGCTTTCCGTACCACTCCGCGGGAAACGGACATTTGGTCTCCTTTAAGACGGAATCTTTGACGCTCATCGCGCAATAGCCTCCGCGGTTGGACGGAAATACCACAAACGCGATTCCCTCTTCTTTCTCCACCGCCTTTTTCCACGGAAGATACCGATCCATCACAAGGATCCCGTCCGATGCCTGCGCCAGATACGGTTTTACCGCCTCGTCCGCGCGTATATTGCTCTTAATATAAGAGAACTTTCGTTCCAGGATCTGCTCCGCGAAATCTGCCGCCCGAAGGAACGCGGCATCCGTATCCTCGTCTGCATCCCAGACCGGATTAAAATCCGCAATCAGAGAAGCGATCTCATCCGGCTCTCCGGTATTGTCGTTTTGATCCAGGGGCTGGACAAAACGGAAATCAAATTTTTCCGCCTGCTTCTCATCTCCGAGTACCGCCGTGCCAAGCTGCTGCCACAACAGCCCAAACGCGGCATACGGCACACCGTTTTCCCTCTTTTTCTCATCGTTCCCGTGGTGGTCAAACGCGCCTCCTCCGATATCAAAGACGATCCCGGTAAAATCCTGTGGCACCTCATTGCCGCGTCTCACGAGAAGTCCCGGATGGATCATGCGAAGCAGCGCATAGGAAAACACATCATCCGCATGAAATTTTCCTCCGTGTGTGAATACGCAGTCGGTCTGCCTTAACTGTTCTGTCAGCTCATTTTCCATATATAATTCCATTTTTTCTCTTCCTTTGTCTTACCTAAAGTACCCTTAGTTTATTCAAGGCTTCGTAGATATCCAGCACCCCGTACCCCCACTCTTTGTTCGGATAGGTTCTGCCCTCTTCCCGCCTCGCTCCACGCAGGATATAATTTTTAATATTTACACTGTTGACATTTCTGGCATACTGCCGTTTGATCGCCCACTCGAGCAAAAGCGCGCTTCCTCCCGCCGCGACTGCCGCCGCCGCGGAAGTGCCGGTTCTTGTCGTATAGCGGTTTCTAAGATCCGGTCCGTATACATTTACCCCGGGTGCCACATAATCCGGCTTGATGTCACCTACCGCAGTAAATCCTCTGCTTGAATCCAAAAACAGGCTTCCCGTCTGTACATCATAAGCACCCGCTGTCATCGGTACTTCCGCTGTGGACGGCACTGTAAGCGTCACATCGGGACTGGAACGCAAAAAGATCACGTCACCGCTCATAAACTGCCTGAGCGGAAGCCAGATATGATAATGTCCCTCCACGATGCTGTCCTCCGCATAGACCACGATCTCCCAGAGTCCGCGCGTTGGGCGGTCAAACCGGAAAAACACCAGCAGATCGCCGCTCCGCACTCCGACCATCTGATATTCCACGCTGACCACCGTCTCTTCAAAAATGAACTGGTACACCACGCGGTTGCGCTGCATGACCGGGATCCGCCGGATCTGTTCCCCGGTCGGCGATATGATCGCGACGGAATAAAGTTCCGGCGCTTTCGCCCAGAGTTCCGCCATGAATCCCTGGACATTTTCTCCCACATTGATCTCAACGGTCTCGGAATCCCCATGTTTCATGATCGTTCCGTAGTAATGATGTCTCGCGTTCGCTTCATTTCCTGCCGCGATCACCACGACATGATTTTTCAGGGTCGCAATCTCGTTTAGATACATGGAAAGCGGGCTGGTTCCGCCATGGCTTCCCATACTCGTGCCAAGCCCGATACAGAGCACCAGCGGACGGTTTTCTTCTAACGCCAGTTTGTTCAGATACGCGATCGCTGCCATCACATCATTTTCCTGATATGCGACCGCGTCAGACGGGATAAAATAAAAATCACGGATGTTCTGCTTTGCCGGCTTTAACTTTACCACCGCGATATCCGCATAGGGCGCCGCGCCGGAAAAATCGCCCGTCACATCCTCCGATCCCGCCGCAACTCCGGCAAGAAACGTTCCGTGCCCATCCTCGTCTACCGACGGCACGAAAGCAAGCGGATCTTCACTGCGAAGCGCCGCATTGATCTCCTCCGTCCGATACTCGCTTCCATACAAAAAGCCCTCCGGCTGCCTGCCATCCCGGATCGTCTGATCCCAGATACTCACAATGCGGCTGCTTGCCGGTCCGTTTTGAAACACCGGATTCTGATAATCGATCCCGGTGTCCAGAAAGCCGAGAAGGATACCCTCTCCTTTCAGCGAAAGCGTTGGCTGATTCTGCACCTTTAAGATCCCGCTGCCGGATAACGCCGCGTCATCCATTAGCGTAAAGCACTGCGGGATGGCGGAATAGGTATAATCCGTAATATTTAAATCCGGCAGACGCTCTCTGTTGAAATATCCGATGCTGTACGCAACATTGATCTCCTGCCTGCAGTCCGCCGGGATCACCGATGTATTGGCACCGATACTCCCGTACTCTATGATAAGGTCATAATAATCCTCCGAATAAACTGCCTCTTTGCAATCCATACACGCCGTTTCCTTTTTTGCAACCTGCTCTCCTATGTATATGTATGCAGAAGCGAAAAAAAGTGAACCGGCTTTTTACACCTGGCAGATGACTAACACGTCTCCCTCTTTGATCTTCGTGGAACCGTTTGGAATGATGACCTCCTCGCCCCGCTTCAAAAGCAGCACCAGTTTTTCTTCCCCGAGCTTTAACGCCGCGATCGTCTCTCCGATCAGCGAACTGTCCTTTTCGATCGTCCGCTCCGCAAGGCACAGGCCCAGATTTTCCTCCGGCGAAAGCGCACTCAATACCACAATATCTCCCGACAGAAGAACGGTACTTCCATTCGGCACGATACGCTCTTCCCCGCGCAGAACGAGCACCACTAACACATCCGGCAGCGAAAGGATATCCATGATCTTTTTGCCTGCCCACGGATGGTTTTTGCGTATCGCGATCTTGATAAATTCCACCGGCATCTCATCCGAATAGTCACTGAATGTCTTCATGACGTTGCCCGTATCATCGATCATGTCAAGCTTCTTTGCGACCAGTCCGAGCAGCGAGCCCTGGATGCTGATGGAAAAGAGCACGATAAAGATCACAATATGGAATACATCATTTTTGGTATATGCCGGACTCACCGTTGCCATGATCGCGAATACGATGGACGCCGCGCCGCGAAGTCCCGACCACGAAACCAGAAGCTGCTGGCGGATCGGTGCCTTAAACGGCGAAAGGATCGCGAACACCGAAACCGGTCTTGCCACGAAGGTCAGAAATACCGCGATCGCAAGCGCATACGGCAGGATCTGCGGCAGCTGCGACGGGAACGATAAAAGTCCGAGCAGAAAGAAGATCAGCATCTGCATCAGCCCTGTGATCCCGTCAAAGAAATGCACCAGGGATTTTTTGTTGGTGAGCGGCTGATTCCCAAGGATGATACCCGCTATATAAGTGCTTAAATATCCGTTTCCTCCAAGCAGCGACGCAAGCGCGTACGCCACAAGTGCCATGCAAAAGACAAAGATCGTATCAAATCCGTCTGTCGCAAACTGCACTTTCTTTAAGATAAACGCTGCGCCAAGCGCCACAAGTACTCCGACGCATATTCCAAACACAAGCTGGGCAAATATCATCCATACCAGTTCACCCCCGCTGAATTTTCCACTCATGACCGTTAGAATGATCACGGTCATCATATACGAGCAGGGATCATTGCTTCCGCTCTCAACTTCCAGCATGGAAGCGGTATTATATTTTAAGTTCAGCCTTTTGGAACGGAGGATGGAAAACACGGACGCCGCATCGGTGGAACTTATGACGGCTCCGATCAGCATGCTTTCTAAAAATTCAAAGTGAAGCAGATAATGGCAGAACAGCCCAACCAGAAGTGCCGTCAGAAATACTCCGGCTGTTGAAAGCAACACCGCCCTTCCTGCCACCGGCCTCGCCTGCTTAAAACTTGTTCCAAAGCCACCGTAAAACATGATAAAGATGAGCGATATGGAACACACCTGTTCCGCGATCCCAAAATTGTCAAACGGGATCTTCAAAATTCCATCCGTGCCAAACAGCATGCCAAGCAGAATAAACGCCAAAAGCATCGGCACCCCGATCTTTCCGGACAGTTTATTGAGCGAAAGGCATAACAGTATGACTGCTGCAACTAATAAAATATAATCTGTCATTCATTTCCCCCTTTTTGTTTTTTAGTATAACATAAGCCGCAGGGGCTCTGCAAATGCCCCCTGCGGCTTTTTTTCTTTACATATTATGATCCTCAAGCTCCGCGCATCCACGCATCGCGATCAGCGGACCACCCTTTTTTTCCACATAATCTCTGGTGATCGTGACTTTTCCAATGTTGTCGTCTTTCGGGACTTCATACATGATATCCAGCATAAATTCCTCGATGATCGCGCGCAGCGCACGCGCGCCGACTTTCTTTTCCTTCGCCTTCTTTGCGATCGCATAGAGTGCGTCATCCTCAAAGGAGAGTTCCACTTCATCGAGCGCAAGCAGTTTTCTGTACTGCTTTAAGATCGCGTTTTTCGGCTCCTTCAGGATCCGGACTAACATTTCTTCGGTCAGCGCGTCCAACGTAAAGATGACCGGCAGACGTCCGATGAATTCCGGGATCATTCCAAATTTGCGGATATCCTCCACCGTTACCTGGCGGAGCAGATTCTCATCCTCATCATATTTGTCCTTCAGATCTGCCTTAAATCCGATCGATGCCTCTTTGTTCAGACGTTCTTTGATAACATCTTCCAGTCCCGGGAACGCACCGCCGCAGATAAAGAGGATGTTTTTGGTGTTTACCATGGTCATCGGAACCATCGCATTTTTGCTGCTCGCTCCGACCGGAACTTCCACTTCCGCTCCCTCTAAGAGCTTTAACATTCCCTGCTGTACGGATTCCCCGCTGACATCTCTCTGGTTGGTATTTTTCTTTTTCGCGATCTTATCGATCTCGTCGATAAAGATGATCCCGCGTTCCGCCTTGTCCACATCATTTCCGGCTGCGGCAAGCAGTTTTGAGACAACGCTTTCGATATCATCACCGATATAGCCGGCTTCTGTCAGGGAAGTCGCGTCCGTGATCGCAAGCGGCACATCTAGGAGCTTTGCGAGCGTCTTTACCAGATAGGTTTTTCCACATCCGGTCGGTCCGATCATAAGCATGTTGGATTTTTCGATCTCAATCTCGTCTTTGGTATCTGCCGCAACACGCTTATAGTGATTGTACACCGCAACAGAAATGACTTTCTTCGCGTGCTCCTGTCCCACCACATACTCGTCAAGCTTTGCCTTGATCTTGTGCGGCGCCGGGATCGCGTGGATATCAAGCACCGGTTCGCTCTGTTCTTTCGGCTTTTTCTTTTTTACCTTCTGGTTATTCGGCATAAATCCCTGCATATCCGCCAGATTGATCATTCCAATGTTTGGCATGCCGCCACCCATGTTCATAAAATCGTTCATGTTAAGACCGGAGCCATTCATGCTGTCGAATGTCTTTTGCATACAGTCCTGACAGATACAGATATTACTCGGGATATGGATCATCTTGCCTGCCACGCTCTCCGGGCGGCGGCAGATATAGCAGATGTCTTCATACTCGTCTTTGTCTTTGTTCGTATTGTCATTTGGTATATCGTTATGATCTGTATGGATCAGATCATCTTTGTTTTCATTTTCACTCATTCCAAGTACCTCCAGTTTTCCTGCATGTTGTGTTTTATCGGATCCATCCTACTTTAGGCCAGTATTTAAATTCTGCTTTTCCAAGGATCGCGTCCCTGCTCACATAGGAATACTTCTCCGCTTCCGACTCGGTCGCCGCGACGCCGTACTCCATCGCCTCATCTGCCCAGTACCGCGCGTCCAGAGAAACATTTCTGTTATCCCCAAGCACCAGATAGGAGTCGTCCGGCACCTGAAACACATAGCCATCGTTGTTTACGGTCCATTCCTCTTTCAGGTAATCCTCTTCCAGTGGCTCGCTTGCCCCGTCGATATAGATCCTGCCCTCGCGGATCTCCACAGTCTCTCCCGGAAGTCCGATCACGCGCTTGATAAAGCTCTGCGATTCATCCACCGGATAACGGAAGATAATGACATCAAAACGTTTTGGTTCTTCCTTTAAATATGCCATCCTAAATCCAACCAGCCGGTCTCCCGGTTCGATCAGATTTTCCATGGAGGATGACGGCACTTCCGCATTTACGATAACGTATCTGCGCAAAAGAAAAGTACAGATCAAAATGATGAGGATCAGTTTGATCCAGCTTAGGATCTCTGTCTTAATCTCCTCGGCTGTCCATCTCTTTTTTCCGTTTTCACCGGTTTTTGGCTCGTTTTCGTATTCCTTCGTTTTTTTCATATTTGCACCTGATTCCCATCCAATAACCCTTTTCCCCAATTCCTGTCTTTCTATTATCACACAAAACCATGGCATTGTCTACGGAAAGAATGGAAAAGAAAATCGGACAGGCCGGTAATTTTTTCCGGTTTCTGTCCGATCTTCCATTTTTCTTTTTATTCTTTCTTCTTATTATATACTATAAGAGTTCTTTTAAGATCTGATTTACCATCGCAGGGTTCGCTTTTCCCTTCATCGCTTTCATGGTCTGTCCTACTAAAAATCCGATGGCTTTTTCCTTACCATTGTGGTAATCCTCCACAGACTGTGGATTGTCCTTTATGATCTGTTCGATCGTCGTGCGGAGAGCCCCCTCATCATTTACGGTCTTTAAGCCCTTCTCCTCCACATATTTTTCCGGATCGATATCGTTTTTAAACACTTCCTCGAAAACTTCCTTTGCCACGCTGCTGTTTATGGTTCCCGCATCGGCAAGATCGATGAGCTTCGCAAGGTTGCCCGGTGAAAACCTGATATCTTCCGGCTCCATATCGTTTTCTTTTAAGAGACGCATTGTCTCGACCATCAGCCAGTTGGATACTTTTTTCGGTTTGCCGCAGAGTTCCGTGGTCGCCTCAAAAATATCCGCCAGTCTCTTATGGCTCGTGATGATCTCCGCATCGTAATCCGGAATGTCATATTCTTTTTTGTAACGTTCCAGTTTTGCGGTACGAAGCTCCGGCTCTCTCGCTTTAACCTCAGCCAGCCATTCGTCCGATATCACGATCGGCACAAGATCCGGCTCCGGGAAATAACGGTAATCCTGCGCATCCTCTTTCGAACGCATCGCAAAGGAAGATTCCTTGTTGTCATCCCATCTTCTGGTTTCCTGCACAACGGATTTTCCCATCTCGATCAGTTCGATCTGACGCTCTCTTTCTCCTTCGATGGCTCTCGCGATCGCCTTAAAGGAGTTTAAGTTCTTCATCTCGGTACGGGTACCGAACTCGGTCGCTCCGACCTCGCGCACGGACAGGTTGACGTCGGCACGCATGGAGCCTTCGTTCAATTTACAGTCGGAAGCGCCAAGGTACTGGATGATCATGCGCAGTTTCTCAAGGTAGGCAATGACTTCATCCGCGGAACGCATATCCGGCTCGGATACGATCTCAATAAGCGGCACACCGGAACGGTTATAATCGACAATGGAAACATCTTCCCACTCGTCATGTACCAGTTTTCCGGCATCCTCCTCCATATGGATCTCATGGATCCCGATCGTCTTTTTGCCTCCGGCTGTCTCGATGTCGACGCCGCCATTCCGGCAGATCGGCAGATACAGCTGGGAGATCTGATAGTTCTGTGGATTATCCGGGTAAAAATAATTCTTCCGGTCAAATTTGCAGTACTGGGTGATCGTACAGTTTGTTGCCAGTCCCACTGCGATCGCGTATTCCACAACCTGTTTGTTTAAGACAGGCAGGGAACCCGGCATTCCGGTGCAGACCGGGCAGGTATGGGTATTTGGCGCTCCGCCGAACTCTGTGGAGCAGGCGCAGAAGATCTTCGTCTTGGTTGCAAGTTCTACATGGACTTCCAGTCCGATCACGGTTTCATATTCTTTACGCATTCTCTTCTCCTCCTCTCCTTAATCCTGTTCTGCAAGCGGGCTGTGTTCATAGCTTCTCGTCTGCTCAAACGCATATGCCGCGCGGATGATATTTTTCTCTTTGAAGCAGTCTCCGATCAGCTGCAGTCCGATCGGCAGTCCGTTTTTGTCTTTTCCGCATGGAAGTGAGATTCCAGGCAGTCCGGCAAGATTGACGGAGATCGTATAGATATCGCCGAGATACATCTTGATCGGATCGCTTAAGGATGCTCCGATCTTCGGTGCGGTCGTCGGTGCCGCCGGTCCGAGGATCACGTCATATTTCGCGAACGCTTCATCAAACGCCTTTTTGATCAGTGCCTTCGTGCGCAGTGCCTTTAAATAATAGGCATCATAATAACCGCTGCTGAGAACGAAGGAACCGAGCATGATACGCCGTTTTACTTCCGGTCCGAAACCTTCGGAACGTGTCTTTTTATACATATTGTGCAGTCCGTCGTATTCTTCGGTACGGTATCCGTATTTTACACCGTCAAAGCGGGCAAGGTTCGAGCTTGCTTCCGCGCAGGCGATGACATAGTAAGCAGGGATCGCGTATTCGACAAGACTCAAGTCAAATTCTTCCACGATTGCGCCCTTTTCTTCTAATTTCTTTGCCGCGCCAAGCACCGCTTCTTTGACCTCCGGATCCAACCCTTCTCCGAAATAATCCTTCGGGATTCCGATCTTCATGCCCTTCACGTCATCCACAAGCGCTGACGTAAAATCCAGATCTTCTCTCCGAATCGAAGTGGAATCCTTCTTATCATAGGAAGCGATCGCCTCCAAGATCGTTGCGCAGTCCGTCACATCTTTTGCGACCGGTCCGATCTGATCCAGGGAGGAACCGTAAGCGATCAGTCCGTAACGGGAAACCGTGCCGTAGGTCGGCTTGATTCCGGTCACACCGCAAAAGGAACTCGGCTGACGGATCGATCCGCCGGTATCCGATCCGAGTGCAAAGGAGCACTCCTCTGCCGCTACCGCCGCGCAGGATCCACCGGAGGAACCACCCGGCACATGCTCCGTGTTCCACGGATTTTTTGTCACGCCGTAAGCAGAGGTCTCTGTCGTACTTCCCATGGCAAATTCATCCATGTTGGTTTTTCCGAGGATGACCGCGCCGGCTTCCTCTAAATTTTTTACCGCCTCCGCAGTATAGGTCGGTTTGAAATTGTATAAGATCCTGGAAGAACAGGTTGTAAGCATGCCCTTTGTACACATATTATCCTTGATCGCCACCGGAACACCCGCAAGCGGTCCCGTCAGGGTACCGTCATCGATCTGTTTTTGTACTTCTTCCGCGCGCTTTAAGGCGCCCTCTCTGTCCACCGTCACAAAACTGCCGACGGTCTTTTCTTTTTTCTCGATCGCGTCTAAAGCTTCCGTGACTGCTTCCTTTACGGTCACTTCACCCGCTTTTATCTTCTTTCCCAGCTCAACGGCTGTCAAACTCATTAAACTCATGTCATTCCTCCTGCCTAACCGATCGTCTTTGGAACCTTAAAGCCGCCGTCTTTCATAACCGGGGCATTGGCAAGCGTATCTTTGCTGCCGTCTCCGTTTGTGACAACGTCCTCGCGGAACACATTGTTTACCGGGAACACATGGGACATCGGCTCTACGCCTGACGTGTCCAGTTCATTCAATTTATCGATATAATCGAGCATATCGCCCATATCCTTTTTGGCGCGCTCTTTTTCTTCGTCATTTAATTCCAGTTTTGCAAGGATTCCGACGTATTCAATCGTCTCATCGGAAATCATATTTTTTTCACTCATGGATCTGCTCCTTTCTTTTCCTACGGTTCCAGACGGCTTAAATCTCTCGGGAAGAGGGTGGTCTCACGGACATTGTCCTCTCCGACAAGCTGCATCGTCAGACGCTCCAAACCGATACCAAGTCCACCGTGCGGCGGCATACCATGCTTGAACGCGCTTAAATACTGTTCCATGCCCTCGGTCGTCATGCCGCGCTTTTCGATCTTCACAAGAAGTTCGTTATAATCATGGATACGCTGTCCTCCGGTCGTGATCTCAAGTCCGTGGAACAGAAGGTCAAAGCTTAACGTGTAGGTTGCATCTTCCGGATCATCCATCGCGTAAAACGGTCTCTTCTTGGACGGATAATGTGTGATGAACACGAAATCCGCGCCGCACTCTTCTTTGTAATATTTTCCGATCAGCGCTTCCTCTTCCGGCTCAAGATCGTAAGGGTTGCGGATCTTTCTGCCGTATTTTTCGGAAACTTTCTGTTTTGCCTCATCAAAACGCACCGCCGGGATCTTATCCACATTCGGGAGCGTGATGTTTAACATTTTCAACTCTTTTGCATATTCTTTTGACAGGAGTTCCATCGTGTACTGTAAAAATCCGGTCTCCATCGCCATGATATCCTCATAGCCGTCAATATAACCCATCTCAAAGTCAAGACTGGTGTACTCGTTCAGATGACGTTTGGTATTGTGTTTCTCCGCACGGAACACCGGCGCTGTCTCAAAGACGCGGTCAAAGACGCCGACCATCATCTGTTTATAGAACTGCGGGCTCTGCTGTAAGATCGCCGGTCTGTGGAAATACTCGAGTTTAAAGAGGTTTGCTCCGCCCTCCGCACTCTTTGCGCCGAGCTTCGGGGTGTGGATCTCGGTAAATCCCTCTTTGTACAGGAAATCACGGAATCCTCTCACAATGCCTTCCTGGATACGGAACTTCGCGCGTTCTCTCACATTTCTGAGGGAGATCGCACGGTAATTTAAGTTTGCTTCCAGGGAAGTGTTTAATTTCCACTTGGAAATCGCAAGCGGCATCGGCTCTACCGGCTCAGACAATACATGAATCTCCGATAACCGGATCTCGATCCCGTTCGGGGCACGGTCTTCTTTTGATACAACGCCCTGTACCTCCACGGTCGCACCCTCTTTTAAATCCTTTAAGTCAAAGTTTGTCTTTCCCTCTTCATATACACACTGAAGAAGTCCCTCTCTCTTTCGCAGGATCACGAAAGCAACCTCGCCCATGTCACGGATGGCATGCACGGCTCCGTTTACTCTGACTGTCTCTCCGGTGAGATCCCCTGCAAGCAGTTCACTGATCTCTAATGTTTCTTTTTTGGTTACTCCTGTCACAAAATCCATATTTTTGTACGCTCCTTTTCTATCCGCCTTTTGCGGTGTGTCGATAGGTGCGGGACGGGATAAAAAAACGCCCCGGAATCCGAAGATTCCAGGGCGAGAATGTCAAATATCCCGCGGTACCACCCGCATTGAGAAAGGCTGTGCCTTCTCCACTTTATGCGCGTAACGTGCGCTCTCCGGGTAAACCTACTTGCATCCGGTCTTTTCGATCCGGGGTTCAATCTACCAGCTCCAGAGTGTTCCCGCTATCTCCTCTTTCGGACAGCGCTCTCAGTCGGTGACGCCGTGTTCCTGTCGATGTCTGAAGATAGGAGTCTCTTTCTTCGCTTTTTTCTTTGTTTCACATACTATCACATATCATTTTTCTTGGCAAGAATTTTTTTCATAATTTAAAATCGCCTGTCTGACTTTTAACGTTTCAAGCTTGGTTCCGTAGAAATCTTTTCTCGCGCAGCCGGCTCTTCCTCCACCGGCACACGCACAGGCACACGCGCATGCGCAGCCACCTCCGCCGCCGTGGCCTCCCGTATGGTGCGTCGACGTATAAATGCCTCCCATTCCACGGTCTTTCGTATAATGGTCTTTCCCTGCGACCCGTGCCCGGAAGATCAGCGCGAGGACACACACCAGGACCGGAACCCCGATCAGAAGCGCAATGAGCACCACCTCCGTTTTTGCCCGCGCGCTCGTTACCGCGTCATCCTCACTCTCAAAAAAATCCGCCGGATAATCGACCGTGACAGAATACCGTTCCCCCGGAAACAGACTGGTCTCCCACAGATAATCATTTCCATCCTCTACTGCCTGATACGGGACGGAATCCACGCCTTTCTGATTCCAGTAGACAGCCAGATGATCCACTTCGATCTCGTCGAACCAGCCCGGCGTGAAATTATAGGTGCGCCACTGCCCTGCCGTTTTATACATATGATGCTGGTGAATGGAAAAATCAATATCCACTACTTCTCCCGCATAATATTCCCGGTCAAGATCCACTCTTACATAATCCCCACCGTCATAGCTTTTATACTTTGCGCTCTTTACGCTGTCACTGAGCGGGCGTACATCCTCCACATATTCATTCGGGATCCCGATCTTTACCCAGGTGAGTGCGCCCTCACTCTCGTCATCCAGCACCTTCCACGCAATATGGTAGGTCATATACAAAGAACCGTCCGATGCCGGTTTTATCTTTATCTCATAATCTTCGATCTCATCTAACGCATCCGAATATGCCATAACACGTTCTTTGGTTCCAAGCAGACAGATCAAAACAAGTGCAAGCAATGCGCAGATTTTCCATGTGTATTTTCTCATCTCTTTTTTTCTCCCCTTTCCTTTAGCGGGCAGCTCTTTTTATTTTTCGAAGCGTATGCCCGGTGCTTTCTGCTCGCGGCGCGGTTCCAGATCTTTTTAAAACTTTCCGTCCGCATATCTCCAAGCGGTTTTTCATCCAGCCAGCTCTGACACGGTATGACCCTGCCATCGGGTGCGATCGCCATATTGCTCAGACACGCGCCGCAGGACGGCACCGAAAGTCCGATCGCGAGCAGTTTTTCTTCTGCGATCCAGCCCGGCGAGGTAAACGCGATCTCCATCCCGTTTGCATAACAGTACGCCGCCGCGTCTTCCAAGATCCGATACAGTTCTTCCTCCGCAAGCTGCGTCCGCTCCGACTCTTCCTTTCTTGCGTTTCCGGTGACGATGAGCCCGGAGCAGGTCACATAGGTGACCCCGAGCGCATGTAAAAATTTAAGCGTATCCCGGTATTCCCGGTTCTTCGTGCAAAGCGGCGTATTGATGCTCAGATTAAGTCCCGCCGCAAGCGCGTTTTTGATCCCATCCACCGTCTTTTTATAATTGTCCGCCCCGACCAGCTCATTATGTACCGCTTCCTTGTCCGAATAAAACGTCACCTGGACGCTGTCCAGCTCCGCTTCTTTCAAATTCGCGCAAAGCTCCGGCGAGAGCAGCACACCGTTCGTGTTTAATCTTGTGACAAACCAGCGTGCCTCCTTTATCAGCTCACAGAGATCCGCCCGTAGTGTCGGTTCCCCGCCGGTAAACGTCAGCTGCGGGATCTTCGCCTTCCTGCAGGCGGCAATGATCTTTTTCCACTCTCCGGTCGAAAGCTCCGGCACCTCCGACAGCTCCTGATCCGCCGCGTAACAGTGCAGACATTTCTGATTGCAGTGCCATGCGCCGTTTACCGTCATTGCCGATACCATAAGATCCATCCGGTGCGGCGCGGTCATATTTTTCGCGTACCCGGCAAGCGACAGTCCGCCGATCTCCACTTCCGGGATCCCGCCGCGCGCCACTGTGCGGAATGTATCCGTGATCGCGAGCAGATCCTCTTTTAGCATCTCATCCGTTGCCTGCGGATACACTTTTTTTACCCCGGCGAAGGTACGGTCCAGAATCCCTGTCAGATCCTCTTCGCTCATTTCTCCCGCTCCATGCGCGTTTACCGCATTGGCAAACTCCGTAAACAGGATCGCCCATGCCTCATTTAACGGCAGCAGCTCCTGCCCGTTTAAGATCGCTATGGACGGCACCTTGCGAAACGGCAGGAAACGCGGCGGCACCATATGGATTCGGATCACTTCCGAGCTGCCCGGATCCCATGTCATATGGATCACCGACCGCCAGTTTTTTCTCTCATATTGTTTTTCCCGTAACATATCTTTCCTCTATTCTCCCGCAAAAAGGATGATCATAAGCATGACAAATATCCAGAAACCCGTTTCGATCCAGAACACGATCCAGCCCATATACGGATTTCCCTGTACATGGCTCCAGCAGTCCGGCAGTTTTTTCTTTAAGTCATCCCAAACTTTCTGTTCGAGCACCGCATCCTTAAAAATATAGTAAAGCGCAATACTTGCGATCGCGCCGACAACCGCCCCGCAGACTCCCGCCTGGCCAATACGTGTAATATCGGATCTGAGTCCCCAGAACACAAGCGTGGTGACCCAGAGGATCGCGCTGTGTATCCTGCGGTTCTTCCGGTAAAAATATTTCCGGTCCAGCACCCCGCAGCAGGAATAATAGGTTGGCATTTTTTCGTTCAGATACGGTCTCAACCGCTTGTGAAAGTCATGGACATGATTCTTCGCCTTCTGGTTTCCGATCTCATACGGAAAGCAAAGTTTATCCCTCCCTTTTCCGATCTGAAAACAGGAATCTTTGTAGTAGTATTTTTCCTCGCACAGCAGCCCGTCGTAATAGCTGTACGGCAGCATCCTTGTTCCGCCAAAGAATAACTCCTGCTCGATCCCTTCCTGCCGCAGCCAGAAGCCAAGCATCTTTTTCCTTTTTAAGACGCGGCCACACGGCCAGATCACATAGATCACGACTGCTATGCTAAAAAATGCCACCATGTTCCATCCTGCGGAATAAAACGCTCTCTCCTCCGCCGCGAGAAAAGCTTCGATCCCGATAAACGCGCAGATGAATCCCCAGATAAGTCTGCTTTTTCCTTTTCCCGCGAAGTAACGCTCGGAATATTTTGGCAGAAATCCCTCTGCTTCCCGCCTTTTTACTATCTCGTCTTTTTTGCTTTTTTCTTTTTCATTCTTTTTTCCCATTCTGCTCTTCCTTACTCCCCCGGTTTTCTTTTCAGTATACCATATCAAATTTCTTTGCACAAATATCTGCACAATCATTGAAAAACAAAAACGAGATTGCTATAATAAATTAGGAAAAATCCAAGAACCCTATACAGCCTGCAAATAAAAAGTCAAGGCTAAATTAAAAGAACATTGAAAATTTTATA
>OIZL01000563.1_pt1 | contig 26602 bp, 16 predicted proteins | sample 1588541 | NCBI WGS metagenome assembly OIZL01 (sample SAMN03283285) | human gut metagenome | biome: human-associated habitat; material: feces | host: Homo sapiens | place: Peru | collected 2012 | reverse complement strand
CCACCATCAGCACCGAGAGCATTTTCGTCACATTCCGGGTCAGAAGATAGGTCAGCGCCGTGCCGCCCAGCGTATAGGGCACCAGCCGGTCGGCAAGGCGCGAGGCGCGGTCCTCCGTGGTGGATTTCAGCTTTTCCGAGGCCTCGATCATGCGGACGATGCGGTCGTAGCGGCCGCTTCCGGCGGTATTATCGACGCGGACGGTGCATTCGCCCTCCTCGGCGACGGTCCCGGCGTAAACATAGCTGCCGACCCGCTTGACAACGGGCAGCGACTCGCCGGTCATCGACGACTGGTTGACCGTGACCTCGCCAGAGACGACCTTGCCGTCGAGCGGGATAACGTTGCCGGTGCGGACGACGACGGACTCGCCGGACTGGACCTCACTCACGGGAACGAGCAGCTCCGTGCCGTCCCGGACGACCCAGACCTTGTCGATGTTCAGCGACATCGCGCCCGCGAGGTCGGCGACGGACTTCTTCCGCGTCCACTCCTCCAGAATCTCGCCGAGGTGGAGCATGAACATGACCGACGAGGCGGTGTCGATATCGCCGCGCACGACGGAAACGGTCACGGCCGTCGCATCCAGCACGGCGACGGACAGCTTGCCCTTCAACAGCGCCCGCAGACCGGCGGCGATATACTTTGCCGCCTTACAGACGGCGATGACCGTACGGACGGGCAGCGGCAGGAACAGCTTAAAGGCAAAGCGGCGGCAGACGGTGCCGACGAGCTTATCCTCAAACTCGCGGTTGAGCTGCCGTGTGCTCTGCTCCATGGCAGGCTCGAAGGCCAGCGCGTCGGCAAACGGTGCCGCCGCAAGCAGCGCGACGATCTCTTTGCGCCCGCCGTCGTAGCAGACCACCGCGTCGCAGGTACGGTCGTAGACCTTCACCTCGCGGACTTTGGAGAGGCCCTTCAGATAGCCCTCTACCGCGTCGGCTTCCCGCAGCGTCAGCCGCTTTGCCGCCAGATGAATGCGCAGACGGCCCCGCGACTCATGCAGAATTGCAAATTTCATTGAAATGATCCTCCAAAAAAATAGCAGGAGCCTCCTTCACCAAAGGCGGCTCCTGCTCGGTATCCTCTTATTCCTCGTCGGCAGAAGCGTCCTCGACGACCTCGGCGGCGGCGCGCTGCTCATTGATCTCCTTGGCATCGGCCAGGATATCGCCCGCGTTTTCCTTGATCGTAGTGACCGTGGTCATAACGCTTTCCTTCGCGCGCAGGGCAGCGGCGGTGGCGTGGGTGTAAACCTTCTTCGCATCGCGGCTGGACAGCAGCTTGATGCCCGCAGTGCCGAACAGGACACCGGCAGCAAAGAGGCCCGCTTTCTTAAAATCCATAACGAAACCCTCCGTTTCAAAAATGATACTTCGTTTCGTGCGGAGCTTTCTCCGCATTACGGGCATAATATAGCATCCTTTTCCGGAAAATTCAATAGATTTTCCGCTGTTTCCAAAATTTTTACAAATTTCGCGCGGCGCTTATGTAATTGTGATCGACCAGCGATTGGTATATTCGCCTCCGGCGGGGAGGGAGAGCAGGTCGGCCTGCGTTTCCAGCGCGGTGACGGCATCGCTGCGGCCGGGCAGAGAGGACCAGGGCTCGATGCAGACGTAGGGCGCGTCGGAGTCCGGCCGGTGCCAGATGCCCAGATAGGGCATACCGGGAAAGGAAACGGTAACGCTGTGCGTGTCCGCCGGGTTTTCCAGCACGATCTCATGGCCCACGTCGCGCAGAACGATCGCGTCGTCGTGAAACAGGTCGTGCCGCAGCGGGAGGATACAGTTATCTTGGAGCGGATAGGGCGTTTCCTCTCCGCTGACCAGCACCTCCGGTGTAAAGCCGATCCGCTTGGGGCGGCAGGGCGAGGAAAATCGCAGGCGGTAGTCGGCAAAGTCCGGCCCTTCGACCAGCGGAACGCGGAAGCCCGGATGGCCGCCGACGGCGAAGAACATCGGCTTGTCGTCCCGATTTTCTACATGGTATGCAACGCAGAGGCGATTCTGTTCCAGATGGAAGCGGACGGAAAAGCGGAACCGGCGCGGGTACTGCCGCAGTGTTTCGGCGGTGTCACCCATGGAAAGCGTGAGCGCATCGTCGGTATGCTCGTCGCAGACAAATTCGGTGTACGGCGCAAGACCGTGGATTTTCATGGAATAGCGCCGTCCGTCGAGGTCGTAACAGCCGTCCTTCAGGCGGGCAATGTAGGGAAAGAGCGTCGGCGCGCGGCCGGCCCAATAGGCCGGGTCGCCCTGCCAGAGGTATTCGATGCCTTCGGCCGAGCGAATGCTTTGCAGCTCGGCTGCAAGCGGGGAAACGGTAACGGTCAGACGGTCATTTCGGATGGTATACAGCTCCATATCATGCCCTCCTCATGCGGTCAGCTTTTTGAAAATGCGGCGAAACAGCCGGCTGCTGAGCTGGGCGGTCGCGGAAAAGCCGATGATGCACCACAGCGGAACCAGTCGAAGAAACGCGGCAATATTAAAGTATAAAATCAAAAGCGGGAAGCCGTTGAGCAAAATCAGCAGAACGCTCTGCGGCAGCTTGGCGATGCCGAGCGCGACGGCGTTTTTCAGCGTTTTCGCGACGGTGTTTTCAAAGTAGGCCTGAATGGGGAAAACAAACGTTAAGGTCGGCAGATAAAGCGTCAGAATAATGACGAAAACGACCTCGACGACCGCCTTCCCGGCGAAGGCCGTCTGCGTGATGATGCAGAAATCGGCGTACAGCAGCGCGGCGACGGCCAGCATGACCAGCCATTGCAGCGTCGCCTTTTTGAAGTTTGCGCGAAACGCCGAGAAAAACTGGCGGCAGACATGGCCGCCCTTGCCGGCCAGGTTGTGGAAGGCGACGGTATACATCGCGGCTGCGGAGGCCCCCGCCGTGATCACCGGCAGACAGCACAGCAGGAACAGAAGATTCAGCAAAATCAACTCACCGAGATAGACGAGCGCCCGCATCAGCGGACCGTCGTAGTCAAACAGCTTCATGCGGGCGTTCTCCTTTTATCGTCGTAAATCAGTTTGCCGCAGCGAAGAGCGCAGCGCCGCAGGCAGCTTCTTCTTCGTTGCGCGAAAGCGTCAGCGGTTGGCCGAAGGTGCGCTCAAAGCAGCGGCGCAGGTGCGCATTTTTGCGCAGGCCATTGCCGGAGCCGTACAATGCGCCGGAGCTGCCGCTCTGATCGGCGTAATGCCGGTACATTTCGTGCAGCTCGTCCGTCATGCCCTGCAGCATCCCGTACAGGAGCGAGAGCGGGGTGAAATTATCGACGCTGATGTTCTCGATACTGCCGCGCAGGCCCGGCTCGGCGCGGGTCCCCTGAAACAGCGGGACGACGCGAACGGGGTCGGCAGGTGCGGGCGCTTCATCCAGCAGGCGGCCCATTGCCTCATAGCAGGAAGCAGTCGAAAGGCCCAGCGCCGCGGCGGTTTCGCGGAAGAAGCGTTCCAGCAGCGCATACGCCCGCCCACCGCAAAGGCTCGAACCGACGAGCAGATAGCCGCCGTTCGGGAAGGGGCGCGTTTCCAGCCCCGGACAGGTTATATAGCGCGGGACATGGACGGAAAACTGGCTCCCGGTGCCGACGTTGACGAGCATACATCCGGTTTTGCCGCCGGTCGCGCCGAGAAAGCTGGCCTGATTGTCGCCGATGGCGACGTAGACGGGCGGCTCTCCGCCGAGACACGGCGCTTCGGCAAGCTCCGGCAGAATCGCCGGGTCGATCCCGGCCTTTTGCAGCGCCGCCGTGTCAAAGCAGCCGTGTTCCAGATCAAAGCAGCCGAAGCTCGCGGCATCACTGGGATCAATTTTTGGCGCGGTCCGTCCGGAAAGCCGCATGGCAATATAATCGTGGATTGTGCAGAAAACGGCGGCGTTTTCCGGAACAAGGCCGTTTTTTAGATTGTAAAAATGCGTTACCAGTCCGTAGCCCGTTGCCAGCGGATAGCCCGTCAGCTCGGTCAGGCGGGCGGCATAGCTCTGCTGCCCGTCGTACGGCAGATCGCCGCGCCCGTCCTGCCACGTGTACAGCGGGCTGAGCGGCGCTCCGGCTCTGTCGAGATAGACGATGCCGTGCTGCTGGCCGGTCAGGCCGATGCGTTCGATCTGCGGATAGGCGGTGCGCAGCTCCGTCACTGCCTGCATTGCGGCGGCGACGATCGTTTCGACCTTCTGCGCCCGCTCCCAGACCGGGCGGTCCGGGAGAAAGGCATCATTTTTCAGCGTTTTCGCGGCGAGTACCTCACCGCCCTGCATCACGACCGCGCTGACGGTGGTGGTGCCGATATCCAAGCCAAGTACTAACATAATAATAGTTTAGCAGAAAGTCGAGCCGGGGTCAAGCCGGGTGATGATGTCCTGCTGAATTGCCGGGGAAAGATCGAGGAAATTCACGAACGTGCCGTGGATGCGCATGATGTACACGCCGTTGGGGGCGTATTTTTTCGGGTCGGCAAGGACCTTGCGCAGCGTGTCGGCGGTTGTGACGTTCACATAGAGATAGAACGGCGCTCGGTTCTTGTTGCCGGGGTTGAAGAACAACGGACGCAGCACACGGTCGCGGAATTGCAGGCCGCGCTCCTCATAGGTGTCGGCAGTGAAATATTTCGGGTCGATGCCGAAGTGGGAGGCGCAGCCGCCCTCCATCTGGCAGAACGGCAGGTGCATCGTCGAGAGCGTGCGGAAGCCGAGCCCGGAGGTCGCGGTGCAGAACAGCGGGTCGATGCCGTAGCCGAGCATTTCGCGTGCGCCGCGGCCGTCGGGCGTTGCGCCGACGAGATAGCCGTAGGTCAGGTGCGTGGACGGCGAGCTCCAGTCGGGGCGGAAGGTGTTTCCGAGATAATTTTTCAGATTCCGGACGATTTCCGAGGCGCGCGTCGCGACCTCGACGACCTCCTGATCGACCTCGGGAAGGTTGTTGCCGTATTTCGGGCAATTTTTCAGATACTCGCGCAGCTCCTCATAGCCTGCAAAGTTGCACTTGCAGGCGGCGATGAGCTTTTCCGCGTCCTGCGGACGATCCTTCAGCAGATGATCGACTGCGATAAAGGAGTCGGCCACGACGGAAAGACCGTGGATCAGGCAGCCGCTGCCGTTGTATTTTGTACCCTGCTCTTCGGTGTCGCGGGTATCCACGCCGGTTTCCAGACCGCCCATAAAGCAGCTCAGGAAGGGAACCGGCAGCAGCGACAGCGCACGGCTGGCCCCGTTTGCCGCGTCCTGCATGACCTTGCAGACGTCCTCCAGACGCTGATAGAACAGCTCGCGCAGATGCGTCAGAATATATTCCGGCGTGTAGTCCGTCTGCTCGCCCATGGCGCGGCCGGTGATCTCGGATTTGCCGTTATTCAGCACCAGCTCAAGCACCTTACCCATGTTGAGCCAGCTATTGGTGGTGTTGGCGTTGTCCTTGCCCATGATGAGCGGCTCCTGGCAGCCCGCGACGGAATAATCGGGCAGGTCCTCCTTCGCTACGCCATGCTCGGCCAGCGTCAAAAACAGGCTGTCGTCGTTAAACAGCGAGGGCGTCAGGCAGCCGGGCGTGAAGAAGAAGCGTCCCATCTCGCGGTACAGCTCGTCGGGCGTATTCTTGTGCAGCTTGACCGAGAGAATGGGCTGCGGGAGATTCATGTCGTAATACGCGTCCAAAATGGCGTAGCTCATGGGATTGGTCAGATCGTTGCCGTCGTTGTCGCGGCCGCCGATCAGGACGTTCTGCGAGATGGCCCAGGAGCGTTCGCCGACGTTGAAGAACACCAGAAAATGCTTGAACAGCGCGGCAGCCTGTTCCCGGTCCTCGCCGGAAAGCTCGCGGTACGGCTCAAAAATGCGGTCTGCGTTGCCGACGGAGAAGGCAAACGGGTTCGGTGCCTGTTCCAGACACATGACCTGCCATAAAATGACATACGACTGCATTGCCTGCATTAACGTCTGTGCCGGGAATTCCGGAACATGGCGCAGATTTGCCTCCATGAGCGCAAGCTCCTTCTGCCGCTCGGCGGAGGCGGTCTTTGCCTGCTCGGCGGCGAGGTCGGCGTAGCGGTGAGCCAGCCGGACGGATGCAGCCAGAACGCGCTGCATGGCGCGGTAGTTTTTCTCATGCTTTTCGCTCAGACCGCCTGCGGCCAGCTTCCGGTCGATGTCGTCCGACAGCGCCGCAACGCCGCGCTTCAGCGCCGGACGGAAGTCCGGGATGACATGGCCCGTGACGTGCTCCATAAAGAAGGCAACCTCGTCGGTGTAGTCGCTGTATTTGCCGTAGACCTCGTTGAGCGCCTGCACGCAGGGGCTTTTCGCGGTTTCTGCGCGGATGGCGGCGATGCGTTCGGCGGGCATCTCCTCCGTGGGCGTCGCAAAGTCGTAGACCTCCAGCGGGTCGCAGTAGCCCTTGAAGGTTTCAACCTTGAAGGCGGGGTTGATCAGCGCGTAGCTTGCCGCGAAGGCGTCGCGCTGCGTGCCGGCCAGCAGGGCGTTGTCGCTGATTTCAATGGGGAGCCGGTCGATGATCGCCTCCAGCTCCTCTGCCGCCCGCAGCTCCGGGAAGCGCTCGCCGGTTTTTGCGTCAACGGCAGACGCAATCTCGCGGCACAGCAGCCAGCCATTGAGGACCTTGTGCGACTGCCGCTCCTCGCTGAACAGCTTTTTTGCCTTTTCCGTTACCGTTTCCGGCGGTAGCAACTGATAAAGTTCCATAGGTATCGATCCTTTCGTCAATTATTGAAATTAAGTATGTATGATGGTAATACCTGCACCCCGCAAAGCCTGCGCAAACGCGGCGACCTGCTCCTTGCTGACGTGCGCCTCTGCGCCCATCGTGTAGGCCATGCCCAGTTCTTCGTACTTGATCTTGCCGTATTCGTGATAGGGCAGCAGCTCGACCGTCGCCTTATCGGGAACGCCGACGCGCTTGAACAGCGCCGCGAAGCCCGCTGCGTCCTCCATCGAGGCGTTGAAGCCGCCGATGAGCGGGATGCGGAGTGCCAGCGGCTGCTTTGCAGCCAGCGCGGCGGTGATATTGCGGAAGGTTTGCAGGCACGAAACGCCGGTGACGGCCTTGTGCTTCTGCGCATCGTAGTGCTTGACATCCATGATGAGCAGGTCCAGCACGGGGAACAGCTCCGGCAGCCGGGGAGAGGTGCCGTTCGTTTCGATGCACGTGGCGATGCCCTCGTTCGTCAGGCGCGTAAGCAGTTCTTTTACTGCGTCGAATTGCATACAGACCTCGCCGCCCGTCAGCGTCACGCCGCCGCCGTCAAAAAACATGGTCTTGCTGCGCAAAACCTCGTCTACGATCTCTTCCACGGAGCAGCGCTTGCCGCCCTCGAGGGAAAGTCCCTCCGGATTGGAACACCACGGGCAGCGGAGGTTGCAGCCCTGTAAATGATAGACCAGCCGGTTGCCCGGCCCGTCCTGCGAGAAGTTAAAGCCCTTTTGAAAAATACGAAGCTCCATTTTCTTCACCTCATGGCTATGATAGCAAACTGAAATAAAATTGTCAACCCGATTGACAAATGTTTTTCGTTGTATTATGATAATGATACAAATCGAATTAAAAATTGGCTGCTAGGAGGAGTTATCATGAGCGCAATGACTGATGCATGGCTTCGGCCCGTGTTTTTCCGGCGCAACCGTGTGTTCCGCGTGTATCTCGGAGGCAAGCTGTTTGCTGATTTTCTGGGCGATGCGCCGCAGGACGGCAACGAACCGGAGGAGTGGATTTGTTCTGCCGTCCGCGCGATCAATCCCGGACATACCGACCCGTTAGAAGGCATCTCGAAACGTCTGGAGGATGGAAAGCCCTTCGATGTGCTGCTGCGTGAGCACAAGAAGGAGTACCTCGGCGAACGTGAGGACCTAGGCGTTCTTGTTAAATATCTTGACAGTGCGATCCGTCTACCGATGCAGGCGCACCCGACCCGCACGTTTTCGCAGAAGAATTTTCACAGTCCCTACGGAAAGGCTGAGGCGTGGCTGATTTTGGCGACACGGCCCGATGCGTGTATTTACTTTGGCTTTGACCGCGCGGTCACGAAGGAGAAATTCCGCGCCGCCGTGGAGCGGAGCGAAACCGACCCGGAGATCATGACGAGCTTCGTCAACCGTGTTCCGGTGCAGACGGGCGACGTATTCTACGTTTCCGCGGGCGTGATTCACGCCATCGGCGCGGGCTGCCTGATTCTGGAGGTGCAGGAGCCGACGGACTTTACCATCCAGCCGGAATACTGGTGCGGCGACTACCATCTGAACGCACAGGAGATGTATCTCGGACTCGATGCGGACACGGCACTCGACTGCTTTGACTATACGCACAGCGGCGCAGCGGTCGTGGAAAGGGGCAGAAAACAGCCGCGCGTGCTGCATGAGGAGAACGGCGTGCGTGTCGAGCAGCTGATCGGGCCGGAGGACACGGAGTGCTTCTCCATGACGCGCTACCTGCTCGACGGCGGCAGCGTGTCGCTGACCGAACCCGCCTCCGTCTGGATCTGTGTGGACGGGGCAGGCGAGCTGGTCGGCGAGGACTATGCCCGGCCGATCGCAAAGGGCGACTATTTTTTCCTTCCGGCCGCCGCTGCGGGAAAAATTACGGCAAAGAGCGACGAAACGCTGAAAATTGTTTGCTGTATGGGTGGAAAATAAAGGTAAAGTGTGGTATCATATTCCTCACAAACTACTCATGGCAAGGAGAATACTGCTATGGCGCGGGTTGCGAGAAATGCGGAGTATACAAAGGAATATAATCGTAAGCTGATATTGCGGCTGCTGCGGTCGCAGCCGATGTCGCGGGCCGAGATCGCCCGGCAGACGGGCCTGACCCGCGCCTGTACGTCGCTCATCGCGGCGGAGCTGTTGAGTGAGGGGCTGGTTTACGAGCTGGAGCCGGTGACGGGAAAGCACGGCCGGATGCCGACCCCGCTGGCCCTTTGCGGTACGGCGGGCTATGCCGTCGGCGTTTACCTCAACCGCGACGGCTGCACGGCGGGTATCGTTGATATGGCGGGCAAGGTCTACGCCCAGCAGCGCGTCCGCATTGAAAATGAGGAACAGAAGGTCGCGGCCATCGTGCAGGCCATCCGGGAAATGATGGAGCAGACCGGCCTCCCGGCGGAGAAATTCTGCGGCATCGGCATTTCCGCGCCCGGCCCGCTCGACGGCGAGAGCGGCCGTATCCTGAATCCGCCGCGCTTCGATCTCTGGCAGCAGACGGACATCGGCCCGGCGCTGACGGAGGGAACAGGGATGCCGGTTTTTCTGGAAAACAACGCCACGTGCCTCGCCAGCTATCACAACGGCCGCCCGGAGAGCCGGGGCAGCAGCCAGTTTTTGCTGCTGCTGGTCGATAGCGGTGTCGGCTCCGGCGTAATCTCCAAGGGCAAGGTCCTCAAGGGCGCGGGATATTTCACCAGTGAGCTGGGCCATACCTCGATTGACTATCGCGGCCGCCGGTGCGAGTGCGGCAATGTCGGTTGCTTAGAGTGTTACGCGGCAATTCCGAACCTTTTGCAGGGCAGCGGCTTTCGCACGTGGCGGCAGCTCATCGATGCACTGCCTGATTCTGAGGAGGCCGAGGAGCTGCTGCGGCAGGAGGCGGAGTATCTAAGTACGGGGGTGGTCAACCTGACGAATCTGGTGCCGATCGATTCCGTGCTGCTGGCGGGCGACCTGCTGTACGGTGTGGAGCAGATTGCGCCGCAGATGGAGGAGCACATCAACGCCCGTATCCTGCGCGGCCATGTGTCCGTCCTGCCCTCGGCGCAGACCCCGGACATCAAGCTCCTCTCCGCAGCAGACGTGGCATTCAGCCGTTCGCTCATGGTCTAATACTATATGATAATATAACAGGCGGCCCACATCGGGCTGCCTGTTCTTATATCATTTCTTTAATTTGTTATAACAAATTTACAAATCCTTATCCAATATTCACAAAAACGATACCGGCGTCCCGTCATAATGGAGAAAAGCTGAGCGTTGAAGCTGCTTTTTTGTTTAATCGCTTGACATAAAGCGGCGTTTGGCGTAAAATTTGGATAGAAAAAACCCGAATACTCTGAACGGACCATTGGAGGGGACGCAATGAAAAAGAAATGGATCTGGATTCTGGTCGCAGCGGCCTTGGCCGTCGCGGGCGGGATCACGGCGATTGTGCTTCTCAGCGGCGGCGGCTCCGGCGGCAGCATCCCGCAGGGGGATACAACGCCGGTCACGGACGGCAACTGGGAGCTGACCGGTGAATGGACGGTCGAGCGCGCCGAGAGCGGCGAGGAAACGCTGACCGTTGCCGCCGCCGAGGATTCCACTGCGTGGAATACCTTCTTTAAGCTCTATGCGGACTGGACGGTGTCCGTCGATGTTCAGCCGGAGGATGGCGAGGGCTGTATGCGTCTGGCCTTCGGCGATACCTTTCAGAATATCGGCACCGTAGTTTCCGCCGAGTTCCATAACGGACAGGTTCTGCTCAAGGCTGACTATCTGAGCTATAACGGCTGGAGGGATGTCTTTGCGGCGGAAAGCTGGGCGGACTACGATAAAGACCGGCCGGTGACACTCTCCGTCAAGCGCGTGAGCGGCGCAAAGAAGCTGGGCCTGACCCTGACGCAGGGCGAAACGGTCCTGGCCGAGGGAACGACCCGCACGATCAACGAAGAGGCGATGGACATGATCGAACGCGCTGCGGTAAGCGCGTATCACACGGTCGGCCGGTTTACGAACTTCGGCGTGCAGGCGGCGCGGCAGACACTTGACCCCGGCAAGAATTCCGATGGCATCATCGAAGTCGGTCCGAACGTCCCGACGGAGGATTGGCTTCTCGGCGAGGGCGCGGTGCATAACCTGCTGAACGGACAGAGCGCCATCATCATCGACGGCGAGGGCGAGCATCTGGCGTGGAGCACCGCCGGCGAGCTGGGCGATGAGTGGACGCTTTCCTACTACGTCGAATACGGCAAGAGCTATCGCGACTCCGTGTGCGCCCGCTTCATCTTTGGCCCGGCGGCGGAGCTGCCCGGCGATGTGACCGGCCTCATCACCGTGAACTACACGAATGGGCAGGTCAATCTCGAAGCGCAGGACAAGGAGGGCGGCAGTTGGATCACGACCGCCAACTCCATGGGCTGGAAAAACGTCAGCGCCCGGCACATCCGCGTCGAGATCGCCAAGTACGCGGATATCAACCGCCTTGCGATCTTCCTCTATGACGAGGACCATCTGGTCTATTCCACCTTCACCGACGAGATGGAGCCGCGCCAGCTGGAAAAATATAAGCACTACGGCGTTATGATCTATTCCTCGCAGGTCCGCTTCAGCCAGATCACGCGGAGCGACACGGCGGACCGCTCGATCATGCCGTCCATGACCGAAAAGGTCTATCCGCACGTGTCAAACCTCACCGTCCCGGAGGGAGAGAGCACGAAGGACTGGGCGCTGAGTAAGAACGCCGTGTTCTTCCACGAAAACGGCAAGGAGGCGCTCATTATCGACTCTAAGGGCGAGCAATTCAGCTACTACACCGCCCATTCGATCGACGGTACGTGGTCCGCTTCGGCGAAGGTCGATTTCGGCACGTACTATTCCGATACCGCAGGTGTCCGCGTTTCGTTCACCACGGCGGAGAAAAAATTTGCGGGCCTTCTGACGGTGAAGTACTCGCCGGACAGCGGCGGCCAGCTCAGTGTGAACCTGCAAACCTACGTCCCGGCGACGGACGGCTGGAACGACGTTCTGAAATCCGGCTGGGAAAAGGGCGACACGGCCTTCTGCCTGAATCTCAGCGGTGACGCGTCCGGAAAGCTCCGCATTGCGCTGGTCGGCGCGAACACCGGCAAGACGATCTACGAGGGCGAGGTCACGCTGGAAAAGGACACGTTCGCCAATATGAAGGTCATCGGCCTCGGCACGCTGGCGGCGCAAAGCAAATTCTCCGAGATCGAAATGAAGCTCACCGGCCCCTCTGTTGAAATGTCCGGCACGACCGATCCGAGCGACAAGACCATGTACCCCTTGACCGTCGGTACGGCTGCGGCCTCGAGCGTGTGGGAAACCGACGAGGGCATGATCTATACGACTGACGGCGCGCTTGTCGCAGACACGGCGGGCAACGCCTACGCCTATAACACCGCCAATACCATCACTGACGGCTTCACGATCTCCACCGACATTCTGTTCGGCAAGCTGGATTCCAACGGTGTCTGCACGGCGCGAATTGCGCTTGCCGACCAGTTCCGCAGCATGGTGGGCCTGTTCTCGATCAAGTTCTCCGAGAATTTTGAGGTCATGGTCGAGGGCCAGTACAACGACGGCAGCAATTGGGTCAACTGCATCACCGACAACCGCTGGCGCGAGGTGCAGGACAACCGCGTCCACGTGACGCTCTCCCGCGCGGCGGGCAGCAGCGTGTGTGCGCTGAGTATTTCCGACTTCAGCGGCAAGAATGTGTTTTACGGCACGCTGACCATGCCTGCCCGCGTGGCGCACAAGATCGTTGCCTTCGGCCTCGGCGCGGACAAGTCGAGTGCAAGGTTTACGAATATGTACTGCCAGCTCTCCGGCAAGACCAAGGACGACAGCACGATCGAGGATTACGGAATGCTGCCCATCGTCGCAGGCAAGGAGCAGCCGACGTCCCGCTGGAGCATGGAAAACGGCGCGACCTACCGCACCGGAAACGCCCTGCTCATCACCGGCAAGGAGGTCTACGCTTATGACAGCGCCGTGACGATCTCCAATGGCTTCCGCATCACGACCGATGCGCAGTTCGGCTCGCTCGATAAGGACGGCGTCAGCACGGCCCGCATGGCCCTGCTCGACAAGGACGGCGGCAAGGTCGGCATCCTGACCTTCAAGTTCTCGCAGAACTTTGAGGTCATGGTGCAGGGCGAGTATGACGCAGGCTCCGGCTGGACCAACTGTGTCAAAGACAATACCTGGCGCAAGGTGCAGGACAACCGCGTCCATCTCGTCATCGAGCGCGAGGACAACAGCACCGCGCTGAAGATTACCGTCAACGACTTCGGCGGCAATCAGATCTTCTCCGAGGTCTGCAATCTGCCCTACGCCGCAGCCTCGAAGATCGCGGGCTACGCGCTGGGCGTGGACAATTCGACGGTGAAATATTCCGGCATCTATACCTATGCGTCTAAGACGACGCTGCCGCCGCAGCAGATGATCCCCATCACCGCGACGGGCAGCCCCGCTTCGAGCGGCAATTGGACCACCGGCGCGGGTGCGCAGGAATACTCCGACGGCTCGCTCATCATCACAAGCACCGGCTCGGACGTGTTCGCCTACCGCAACGGTGTGAACATCACCGATGCGTTCGTCCTGACGGCGAAGCTCCAATTCGGAAAGCTCGACAGTGACGGCACCAGTACCGCCCGCATCGTCCTGACCGACGGCGGCAATAACATGGTCGGCCTGTTTACCGTGAAATTCTCCGACAGCTTCGAGGTCATGGCGCAGGGCGAGTATACGAACGACGGTAGCTGGACGAGCATCATCGGCGACACCGGCTGGCAGAGCGTGATGGACAACATCGTCACCGTCCGCCTCCAGCGCCAGAGCGGCAGCAGCAGTTATATCCTGACCGTGACCGACAGCTCCGGTGCGACGGTGCTGACCGCGATCTCTAACGCGGTACCCGCCGAGGTCAACGCTAAAATCACCGGCATCGGCATCGGCGCACGGAGCACGGAGGCGAAGTTCTCCGACATCGATATCAATACCGACTCGACCAAGCCGGACCAGCCGGATATCATTGACGGCGAAGAAAGCATCGTCATCGGCACGGTCGTCGCGCCGGTCGGCTGGACGGGCGGCAACGGTGTCATCCACACCGCCGAGGGTGCGATCATTACCTCCGGCAGCGGCGATACCTACACCTTCAACACTGCAACGGCGCTGGATGCCGCGTTCCGCATCCAAACGGACATCGTATTCGGCACGAAGGGCGGCGACGGCACGGCCACGGCCCGCATTGCGCTGGGTGACAGCGAGCAGCACCCGGTCGGCCTTGTGACGCTGAAGTATGACAACGACAAGAAGCTGCTCGTGCAGGGCCAGTACTTCTTCGGCGGCTCGTGGACCACGATCCTCGCCGCTGACTGGAAGGAAATCGGCACGAATCACCTCGTCGCGACCCTCAGCCGTCCGGCTGGCAGCAATACCCTGAGCCTGACGGTTACAAAGCAGGACGGGACGGTCGTCTACAGCGCGACCTCCAGCGAAATTCCCGCCGATGTGTTTGCGGCTATGACCTGCTACGGCCTCGGCAGCTTCAGCTCGCAGGTCCAGTTCACCAATGTCAGCTATTACGCAGCGTAACGGGAGGTGCGGACGATGAAACGAATTTTTGCAATTTTCCTGACGGCGGCGCTCCTGCTGGGACTTCTAGCAGGCTGCGCAAAGGACACTGCCGCCGATTCTGACACGATAGGAGATAGCCCGATGCCCAAGACCCGTATCGAGCAGCTTTTGAGCAGCATCTCGCCGGAGGACAAGGACTATTATCAGCAGCTTGCGAGGTTCTGCGTGAGCGACCTGATCGACCATTTCTGGTCCGGCGACGAAAAGACTGGCTATATGACCCCGGTCTGGAAGGGCTTCCCGACGGACCTTGCCGACGAGCGCGGCGCGATCTGGGAGGCCGCCGAGGTCCTGTTCAACATCTACGATCTGTGGGTTCTCACGGGCGAGGAGATTTATAAGGACTACATGATCGCTGAGGCCAACTATTATAAGACCAACTACGAAAACGACCTGGAAGCGATCGAAACCGCCGGTGCGCTGCTCAACACCGCAAGCGACGACTGTGCGTGGACGGGAATGCTGATGCTGAATTTCTACACCGTCACGGAGGATATGTGGTTCGTCGAGCGTGCGATCAACATTCTCGACGATGCCTACGACCGCTGGTACAGCGACGAGCTCGGCGGCGGCCTGTGGTACAAGGACGGTGTGGACTACAAGTCCCTATATGAGGCGGGCATCGCGCTCGACTGGCTGCGCATCTGGGAGATCACCGGCGAGCAGCGCTTCTATGACCTCGCCCTTGCGTCGTATGAATGGATGCACACCTGCCTCGGCCGCGACGACGGCATTTATGCCTGCGAGGCGACCGCAGCCGGTCACCGGGGCGATGCCGGGCGCATCAGCGAGGGCGGCTCGTCCTCCTTCCTCGGCGGCAATATGGCCATGGCCGCGCTTTCGGCCAAATTCTACAAAATCACCGGCGAACAGAAATACCTCGACCGCGTTTATGCGACGAACGCCGGTATTTTGCAGCACTATAACAACAACGGCGTTCTGCTCAACGACCGTGACGCATGGACGAACGGCACCTTCGCGGGCTTCTATGCCACGTGGGTCCTCTCCCTGCCGAATACGGAGGAGATGCAGCAGCTGCTCAAGGACACTGCGGTGTCCATCGTGACCAATGACCGCACGGCCGACGGCTACTACGGCGGCTCGTGGCAAGGCCCTCCGGCCGGTCCCAGCTCGATCTGGGCGTCGAACGGCAGTGTGGCCCAGCAAACCATGACCAGCGGCACGACCGTCGCCATCGTCGTCGGCGCGGCTCTGCTGGAGGCCGGAATTCAGGATTATGTGCGTTAAGGAGGACAGACACATGAAAAAATGGCTTGCGTTGCTTCTGACGCTGGCGATGCTGCTGAGCTTTGCGGCATTGCTGAGCGGCTGCGGCGACAATACGGACAATCCCGAAGAAACAAAAGCATCCGACAACACGAACACCAACGCCACCGGCGAGGACACCATCGGCGCTTCCATCGATCTGCGCAGCACGACCGATGCCTCGAAGCCAGAAACCGACCCCTACGGCAAGTACCCTGAAACCGTGACCTTCACGACCGCCCGGCAGATGGATGTCGGCGCGAACTTCCCGGAGGGCATGGACGTGGAGAACAACCCCTATGTCGATGCGGTCTATGACAAGCTGAATGTGGAGATGGATCTGCAATGGCAGTCGGCGGACTACAGTACGAAGCTGGATATGACCATCGTTGCCGACGACCTGCCCGACATTTTCTGGGTCGATAACTATATGACCTACCGCGAGCTGCTCGATAACGACATGATTGAGCCGCTGACCGATGCGTTCCGCGCCTGTGCCGGTACGTATATGCGTGATTGCTATGCCTCCTACGGCGGCGCGATTTTTGAGCCGTACATCGAAAACGGCGAGCTTTACGCCCTGCCCGCGACCTATAACGGCTATCAGCAGTCCGTCCTGTGGGTCCGCAAGGACTGGCTCGATGCGCTCGGCCTGGAAACGCCCAAAACCCGCGACGATCTCGTTGCGGTGGCCAAGGCCTTTATGGAAAAGGACCCCGGCGGCAACGGCGCGGGCAACACCATCGGCATTGCCGTGCAGTCCACACCCCTCGGCGCGTCCAACGTCAGCTTCGGTCTTGACGCGATTATGGCCTCCTTCGGCGCGTATCCGCAGCAGTGGATCACCGGCGCGGACGGCAAGGTCGTCTACGGCTCCATCACCGAGGAAGCCAAGCAGGGTCTGAGCTACCTTGCCGACCTTTACAAGGAAGGCATCATCGACCCGCAGTTTGCCACCCGCGATTACAGCGACGCGATGGGCCTCATCACCTCCGGCAAGTGCGGCATCTGCTTCTATCCGTGGAACCTTGCATATTCCGCTTCCGAGTTCCTCAACGCCAACCCTACCGGCGACTGGGTTGTGCTGGAAGCGCCCGTCAATGACGCGGGCGAGTTCACCTACTCCGCGCTCCGCCCGGACAACGGCGTGATGTGCGTCCGCAAGGGCTATGAGCATCCGGAGGTTCTCATCAAGATTCTGAACGTCGAGTTTGATATGTGGCGCGGCTTTGACGAGGCGGGCTACGAGGCCGTGCAGCCCTTGATTGAGGCCGGCACGACCTGGACGGCTCCGATGCTGACCGGCCACTTCAATCTGGAATACAACGATGCCGTTATCCGCGTCGGCGAGCTGACCGCTAACTATATCGAGAAGGGCATCACCCCAAGCGGCACGACCGAGTACAACAAGCAGCTCTGTGAAAATGCGAAGCGCTACTTCGATACTCCCTCCGTCGCCGATACCGAGGGCTGGATCTGCTATATGTCCCGCTACATCGCCTCGAACGCACTGAAGGACGGCGTGGAAATTCCCGTTGCCTTCCACTATTCCACCGAGGGCATGGGCCTTTATTGGGCCTCTCTGGAAAAGCTGGAGGACCAGTACTACATGGAGGTCATCACGGGCGCCGCGTCCATCGATGACTTCGACAGCTTCGTCGAGCAGTGGAAGTCGCTCGGCGGCGAGGAGATTACCGGCGAGGTACAGGACTACGTCGATTCCCACAGCAACTAAGCGGGGCATACCGAAATGAAAAACCGGAAGGACCAAAAATATTATCACATGATGCTGATTCCGGGAATGATCTTTTTGTTCCTGTTCTGCATTCTTCCGATGTTCGGTATCGTCATCGCCTTTGAGGATTTCAAGCCCGCGAAGGGTGTGTTCGGTTCGTCGTGGGCCGGGCTGAAGTGGTTTGAATATATGTTCAAGCTGCCGGATACCAAGGAGATCTTCTTTAATACGCTCATCATCGCGGTGGCCAAGATTGTGCTGAATCTGATCGTGCCGCTGGTGTTTGCCATCATGCTCTCCGAGGTGCCGGGGAAGCATTTCCGGAAATTCGTTCAGACCGTGACGTATATGCCGCATTTTCTCTCATGGGTCATTCTGGCGGGTATTTTGACGAACTTCCTCTCGCTGGAGGGGATCGTCAATTCCGTTGTGGAGCTGTTCGGGGGCGACCCGGTGCAGTTTTTGGCCTCGAACGAGTGGTTCCGAACGGTGCTGGTCGTTTCCGACACGTGGAAGGGCTTCGGCTACAGCTCCATCGTCTATCTGGCCGCGATCATGAACATCGACCAGCAGCTCTATGAGGCTGCGGCGATCGACGGCGCAGGGCGCCTCAAGCGCATCGTGCACGTCACACTGCCCGGGATGCTGCCGATCATCATGCTGATGCTGACGCTCAGCCTCGGCAGCGTCCTGAGCGCGAACTTCGACCAGGTGTTCAACCTCTATTCTCCGGTCGTCTACAAGACCGGCGATATCATCGACACCTGGGTCTACCGCGCGGGCCTGCAGGGCTACCAGTACAGCCTCGCAACGGCGGTCGGCCTGCTCAAGAGCGTGGTCAGCACGATTCTGATCGTCGTATCCTATAAGCTGGCGGATAAATTTGCCGGTTACCGTATTTTCTGAGAAAGGGGCGCTTTTCAATGGTTGGTCAAGACTCCCTGCACTATCGCATGGTCAACTGGATTCTGCGCGTCCTTCTTCTGATGGCGGCGCTTTCCTGTCTGCTGCCGATTTTGAACACGGTCGCCATTTCCTTCTCCTCCAAGCGGTATGTCAATGAAGTCGCCTTCTGGCCGAAGGGCTTTTCGTTGGCGGCTTATAAGAAAATTCTGGAGGACACGCAGTTTTTCCGCTCCTTCTGGGTGTCGGTGAAGAAGGTCGCCGTCGGCACAAGCCTGAATATGATCCTCACGCTTCTGATGGCCTATCCGCTGTCCAAAAGCGACCGCGTTTTCCCTGCGCGCGGTCACTATATGCGCGTCATCATCACCTGTATGCTGTTTTCCGGCGGCACGATCCCGTGGTACATCGTCATCAAGTCGCTGGGCCTGCTCGACTCTTTTTGGGCGCTGGTGCTGCCCGGTGCGGTGAACATCGGCAATACCATTATTATGATGAACTTCTTCAAGGGCCTGCCGCCTGCGCTGGCTGAATCGGCCGCCATTGACGGCGCTTCGCCCCTGAAAACGCTGGTGCATATCTACGTGCCGCTCTCCGCGCCGTCGATCGCGACGCTGTCGCTGTTTTGCATTGTGGGCCACTGGAATGATTATTTCAACGGTATGATTCTCATCAACGACCCGAAGAAGATCCCGCTGCAAACCTACATCCAGTCGCTCGTTGCGGATATCAGCACGAAGATCAACAGCATGACCGCCGAGGAGATCAAGGCGTTTTCCGAGATCTCCAGCCTGAACTTCAATGCGGCAAAGATTGTCGTCGCGATGGTCCCGGTCATGGTGATCTATCCCATCCTGCAAAAGTACTTTGTCACCGGTCTTGTCATGGGCGCGGTGAAGGAATGAAGATTCCGAGCCGGTGGGCGGGGAAAACCCCGCCTGCCGGATAGCCCTATTTCACAGGAGAGAGAAAATGTTCCATTTTGACATTGATTTTAAGGACAAAAACGGCGAGCGCTATATGCTTCCCATCCGCATCGGGGTATTGCTGGAGGAGCTGTGGTGCAAGGCGTTTTCCTATCGCGAGCCGCTGGACGGCATCGAATACCGCGACGGCAAATATCCTGCGGACGATCACGGCGGCGACTGGAAGCCCTATGACCGTGAAAAGCAGTATTGGGGCGGCCGGGATACCTATATCTGGTTCCGCCACCGCTTTACCGTCCCGCAGGCGCTGGACGGCAAAATCCTCTGGTACTCCGTCGAGGCGGGGGACAGCGGCTACTGGCAGTGGGCCAATCCGCAGATGTGCCTGTACTTAAACGGACAGTGCATCGCGGGCATGGACTCGAACCACCGCGATGTGGAATTCACCCAATGTGCCGAGTGCGGCAAGGAATATGAGGTCTATATCAGCGGCTACACCGACACGGTGTATTATGAGCGCCCGGTTTGCTTCCGACCGTTTCTGGCGGCAGTTGACAGCGAGGTGCTGGCGCTGTATTATGATCTTAAAGTGGCCTATGACGCGGCGCATGAGATGGATACGGACGATATGGCGCGGGTCGATCTGATCGGCCATGTGAACGCCGCGTGTAATCTGCTCGATCTGACGGGGGACCGCGAAAGCCTGCTGCGCTCCGTGCAGACGGCCTCGGCCTATGTGCAGGAGCATATTTATACCGGCAATTCCGGCGGGAAAAAGCCCGTCATCGCTGCCGTCGGCAGCACGCACATTGATGTTGCGTGGCTCTGGCGCTATGAGCAGACACGCGAAAAGGTTATCCGCTCCTTCGCTACGGCCATCCGCCTGATCGACAAATATCCGGAATATATTTTTATGTGTTCGCAGCCGCAGTTGTACGAATTCGTCAAACAGGACGACCCGGCGCTCTACGCGGAGATCAAAAAACGCATCGCACAAGGCCGCTGGGAGGTCGAGGGCGCGATGTGGATTGAGGCCGACACGAATCTGACCGGCGGCGAGTCGCTGGTGCGCCAGCTCCTGTTCGGCAAGCGGTTTTTCCGCGACGAATTCGGCAAAAACTGCGAGGTGCTGTGGCTGCCGGACGTGTTCGGCTACAGCGCGGCCCTGCCGCAGATTCTCAAAAAAAGCGGCGTGCCGTATTTTATGACAACGAAGATCTCCTGGAACGAGTTTAACAAGCTGCCCTACGACACCTTCTACTGGCGCGGCATCGACGGCTCCGAGGTCCTGTCGCATTTTATCGCGACGAAGGAAAAGGTGCAGGCCGAAAAGGACTGGATGACGACCTACAACGGTCAGCTCAACCCCAGCAGCGTCATGGGTGCGTGGCAGCGCTATCAGCAGAAGGACCTGAACCGCGAAATTCTCTGCTCCTTCGGCCACGGCGACGGCGGCGGCGGAACCTCGATGCAGATGGTCGAAAACGGCCGCCGCATTGCCAAGGGCCTGCCCGGCGTGCCGGACCTCAAATTCTCCGGCGTGCAGGAATATTACCACCGGCTGGAGCGCGACCTCGACGGAAAGACGCGCGTGCCGCACTGGGACGGCGAGCTGTATTTTGAATACCATCGCGGCACATATACCTCCGTTGCCGGTATTAAGCGCCGAAACCGGAAAAACGAGATTCGGATGCACGACGCAGAGAATCTCTCCGTCCTGTCCGGGCAGCTGCTGCACGACCTCGGTCCGGCCTACCCGGCGCAGCCGCTGCATGAGGCGTGGAAGCTGCTGCTGCTGAATCAGTTCCACGATGTTATCCCCGGCTCGTCCATTGCGCCGGTCTATGAGGACGCGTATGCGCACCATGCCGTCGTCGAGCAGACGGCGCAGACGGCGATTGAGGCGGCAGTGGCCGCACTGGCTGCAAGGCTGGACACGACGGGTATCGCGGTGTTCAATACGCTGTCGTTTCCGCGCGGCGGCGAGGTTTCCGTTCCTTGGAACGGAGCGGAGAACGTTGCCGTGCAGACCGGCGAACGGCTGTTGCCCGCCGTGGTCGCGGACGGAACGCTTACCTTCCATGCCGAGGACGTCCCGGCCAAGGGCTACGCCGTTTTCAAGGTCATTCCTGCCGAACCGGTGCGTTTGCCGGAATACACGGAAACGCATTGCCTCGAAAATGCGGCCTATCGCATTGAATTCGACGAAAACTACAACATTTCCCGCGTTTTCTGCAAGAAAGCCGGACGGGAGATGCTTTCCCCCGGTACGCTGGCGGCGCGGCTGGTCGCCTTTGAGGACCGGCCTCGCGTGGACGACGCGTGGAACCTGATGGCGTACTATGAGGAAAAATTTGAGTACATTGACAACGTGCAGTCCGCGCGTATTGTCGCGCATAACGCCCTGCGGACGGTCCTGCGCGTGGAGCGCCGGTTCCGCGATAGCACGCTGTGCTTTGACTATAGCCTGCCCGCCGGGAACGACGGCCTGACCATCTCCGGCGACATCGACTGGAAGGAAACGCACGTCATGCTCAAAATGGACTTCCCGACGGAGGTCAACACGACAAAGGCGACGTTTGATATCCAGTTCGGCTCCATCGAGCGCCCAATTCATAAAAATACACTCTGGGACTACGCCCGCTTCGAGGTCTGCGCCCATAAATGGGTTGATCTGAGCGACAACGGCTTCGGCATCACGCTGCTCAACGACTGCAAATACGGCTACGATGTGACGCGTGAGCATATCCGGCTGAGCATTCTGCGCTGCGGGACGTATCCCAATCCGCATCAGGACCAGTGCCGCCACGTATTTTCCTGCAAGCTGCTGGCGCATACCGGCCCGGTCGATCTTCCGGCGGTCAACGAGGCGGCCTACGCCTTCAATTACCCGCTGCACGCGCGGTATACGGCGGGCGGCGGTACGCTGCCGGGGCGCTTCAGCCTGATGCAGCTCGACCGAGCGAACATCATCATCGAAACGGTGAAAAAAGCGGAGGACTCCGATGCCGTCGTGATCCGCGCCTATGAGTGCGCCAACTGCGCCTGCGATGCCGTATTGTCGCTCGGTTTTCCGGTGACTGCGGCGGCGGAAACGGACCTGATGGAGGGCGCACCGACGGCGCTGCCGCTCGAAAACGGCCGCGTCCGACTGCACTTTGCGCCGTTTGAGATCAAAACGATCCTGCTCTCCTGAGGCCGGCCGATGAAAAAAGCTGCGATCTATCAGGTCATCTATCAGGAGCTGGTCAAGCAGATTCTGGCGGGGGAGTGGAGCGGCGGTGCGCTGCTGCCCACCGAGGCGGCGCTTGCTGCACAGTACGGTGTCAGCCGCATTACCTCGCGCCATGCCCTGACGCTGCTGGCCGATAACGGCTATATCCGCCGCACGCAGGGGAAGGGCTCCATTGTTGTGGAGGAAAAGCGCAAAACGCCGATACTCGGCCTCGCGCTGACCGGCTTCGACGCGCTGTTCGGCACGGACTTCATCAAGGGCGTATTCGGCGAGGCGGAGGAGCGGGGATACCTTGTCCTAATGCAGACCGGTTACACCACGCCGGAGCATGAGGGCCGCTGTCTGCGGCGCTTGCAGGCGGCGGGGGTCGAGGGCATCATCTCCGTTCCCATGTATGATTCGCTGCACTACGCCGACGAGCTGGAGCTGCTGACGCGGGAGATCCCGATGGTATTTGCCGACCGACGCGTCGTCGGAGTCAATGTCCCGCTGGTCTGCACGGACAACAGTCAGAGTATGCAGCAGCTTTACCGCCACCTGCGGGCCTGCGGCTACCGGAGAATTGCCTTTATCTCCAGCCGCCCGGACTCCACGGCCGTCGCCGACCGGATGCGCGGCTATCAACAGGCGGCCGCGCCGGGTAGGGACGGGGGAAAACGGCTTATGCTCACGACGCTGCGCTCGCCGCTTCCCGGCATGGACAACGCCGACAGCCGTGCCTACGACATGGGGCAGATCGAGGACTTCCTGCTTCGCAACCGCGAGGTTGAGGCCGTCATTGCGCACACCTATAAAGTAGCGCTGCTCGTCCGCGAAACTGCCGAACGCATCGGTCTGCGCGTGCCGCAGGACCTTGCGATCGTCTGCTTTGACGCGCCGCGCGGCGTGGAGGGCGACCAGCCCTTTGCACACATCCGGCAGAACGAATATGAGATCGGCGCAAAAGCGGTCCAGCATCTGCTCGATGTCATCGGCGGACGGCCCGTGCCGGACACGACGTACGTCAGCGCTGTTTTTGTGGACGGAAGGAGCTATCTACAAAGAGAACCGTAACGATATGGAGGAATGAAAATGAAACGTATCATTGCTGTATTATTGGCGGCCGCGCTGCTGCTGGCCGTCGTGCCTGCGGCGTTTGCGGCGACGCCGGAGCAGACGGTGCTGCCGGAGGGAAACGAGTTTTCCTTCCATAACGGCACCGGCTGGGGAAACGCGGGCCGCTGGTCGAGCGGCCGGAGCAACACCGAGGGCCTCTGGGCGCAGAGCGACGCGAAGGACGGCTCCGGCACGGCTGCTGCCTACGTGGGGCAGAAGCTGAACGGAAGCTGGAGCTTCAACGCGCAGCTCACGCCGCTTTCCTCCTCGAACGGCGACGGGCGCATCGTTAGCCGCGTGCAGCTGCTGGACCAGTATAAAAACCCCAAGGTCATCCTGACCTACGAATACATTTCCGGCACGAAGCAAACGGCGCTGAAATGGGAAACCATCTCCTCGGCCAACGGCGGAAGCTGGCTGACGCTGTTCCAGCTCGATTGGACGAAGCTCGCAGACACGTCGCTCAATTTCCGCATTTCCAAATTCTCCTCCACCATGCTCACACTGGAGATCACCGGCAATCAGGGCTACCGCAAGACCATGACCTGCAATGTCCCGCAGGATGTGGTCAGCACGCTGTGCTACGGCGGACTGGCCGCAGAGCGCTCGACCGCGCGGTTTGGCAACGTTCGGCTTTCGGTCCCGGCGGCGGATGCGGATTTTACCGCCGCTGCGGAAACGGCCTATCAAAACCTGATGAAAAACTTTCTCATCGACGGTGAGGACCGCCTTAAGCCGGTCGTCTACGGCATGGTGTCGGGCGATGTGACGAACGCGGGCTATACCGTTAAAGTTTCGAGCGCAGGCGACTTCTGGGAAAGCGCCGTCGCACTCATGGCGATGGACACGTATGCAAAGTACCATGACAAGAGCTCGGAAGCGTATCAAAAGACCGCCGTGCGCATTGCCAACACGGTGAACTTCTTCGTCACGACCTACGGCGAGGCGAAGCTGACGACGGCGGGCGTTGCGCCGGTCAACCACGCGATGGACGACTGCGGATGGAACGTCATGGCGCTGCTGCTCGGCTACAGGTACAATCTGGAGCTTGGGCGGACGAGCGAGGCGGCCACCTGTCTGAACTATGCGGAAAAGCTGTTCAACAACACCTTTGACCACTACTACGACGACCGGCTCGGCGGCGGTATGTGGTACAACAACGACCGCACGGAGAAATCCCTCTACGCCGCAACGCTGGCGATGGCGGGCTATGACCTGTGGAAAATCACGGCAAAGGAAGATATCCGCGAACGCTATCTGAAAATCTATGAGGGCGTGGAAAACAACCTCCGCCGCGCCGACGGCCTGTATTACATCCACATCAACAGCGAGGGCGTGGCCAGCAAGGATAACCCCTACGACATCTCCGAGGGCGGCTCCTGCACCTACATCGGCGGCAATATGTGCATGGCGGTGCTGAACTATCGCCTCGGCAACGTCGATCAGGCGAAAACGACTGCCGAGGGCATCGCGTTGTTTGAAACAACCCGCAGCGGTGCGCTGCTCAACGACCGCGACGCGTGGAACAACACGTTTTTCCTCGGAATGTTCCAGCGCGAGCTGATGCAGACCGGTGTTGTCGATGCCCGCTACGCGGACATCCTGCGCACGACGGCCGTGAACATTCTGGCCAACGCGGTCTTTGACGACGGCTACTATTCCGCCGCTTGGGAAGGCCCGAAGGAGCCGCTCTCCAACGGCTACCCGAAGGACTACCCGATGGAGGCCCGCAACCGCTGGGGAACGCAGGTCAACCAGGGCGGCTACTTCATCGGCTCCACGCCGAACCAGATCATGACCACCGCGACGACTATCCACGTCCTGTTTGCCGCTGCGGCAATGGCCGAGCAGCCCACCGTTCCGGCACTGGAAACGCTGAGCGTGGACGGCAAGACTCTCTGGCCCGTCTTTAACCCGGACATTACGACCTACCGTCTGCTTGAAGCCTCCGATGCCGCGCTGAAGCTGCATTGGACGCTTCCCGATGGCCAGACCGTCACCCTCAACGGTGAACAGCAGGAGGGAACGGAAGCGGCGCTGGATGCTGCGGTCAATAAGGCGGTACTGACCGTCAAGCCGGTAAACGGCGAAACGACGCGCACTTACACGCTCGTCATCCGCGAGGTCTGCGAGCATCCGGAAACGGAAACCGTGACCGTTCCGGCTACCTGCACCAAGCCCGGCAGCGAAACGACCGTCTGCAAGATCTGCGGCGTAGAGCTGAACCAAACGACCATTCCCGCCACCGGCCATCAGCACACCCGCGAGGATACCATTCCGGCGACCTGCGTTGCAGCGGGCAGCATTACCGTCGTCTGCACGGATTGCGGCGCGACCGTTTCCACGCAGATCATCCCGGCCACCGGCCATCACTTCACAGACGGCGTTTGCTCCGCCTGCGGCGAGCGGGAGCCGGAAAAGGGCTGCGACGGCGGCGCGGATTGCCCCAGCCATGCCTTCGGCGACCTTGACCGGACGCAATGGTATCACACCGGCGTGGATTACTGCGTGGAGCACGGCCTTATGAACGGTATTGCACCCACCCGCTTCGACCCGGAGGGCAGCGTAACGCGGGCCATGCTCGTCACGATCCTCTACCGTACGGAAGGAAAGCCTGCCGTGACCGGCAAGACCAACCCGTTCCATGACGTTCCCAACGGCGAATGGTACACCGATGCCGTCGTCTGGGCGGCGGCGCAGGGCATCGTCAACGGCGTGTCCGAAACGAGCTTTGCGCCGGACGACTCCATCACGCGTGAACAGATCGCAACGATCCTGTACCGCTACGCCAAGGGAGAGCCGCCGAAGATGAATGTGCTGGCGACCTTTGCGGATGTCGGCAGCGTCTCGGGCTACGCGCGGGACGCCGTGAACTGGGCCGTTGATCAGGGTATCATCAACGGCATGGACGGCCGCCTCGCCCCGATCGAGGGCGCGACCAGAGCGCAGATCGCCACCATTCTGGCACGGTTCTTAGCAAAATAAAACAAATAGCAACAATCCCCGGCGGGTTCCGCCGGGGATTTCAGACTGTCAAAGAACTGCCCAACGAAAGGTTTCGGAGGGAGGAAAAGTGTGAAA
>OIZL01000562.1_pt1 | contig 26604 bp, 26 predicted proteins | sample 1588541 | NCBI WGS metagenome assembly OIZL01 (sample SAMN03283285) | human gut metagenome | biome: human-associated habitat; material: feces | host: Homo sapiens | place: Peru | collected 2012 | reverse complement strand
TACGGTCAAGGCTTCGTAAGTCTTTCCCCTACTTTCACACTTTCAACCCCCCTCGTAAAAATCAACTTAAAGGAGCAATTATATGGAAAACTTTGATAAAACAAAATACGCTAGAATACATTCTATAGAATCTTTTGGCACTGTTGATGGTCCTGGTATAAGGTTTGTTATATTTATGCAGGGCTGTTGTTTAAAATGCAAATATTGCCATAACAGAGATACTTGGGATGTTACAGGTGGTACAATTACTTCTGTAGATGAATTATTAGATAAAATCGAAAGATATAAAGCATATATCCTTCCTTCTGGTGGTGGAGTTACAGTTACTGGTGGAGAGCCTTTATTACAAGTTAAATTTTTAATAACTCTTTTTAAAGAATTAAAAAAGCGTAATATACCAACAGCAATTGATACTTCTGGAATGTTTGATATAACAGATGATATTAAAGAACTACTTAAATTTACAGATTTAGTTTTATTAGATATTAAACATATTGATAGTAAAAAATGCGAAGATTTAGTAGGATTTCCAAATAAAAAAGAACTAGCCTTTGCTAAATATTTAAGTGACAATAATATTAATATATGGATAAGACAAGTTTTAATTCCTGGAATAACTGATGATGAGAAAGATTTATTAAAGCTAAAAGATTTTATATCTACTTTGAAAACAGTAAAAAACATTGAAATTAATCCATATCATGAGCTAGGTAAGTTTAAATGGGAAAAACTTGGTTTGAAGTATCCTTTAGAAGGTGTTAGACCTGCTGATAGTAATGATGTAACTAGAGCTAAAAAAATTTTAGGTATAGAATAAATAATAAATGGTGCACAATGTGCACCATTTATTATTTTATTTTTTACACTCCTCTATTGCTTTTTGTAGTTGTTCGTCGGTTTCTGTTTTTTCATTATCTTCTACTGTAATATTTGGCTCTATTCCCTTTTTATTTATTGTATCTCCATTTGGAGTTTTAAATTCTTCTATTGTTACTTTTAATGCTCCTCCTGATTTTACTGGAACAATTTCTTGCATTACTCCTTTTCCAAAGGTTTTAGTTCCTATAACTTTTGCTACTTCATTATCTTTTAACGCTCCAACAAATATTTCTGATGCACTAGCTGAATTTTCATTTGTAAGTATTACAATATTCAAATTAGAATTTACTTTAGCTTCTGTTTTTGCTTTTGTTATTTCTTCATTTGAACTTTTATCTCTTTCAATCATTATAGTCTTTCCTTTTGATATAAATAATTCTGATATATCAATTGCTTCTGTTACTATTCCTCCTCCGTTATCTCTCACATCTATTATTAGGGATTTTATATTTTTCTCTAGTAATTCATCTAATTTAGTTTCAAATTCTTCACTGCATCCATCATCAAAAGCTAAAATTTGTATATATCCAATATTTCCATCTAGTACTTTTGAATTAATATGATTAATCTCAACTTTTCTTCTTTCAATAGTTTTGTTAAAAGTCTTTTCATCTCTTAAAATTTCTAATTCTACAGTTGATCCTTCTTCTCCTTTTACCTTGTTCGCCACCGTACTTAAATCCATTCCAGTACATTCTTCGCCATTTACTTTTGTTATTATATCACCAGTTTTAAGCCCAGCTTCTTCTGCTGGTGATCCTTCTATAGGTAGTAAGACAATTATATTCTCATATTTATCTTGTGTCATATATATGCCTATTCCTACATAATTTCCATTTACATTTACCATTAATTCTTCATATTCTTCTTTAGTTAAATATTCTGTGTATTCATCTCCTAGACCGGCAACATATCCCTTTACTGCTGATTCAATAAGTTTTTCTTCATCTGTAATCTCACCTAAATAAGACTTATCTAAATATTCCCTTACAAGTTGTATTTTTTTATCAAGTTTTGTAGTCTCTGTAGTAACCAATGTCTTTGCAAGTCCATCTTCTGTTTTCACATAATAGTTGTACATTCCTACTGCTGTTATTAAAAATGTCACTAATGCAGTTACCACTACTAACATTACATACTTATAAGTATTATTCCTCTTTTCAAAATCCATTTACTCTTGCCTCCTAAAACATTATATTATATTCTTTTAAAAATATGAAATTTGGACGACTCTAAGGTCGTCCTTAATTAATATTTATAAATAGTTTCTTGGATCTCTTCTGCTATCTCCTCCACCATATGACCAATTGTAAGGCGATACTCTAACTTCAAAGTGTAAATGTGGTCCTGAAGAGTTTCCTGTATTTCCGCTAAGCATAATTAACTGTCCTTTTGCAACAACATCTCCTACTTTTACACGAATGTCTCCATTTCCATGTCCATAATAAGTTCTTATTCCATTTGCATGTTGAAGTATTACACAATTTCCCAATCCACCAGATCTCCATCCGGCACTTAACACAACTCCTTCTGCAGCTGCATATACTTCTGTACCAATTGGTACCCCATAATCTAATGCTCCATGGTATCTTCCGCTACTATAATACATTGTTGCAGTAATCACACCTGATTTAACAGGTCTTTGAAGAGTTCCAGTTCCTCCAAGGTCTGCAATTTTATCACTATATTGACTTTCTATTGCTTTTAATTCTTTTGTTATTGATTCATTTTCTGCTTGCAATTTTTCTAATTCACCATTTAACTCTTTTTCGTCTTCTGACAATTCAGAAACATATTGTTCTTTAACCGCTTGTGAATTTTTTAAACTTTTTGCAGTTGCTTCTTTGTTGCTTTTTATTGTTGCAACTTGTTCTTTGTTTGTTTCTAAACTCTTTTTTGCTTCCTCTATTTCAAGTCTATTTTGTTCTATTTTTTCTAGCAATCTATTATCCATTTCTGCTACATCAGAAACCATTTGCCAATTAGAAATCATATCCCATAGAGAACCTCCTCCTAGTAGTACATCTAAATATGTAGTTTCTCCAGCTTCATATTGTGCAACTATTCTAGCCTGTAAAGCTTCTTCCTGTTCTTGATATTTTTTTTCTGCTTCTTCTAATTTTACTTGTGTTTCAGAAATAGATTTTTCTAAACTTCCTAATTGTTCATCTAATTTATCTATTTCTGTTTCATATCCACTAATTTCTGCGGTTAATGATTGTATTTGTTTCATTGTTTCAGACATCTCATCTTTAACTTCACTTATTTTTCCTTCTGTTTGTTCAATTTGATCTTCTATTTTGCTTTGTTTATTTTGTAATTCAGTTTTCGTAGCTGCTAAAGTTGATACTATATTTGTTGATAAAATTATTGTCACTAATAATATTACAAATACAATTTTTCTTTTCATTATTCTTCTCCTCCGTTTTCTTGTCCCACAGTTTTATTCGTTTGATTTGTTATATATGGTAACGAATCTACTGCTGTTCCGTTTATTCTAACTTCAAAATGTAAATGTGGGCCAGTAGACCATCCTGTTGATCCTGCTTTCATTATGATATCGCCTTTTTTTACCTCTTGTCCAGTTTGAGCAATGATTTCTGATCCATGTCCGTATAATGTTGAAACTCCACCTCCATGGTCTATCATAACCATGTTGCCATATCCAGTAGTGTACATTGATTTTATAACTATTCCATCATTGGCTGCTATTATATATGCTCCAGTAGGCATTGCTATATCTGTACCTGTATGAACTCTAGCAGTTTTTAAAATTGGGTGTATTCTCATTCCATATCTTGATGTTATTGTGGTGTATCCTGGTGCAGGCCAAGCAAACTCTCCGCCTATATAATCTGATCCTATATTTCCAGTTGTAAGTGCTACTATTTGTGATTCTAAATTATTTAGTTCTGTTTGGTATTCATCAATTTTACTTTGTGTTTCTTTTTCCTGTTCACTCAGTCTAGATATATAGCTATTTCTTATTACTTTAGAATTTTCTAAAGCAATTGCTGTTTTTTCTTTATTTTTCTTTAGTACATTTAAATTTTTTTTCTTTTCTTCTAATAAAGATTTTGCACTTTCTATCTGCTTTTTTTGCTCTTCAATATTTTCTAACAAATTATTATCGTATTTTGCAATTTCGCCTATTAAATAATAATTAGATATAAAATCTGAAAAACTATTAGAATTCAATAATACATCTAAATAAACTACATCTCCAGCTTCGTATATAGCTACCATTCTAGCCTGAAAGGCTTCTTTTTGCAAATTATAATTTGTTTCTACAATATTTAATTTATCTGATGTTTTTTGAATTTCAGTTTCAATGGTATTTAGCTCTGTCTCTAATGATGATATCTCAGATTCATAATTATATATTTTTTCACTTATATTATTTAGCTGTTCTAAATTTTCTGTAAGTTCTATTTTTATTTCTTGGATTTGTTCATTTGATTCATTAATTTGATTTTGCAAATCACTTTTTTTATTTTGCAAATCTTCCAAATTTTCTGCTACAACTATACCACAAAGTCCTAATAAGGACAATACAATAATAAAAATTATTAGTATCTTTTCCTTGTTCATTTAAAGCCACCCCTTATACATCAAGGTACTTTCTCATAGATATTGAACTACCAATAATACCTATTCCAACTCCTAAAATCATATATACTATAACAATTTGTCCAAACATATCTCCAAAACTTAATAGATTTAGTGATAGTTTTTGCCATGTTTCCGAATTAGCAAGATGAGTTGCTATATAGTTATATCCACCACCTACTATTAAGATAGATAATACTCCTGATATAATTCCTATTATTATACCTTCTATCATAAATGGTGTTCTTATAAATCCATTAGTCGCTCCTACGTATTTCATTATTGATATTTCTTTTCTTCTTGCATGAACTGTAAGTTTAATAGTATTAGATATTATAAATAATGAAATTAATATTAATATAGCAAACATAACAAATGTAACTATTTGTATTGTATTTCCAACTTTAGATAAAGTTTGTATTGTATCTCTTTTATTTTGAATTTCTCTTACTGTATCAAGATTGTTTATAGCGTTATAAACTTGGTCATTCATTGACAAATCTGTTAAAGTAATAATATATGATACAGAAAATGCATCTGCTGTAAATCCTCTTAAAGCATTTTCGTTTTTCCCAAATTTTTCTTTCATGGAATTATATGCTTCTTCTTTACTGACAAAAGTAACGCTATTTACCCCTTCTATTTTACTTAAATCTTCATTTAAATTTCTTATTTCTTCTTCCGATGCATCATAATCCATAAAAACTTGCATACCCTGCTCTTGCTCTAAGTTCTTCACCCAGCTATTTATATTTTCACCTATTGTAAAAAACAATCCAAATATAAGCATTGTTGCACACATTACTCCTAAACAAGAAAATGTAGATTTCTTATTTTTAAATACATTTCTAAAGCCCTCTGTTAGAAAATAACTAATTACATTATACTTCACTTGTTATACCCACCTTTTCTATCATCTCTTACTATTGTTCCTTTTTCTATTTCTATAACTCTTTTCTTCATTTTATCTACTATATCTTTTGCATGTGTAGCAATAACAACTGTTGTCCCTCTTAAATTTATTTCATTTAATAAATTCATAATATCCCAAGCTGTTTCCGGATCTAAATTTCCCGTTGGCTCATCTGCTATTATCATTGAAGGGTTGTTTACCAAAGCCCTTGCAAGTGCTACTCTCTGTTGTTCTCCTCCAGAAAGTTCATCAGGATATACCTTTGCTTTCCCACTTAGTCCTACTAATGAAAGTACCATCGGCACTTGTCTTCTTATATGTTTTGGAGTTGCTTTTACTATATTCATCGCAAATGCTACATTTTCATAAACAGTTTTATCTGATAGTAATCTGAAATCCTGAAATACCACTCCCATACTCCTTCTTAAATATGGAACCCTTTTAGGTTTTAAAAATGTAGTATCTCTTCCATTAATAATTATATTTCCTGAAGTTGGCTCTTCTTCTTTTAATATAAGTTTTATAAGTGTTGATTTTCCGAGAACCTGAGCTTCCTACTAAAAACACAAATTCTCCTTTTTCTATCTTAAAATTAGCATTATTTACAGCTTCTGTTCCTGTGCTATATGTTTTGCACACGTTTTTAAATTCTATCATTTTTTGACCTCTTCCACTTAAATATACAATATTATTATAATAATAATACCTTAAAAAAGCAATAAAAAATGACATATTTCAAGAAATTGTCATTTTATTGTAATATAATTTTATTTAAGAACAAAACAGTTTAAGTCTCCCTTTGTTTTAAACGATTTGAGTTTCTTAATGAAATGAAAATTTTTCTAATATATAAAAAATTGGTGATAATCCTCTCATAATCTACATTTCTGTAGAGCACAAGAAAAACTACCACCTTACAAGGCCAAAGCCTTCTGGCTAGTGCTCGAAAATGAGCCTAACGTACGTGAAAATATAAAATTTACTTTATACTTCACATTGGATAAACAAATCGCCTAAGCGATTAACAATTATATTTTAGCATTTATTCATTATTATGTCAATCATTTTTACAAATTTTTACTATTTCTTTCGAAGTTAACTCAAAATATTCTAACAATTCTTTCGCTGGTCCTGATTTTCCAAATCTATCTTTAATTCCCATTTTTATAAGTTTTGCTGGATATTTTTCTGTTAACACATCTGAAATTGCTGTCCCAAGTCCATTTACAACGCTATGGTCTTCAATTGATATTAATTTTTTAGTTTCTTTTGCACATTTTATAATTAACTCTTCATCTATTGGTTTTATAGTATGAATATCTACAACTCTAATATTTATACCTTCTTTTTCCAATTCTTCTTTTGCCTTTATTGCTTCAGAAACTACAACCCCTGTTGCAAATACTGTCGCATCATTGCCATCTCCTATTTGTACACCTTTTCCTATTTCAAATTTTTGTGTTTCATCATATATTATAGGTGTAGCTAGCCTGCATAACCTTAAATATACTGGTCCTTTATATTTTGAAATTTCTTCTACCGCCCATTTAGTCTGTATATCGTCAGATGTGCACATAACTGTCATGTTTGGAATTCCCCTCATCATTCCTAGGTCTTCTATCATTTGATGCGTTGCTCCATCTTCTCCTACTGTGACTCCAGCATGGCTTGCACATATTTTTACATTTAGCTTAGGATATGCTATGCTATTTCTTATTTGATCATATGCTCTCCCACAAGCAAACATAGCAAAAGAGCTAGCAAATGGTATCTTTCCAAAAGTTGAGAGTCCTGCTGCAGTAGACATCATATCTTGTTCTGAAATTCCCATATCAAAAAATCTTTCTGGATTGTTTTTCGCAAATATTGAAGTTTTTGTTGCCCCTGCAAGATCTGCATCTAAGACTACAATGTCTTTATTTTTTTCTCCTATCTCTAACAATTTTTCTCCATAGCTCTGTCTTGTAGCTTTAGCATTTTCTAAATTCATTTTTTTCCTCCATTTTTTGAATTTTTATATTTTTTCTATATACCAATCTTTTATTGTTTCTTCTGGTATTTCTAAATTTCCTTTGCCTATTCCCACTTCAACACCTGGTCTTTTGGTTCCGTGGTAGTCTGTGCCTCCGCTAGAATATAATTTATTATTTTTACAATACTCTAATAACTCTTCTGTTTGTTCCTCTGTAAAATTACTATAATAACATTCTATACCATCAAGTCCACTATCTTTTACAAGATTTTTTATGTATTGTATTTTATCTTTTACCCATTTGTATTCATGTACATGTGCAAGGAAAGCCACTCCTCCTGCTAAATGTACTTGTCTTACTGTTTCTGCTGGTGAAGGGTAATCATCTTTTTTATCAAGGAAAAACATATTATTTCTATTATAAACATAGTCCTTTTTAAAATTACTAAAGCTTGCCCATAAGTCCTCTGGAACTTTCTTTTCATTTTCTGGATGTTTTTTTAATTCATTATAGAAAACTACGCTTCCCCAATCACTATCTGGATTCCATTCTATAGTCTCAATTGGATCTAGCACTAATCCATATCCTTTAGCTTGTTTATAAAAATGTTTTAAATTTTTTGTTTCTAACATTCTATGTGTTTTGCTTTTATAATTTTTTTCTAAGTAATTATTAAATTTATCTATATCAATATTATAAGCTAGTATATCTATTACTCTGTCTTTATAATAATTCTTCAACTCTGCTCCTGGTATAATCTTCCCTGAAAAATATTTTTTTACATCTATATCTTTTAATTGATAATGTCCATTCACACTTTCATGGTCTGTTATTGATATGTGCGATAATTTATGTTTTTCTGCTTTTTTTAATACTTCTATTACACTATCTGAGCCATCAGAATTATTTGTATGAATATGTAAATCTATCATATATTGCAGCTCCTTTAACAACATCTATTATTATTTATTATTCAATTCTTTCATTGCTAGATTATATTCTTCTTCTTTTGGTGCTTTACCATGCCATTCAGGCATATTTTCCATAAAAGAAACACCTTTTCCTTTTATAGTTTTAGCAATAATTACCGTAGGTTTTCCCTTTATAGTTTTAGCCTTTTCAAATGCTTGAATTATCTTTTCAATGTTGTGTCCATCTATATTTATCACTTCAAATCCAAAGCTTTCAAATTTTTCATCAAGTGGATATATGCTCATAACTTCATTTACTTTTCCATCTATTTGTAAATTATTATTATCCACTATTAGACATAGATTATCTAATTTATAATGGCTTGCTGTCATAGCCGCTTCCCAAATCTGCCCTTCTTGCATTTCGCCATCTCCACATACGCAATAAACTCTAACGCCTTCATGATTTAACTTAGATGCAAGTGCCATTCCATTTGCTGCAGATAATCCTTGTCCGAAGTGAACCTGTTGACATATCAATTCCTGGTATCTTGTTCATATCTGGATGTCCTTGTAACATTCCATCAATTTTTCTTAGTTTTTTTAATTCATCTTTTTCAAAATATCCTTTTTCTGCAAGCACTGCATATAATGCTGGTGCGACGTGTCCTTTTGATAATACTAATCTATCCCTTGATTGAGATTTTGAATTGTTTTCATCTACATTCATTTGATTAAAGTACAATACTGTTAATATATCCGCAACAGATAAAGACCCTCCTGGATGCCCTGATTTAGCATTATATACTTCTTCTATTATTCCTATTCTTACTTTATTGGCAATGTTCTTTAGTTCTTCAATATCGGTAATTTTCACCTAATTCACTCCTTACTTATAAATTATTGTTGTAAGTTTTTACGAGTAATATTTTATATTATTATAATTTTAATTTCTACATTTTTTATAAAATTATTCTTATTATTTGAGAGGTGAGAGGTTGGAGATTAAAGTGACACTATGAAGACTTCATCTAAAATCTCACATCACATGTCACACCTCAAGAATAAAGCGACTTTAGTCGCCCTTTGTTCTCGCCGATTTGGGTTTCCGAATGTAATGAGGAAATCTCAAAGGCAATAGCGATTATAGCATTTTATATACTAGGAAATGAGAAATTTCCTAGTATATAAAAAAGCGTGTGAGTTGCCGAAATCGGCGACTCACAGTGCCTCAAAACTGTGTATTAAAAGAGACAATAATATGCTTCTATAGCTCAGTTGGTAGAGCAACGGATTCGTAACCCGTAGGTCGGCAGTTCGATTCTGCCTAGAAGCTCCATAATGCATTTTCGTCGAACCACTTAAAAATATTGATATAAGTAAGTTTGAAGAAAATTAAAAAGTGAGTGTCAATCACATTTATATAAGTCGATTTAATCGGCTTATTTTTTTACTTTTTTTACCAAAAGTATAGAAAAACAGCCTCAAATCATTGAAAAAAGGAGGTTTTTGTGATATGATACGCATAGTTAAAAGAAAATTAGCAGTAGAAAAAGAATTACTTTCTAAGATTGAATGGGCTTGCACTTTTAGTAATTGTGAACCAAAAATAAAGAATGGTAATTTGAGAATGGTTGAAAAAACTAACATTGCTTATGTAGAACCACATAGTGTAGTTATTAAAGAAAAGTTATTTTTATTCTTTAATCAGCACGAGTATTTCTATATAGGTAATTTAGCAAATAAAATACCACTCTCAAAATTAAGAGATTTTATCAGTGGCAACTAATACTAAAGGTTTTCTTTTTATCAGCAAGTAATACAAGTAAATATAAAGATAGATTTTAAGTGTTAGTTAGCTATAAGCTTTCTAGCACTTTTATGTTTTTAAGGAGGTTTCAAATGTCAGAATTATGGAGTCAATCATCAGAAGAAAAGAAAATTGCAGGTATTTATATTAGAGTAAGTACCGAAGATCAAGCACGAGAAGGATTTAGTTTAGGAGAACAAGAAGAAAAATTAAGACAATTATGCAAATATAAAGGCTTTGAAGTATTTAAAGTTTATAAAGATGCAGGAATATCTGCAAAAAATATGAAAAACAGACCTCAATTCCAGCAAATGATTGAAGATATGAAAAATGGATTAATTAATTATATAGTAGCTTATAAATTAGATAGAGTTACTCGTTCAGTTCGTGATTTAGAAGTTCTAATTAGTACTCTTGAAAAATATCAGTGCTATTTGATTTGTGACAGAGATGATGTAAATACTTCTACTGCAAATGGTCGTTTCTTTGTTAGAATGTTAACTGTTTTATCTCAATTAGAAATTGAAATAGTTAGTGAGAGAACAAAATTTGGTTTAAATGGTGCAATTAAGGCTGGTCATATACCAGGTAAATGTCCTCTTGGTTATTATAGAGCACCAGATAAAACTTTAAAAATAGATAATACAACTAAAGATATTGTTTTAAGAATATTTGAATTGTATTTAGAGGGAAAAAGTTATCAAACCATTGCCAATATTCTAAATCAAGAAAAAGTTTTATATCCACAAGTAAAAAAATGGATTGACTCTTCTGTTAATAGAATTATAAATAACAAAATATATATGGGAGATTATGAAAGATATAAAAATGATAATGACAAAGAAACAGAAATATATATGGATGTTGTACCACCTATTATAACAAGAGCTATGTGGGAAGAAGTTCAAAAACAAAAAGAAACAAATCAAAGAGCATATTGTAGAAATAGAGTTTATATATTCTTTCAAAAACTTGTATGCCCTACTTGTGGGCAAATAATGACTTGCAAAGGAACTGGTGGAAAGAAATCTAAATATATGTATTATTACTGTGATACTTGCAAATTGTATTATAACGAAGATGAAATTGAAAACTGCTTAATTGATTATATCTTAGATTTAGTAGAATACGATTATCACGTTAAGAAATACTTTTACCCTATACTTGCTGAAAAGAAAGATGATGAAAGTAAGAAAATTGATGAAGAAATAAAGAAACTTCTGCAACAGAAAGACAGACTTAAAAAAGCATATATGAACGGTATTTTAGAAATGGAAGATTTCTCTGAAGATTACAAACTAATAGAAGAAAAACTTGCTACACTAGAAAACAAAAGAATTGATGCATTAGACTTTGATAAAGAAAATTATAACCCACAACATTTAATGGCTGAAAGAGATATTGAAAGAGAAAAACTTACTGAACATGAAATGTATAAAGATGTTTTATTAAAACTTTGGACTATGAAAAATAAAGATGAAAAGCAAAGCTTTATTTCTAAATTTATTGATACTGCTACTTTGAAGAAAAATAAAGACGGAAGTTTTGAAATAGAAAAAGTAAATTTTAGAAGTAGTTTTATTGAACAGATAGACAAGCTATATGATAAGGGAATTGTTGATGTTCCTACTATGATAGAACGAGATGGAAAACTTGAAGATGCCAAAGTTAGTGTAAATATGAACAAAGAACAATTAGAGGATTATATTGGAACATTGAAAAAAGAATTAGATATTAATTATATGAATTTAGGAGAATATTACTTCCACGATGATAAGATTGACGAAAATTATGATACTAAAACTGAAGTTGCAAAGATTAGAAACAGAGCTGTAGAATTTAAGATTAAGAAAAATCAAAAGATTATAAGATTTGTAGCAATAAAACAATTTAAAAACTTCTTGGCAAAACCAGAAGGAAAATTACGCTTGGGTGTTGTTACCCACATTACTTCGAAGAAAAAGCATAAATAATTGTTGCAGGAATACCACTTATCTTTTCTCTGCAACAATTAAATTAACGTGGCACGTTTTGTTTTTATGAAATAAAAATGAAAGTGGTGATAGTTAATTTGAATAAATTTTATCTCTGTGAGAGAAAATTTATTGCCTCGCAGAGCCCCCGAGTTATGATAGTATGTCATAACTCATAGGGGGTTAGGACTTATGACAAGTCAAAGTCCTATGCTACGAAGAAATTTCTAAGGAGGTGCTTTTATGGAACAGCAATTAGCTTATTCATTTCATTTAGGAAGTGATAAAAACAAAAGTAAATCAGCAAAAAAAGTTGCTAAAGGAAATGTATCTGGTACTACTTCTCTATCAAATAATGCTATTCAAAACTCAAATGTTTTATCTAAAGTAAATAAGCATAACTTAAGAGATTATGATAATGAAAAAGATTTGATTAGAGTAATTCGTGGTTCAAATGATATTGTAAATGATGTAAAAGATTTATATTTAGAAGAATTTGAAGAAGCTCGTATAGAGTACAACAATAAGCAAACTAGAAATGATAGAAAAATAGATAACTATTTTATGAAGATAAACGAATCTCAAAATGACCTTGCTTGTGAGATTATAATTGAACTTGGAGATATGGAATTTTGGAAAGATAAAGACAAAGATTACAGACTAAAAATGACTGATGTATATAATGAACAAGTAAATGATTTAGTTAAAATATTGCCAACTTTTAAAATAGCAAATGCTACTATTCATTTTGATGAAACATCTCCACATATGCATATTGTAGGTGTACCTATAATAGAAAACTGTACAAGAGGAATGAAAAAACAAGTTGGAAAATCACAACTTTTTACAAAGGAATCGTTAACTAAAATTCAAGATAAAATGAGAAATGCTTGTATTAAGTCTTTTAATAAATTTTATGATATGGATATTAAATTAAAAGAAAAGCAAAAAGGCAGAAATCAAGATATAAATGTTAAAGATATGAGTAATTATTCAAATATAAAAAAACAACTTGCTGAAAAAGAGAAAAAACTGGATAAAGCTAATAAACAGACTAACAAACTTGATAATACAACAAAAGATATAAATCAAATATTAGATAATTTAAAACCTGCTAAGTTTAATAAAAATAATATGGTTATTTCGAACGAGGATATACAGAAAATCAAAGATTTTACCAAAAATGTAAAAGATACTACTAAAACAGTTAGAAGTGTTAATGACTTAAATATAGCTATTAGAGATTTTGAACATAGTGCTTTTAAAATAGAAAAAGAAAATCGTTCACTTAAATATCAAATAGAAGAAAAAGATAATAAAATCAGTAAATTAGAAAGTGAAATATCATCTAAAGAAAAACTTATTGGTAAATTACAAGCTGAAAAAGAAAGAATAAAAAATGAACTCCAAAAATTCAAAAACTTTTGGCGTAAGTTAATTAAACACTTTCAAAATAAAATCGGTTTTGACAAAGATGAAAAATACAAATATGTTAGTGATGACCTATATAAAAATGGTATTTTTGATGACAATGACAATCGTATTGTGAATGACGTGAGCAGAGCAATTAAAACTGTAGATGAACTTAATAACACTAATATTAAAAAGAAAAATAATTTTGAATTAAAGTAAGGAGAATTTTAAATGGAAAACAATAAAGTTGAATATTTAATAAATATGATAAATGATATGGATATAAAAGACAAATTAAGACTAGCAATATGTATGAGTCAAAGCAAATGGTCTGGACTTATATATAACACAAAAGAAAACTATGAAAAATTCGATAAAATGTTAAAGGAAGTTGATGAAGAATATAGAACTACACTTATAAACTTTGCAAAATACAAGCTTGTAATGTTTGCAATGGCTAAACTTATGGAGATGGAATCAACAGAACAAAATAAAGTAGCGTTATATTTGTTTAATAATATATAATGATTTTTTTAGTAATTTGTATTTTTATAGAAAAAATGTTATACTAATTTTAGTTTTATAAGAAATTGAGGAAAATATATGAATAAACAAAGTAATGAAAGATTTAATGATTTAATTAATTATATAGAAGATAATCTTTGTGAAGAAATTAGCTATAAAAAACTAGCTCAAATACTTGGTGTAAACGAATATACAATGCATAGAATATTTTTATTTGTAACCAATTATACTTTGGCTGATTATATAAGAAAAAGAAGATTGAGTATGTCTGCACTAGATTTACTTGATGGTAAAGAAAAAATAATCGACATTGCAATAAAATATAATTATGAATCTTCACAAGCTTTTTCTAGAGCCTTCAAATCTATGATGGGGTTTATTCCAAGTGAAATAAACAATAATAAAACAAATATAAAATTCTTTTCACAATATGAACTAATAAATGAAGATGTGACAGATGAATTTAATTATCATATAGAAAAAAATATAGAGTTTAATTTATATGCTATTTCTATGAAAACAACAATTAAAAACTGCCATAATGAAGCTCCTCTATTTTGGAAAGATAATTATAAATACATAAAAGGAAAAAAAGAATATGGTTTATTAGAATATGATAAAACTTGTAGTATAGACGAAGCAATATATTATATAGCCTCTACAGAAAAATTTGAAAATGCAATAGAATTAAATATAAAGCCTAGTAATTATTTAGTTTTCGAATGTGATTATATAAATTCTACTTCATTATATGAATTTTGCAAAAAAATATATAGGACAATTATTCCTAATATTGAATGTGAATTAGAAGATTTACCAGATATCGAAGAATATTTACCAAACAATAAATTAAAATTATATATTCCAATAAAATAAATAAAACAAGTGATTTTTTTAGTATTAAAAAGGTCACTTGTTTTATTTTGAAAAGAGATACAATAAATATGTAGAATACTATCTAAATTTGAATTGACTAGGAGGTTATGAGATGAATGAATATTTAACTCGTGAAATCTGGAAAATGCGGAAAAATATCAAAACTGAAGCAGGAACACCAGTAGTATCTCTTGTTCGAGTAGAAAATAAAACTTATCAATTACTTTTTATGTCTTGTGGATGCGAAAATGCTTGTACTTTTTGCAATTATGGTTTTGACTACAATCTTACTTTGGAAATGGTCAAACCAGAACTTCAAAAAATTAGACTTGAAGATTTTGATATAGTTGAGTTGGAACTCGAGGCAAACGGCTCTTTTCTTTCTGAAAGGGAAATTCCCTATGATTTATTTCTTGAGATATTACATTTTGTATCCCACAGGAACATTCCTGTAATTACAATGGAAACTCATTACAATACAATCACAGAGAAGAAACTTCAGGACATAAGAAGAATTCTTGGAGAAGAACAAGAAATAAAGTTTGAAATAGGATTTGAGTCAGCTGATGAAGATGTCAGAGCAATCTATAATAAAGATATAGATATGGAAAAGTACCTTGAAGTAACAAGATTGTGTGAAAAATACAAAATTGGTCTTCAAATTAATGTGCTTTTAGGTGCTCCCTTCTTATCTCGTGAAGAACAAATTCAAGACTGTTTAAATTCTCTCGAATTTATTTATGGCAAGATGCCTGAAGGAACTACTGCGGTACTATTTCCAATAAACATCAAAAAGAATACAATGTTAAAGCATTGGCAAGATATTGGTGTTTATGACCAAATTTCCTCTTGGGAATTTATTGAACTTCTTCATAGAATTCCTGAAAAATATTTGGACAAGTTTACTATTGCATGGTGGGGAAACAGAGAAAATACTTTTACAAAAGGTATTATGCAGTTTCCTAAAACATGTGATAAATGTAAAGATCGGTTGATGAAATTCTATGTTGATTTTTATTGTAACTGGAATCCTTACTATCGCAAGAAGATACTTGATGAAATCTGGACAGCAAGGTGTGAATGCGACAAAGAATAAAATTCCGCAACACAAAACAGATGGCGAATACCATCTGTTTTGTGTTTATTAATTTAATAATAAATCTTTTAAGTCTTTTTTTATTTTAGGTGGATAGTTATATATTGGATTACCAATAATAAATCCACATATTTGTTCAAAATCTTTGATTCCTAGATATTTATCAATTTCATTTTCTATATATAAAGTATCGCATAAAATGCAGCTACCTAAACCTAAATTTACCGCTTGTAAGCTCATATTCTCTATGGCACATCCTAATGATATATAATCAGGTTTTTTATAATTCTCGTTTTTGGATTTAGATTTATACCCATCACTATAAATCATTATCATCTTATTAGCTGTGCGTATTTGCTCTGCTGATCCTTTTACACTGGTTCTTTCTTTTGGGTTTTGTTTATCCCATTCAAAAAGCATATTCATAATATCATCTTTTTGTTTATCGTTTAAAATATAAAATTTCCAAGGTTGCCTATTTCTTGCAGAAGGTGCTAGACTTCCACTTGATAAAATCTTTTCCAATTGTTTTTCAGAAACCTCATCATTTGTAAATAATCTAGCAGAACGTCTATTATCAACTATTTCATCAAAATTCATATCAATACCTCATAAAATATTTTAAATATATTTTATACGATTTGTAGTGCTAAAAAGTGATTTTTAAGATATTAAATTTGTTTATATAAATTAATTAAAAGTGTACTGTGGTTTAATTATATATTATTTTAAATATTTAACATCTGTATCATTCAAAATTTGCATTTGAGATATAGCAATTTTGTTTAATTTTTCAAGTCTTTCAGATTGTTTTAATCCTTCTTTTATAAAAACAGAATTTAAATTTTCTAAATTTGCTAAACATATCAATTCATTCATAGTAGCATAATCTCTTATGTTGCCATCTAAATTAGGATTATTGGTACGCCATTCTTTTGCAGTCATACCGAATAGTGCCATATTTAAAACATCAGCTTCTTCTGCATAAACAAAATTTATTTGATTTTTGTTTAATTCTTTAGGAATTAAATTGTTTTTTATTGCGTCAGTATGTATTTTATAATTTATTTTTGAAAGTTCTCGTTTTGCATTCCATCCTATTTGTTTTTGTTCTTCTGCTTTTAGTCTCTCAAATTCTTTTATCAATAACAATTTGAATTTTGGACTAATCCACATTCCAAATTCAAAAGCAATATCTTTATGAGCATAAGTTCCACCATATCTACCAGCTTTTGAAATTATTCCAATCGAATTTGTTTTTTCAGTCCACTCTTTTACACTAATTTTATAACTATTTAAACCTGCTTGACTTTTAATTATGGCGAATTCGCCATAATTAAAATTAGGATTATGAATTTCTTCCCAAATTCCTAAAAACTCAATAGTATTTCTGTTTCTTAACCAATCTGAAACAAAAAAATCACCATCTTTAGACTTTAACATATCAGTAATAGATATATAATCCTCGTTTTCGATTTTTATATATGATATTTTTTGATTTAAAACACTTAATTCTGCCATATTTTAACCTCCTCTTTCAAATAATTCAGCGATTATTTTTCAACATTATATCAAACATTAGTTCTATAATCAATATTTATTAAAATATTTGTAAAATAAAAATTACTATACAATATACAGTACTCAAAATATTGAAGATATTAGTTTTATATGATACAATTATTAAAAATTATTAGCGAAAAGAGAAGAATTATGTTTTATTATAGTAATATTGTTTATATTGGAGGAAAAAAATATACATATTCATTAGATGATGATAAGAATAAATTGATATTAGTACCTTTGTCAAAGCCCAAGAATGAATTCATAATATCAAATGAACTAAGGGGAAAATGGCTGTATTTAAAAGGAGATGAACTTTCTAATTTTAGCGTTTTACTTGGTATAGGACATGTTAATAGAGGTAATATTGTTTTTGATATAAAATGTTTAGTAAAATATATTCCCGAATTTAATAAGAAAACAAATAGGCCAAGAACATTTAAGTCAATATGGTTTTCATCATTGGCTATAGATTATTTTATTGGACATAAAAATGGGCTATTAGATAAATCTATTGAAATATTATCAGATTTTAAAAATGATTCCGATGATAATAATAAAAAACTCAAACAAACACGAAAACATAAATTTATTTATAAAGGAACCGAATATAAAATTTATTTTATGACTATAGGAAGATTTGAATTTGAAAAAAGATTTCCTTTTAATATATTTTCAACTTTAAATATTGAGACTTCCAAAAATATAAATCTTAATGATTTATACGATTTAATCAATATAGTCAAACTTTTCTTGCAATTTATATCAAATAGAAGATTCATAGATATTGATGAAATATTTTTAATGAAAGAAAATGGAAAATTTTCTTTTTCAGGAACAGTCAAGTTAGATGATGAATCTAATCTAATGGAGCCTAGCAAGTGGAATATAATTCCGTATGAATTAATAAAAGATAATCTAAGTAGTCTATTACAAGAAATTGCAAATAATAATATATGTTTTAGATCTTTATTTAATTTTGAAAAAGGCAAAATAAATACAGTTGATATAATGAATATTTGTGCTAGCTTCGAGAGTCAGTTTGATAATACATATCCTAATTTTAAAAATAATAACTTTAAAAAAGTAAAAAAAGATATAATTAAATATATTACAGAAATGCCTAATAACTATAATGAACATGAATTAGATGAAATGAGCATTATTATTAACGGAATTAAAAATTATAGTGATACTCTAAAATCAAAATTGCAATTCGCATTAGATGAATTTGTAAAGATATATGAGGATGGAGGAGGAAAAGTAGAATTTGATTTTGGGAAAAATTATATTAATATGCCAGATAGATTTAAAAATGTTAGAAACGCATTAGATCATGGTAATGTTAAATATCAATTATCAGGGCAGAATTATTTTGATGTTGACCTAGTCAGAGCTATTATTTATATGATGATATTGAAAAAGATTGATATGCCAAATGAAAAAATTAAAGTATGTGTTAGAAAAATTATAAAAGGATATGAATAATATTGCAAAAATATAAAACTTATGTTAAAGTATAATCAAATAAATCGAATTATATAAAAAGAGCATTACTTTGCAGATATATTTTTTCGCATACCTGCTCCGTAATCGCTCCAATTTAATAGATGAAAGACTTAATCGACTGTAAAAGGTCGATTTTTGCGATGAAAAGCGAAGGAAAGACTTTACTTATGTAAACAAATATGGTATAATAAATGCCTAAACATTTAGAATGGAGGAACAGATATGAGAAAGATAATTCTTTTCATAGGAGCACCTGGGTCTGGAAAAGGAAGCCGGTGTGAAGAATGCAAAAAAGCAGGATACATTCAGATCTCTTCAAGCAAATTAATTGAAGATGCTGGATACGACTTATCTAGAGGGGGAGCAGGAATACCAGACGAAGTGGTAATCAAACTCATCATGAACAAAGTAAAAAGTTCAAGCAAAAACTCTAAGATAATACTCGATGGATTTCCAAGAAGGCGAAAACAAGCAGAACTATTAAATAGGTATTTAAAAATTGATCAAGTAATATATTTTAAAATTCCTAAAGAAATAGCTCTAGAAAGAGTGAAAAATCGCCTTATATGTTCAGCCTGTAAGGCTCCATATAGTCAAAGATATAAACCTCCTATTAAAGAAGAAATCTGTGACAAATGCGGAGAACACTTGGTTCGAAGACCATCTGATACTGAAGAGATATTCTTCAAACGGTTTAAAGTCTTTAAAGAAAATGCATATCAAACTATGGAATATTACCGTAATAAGGGGGTATACATAAAAACTATAAATGCTGAAGAGAATTTTGATATCATAAGCATTATAGAAAATAAGAACGGATTTGTTTAATCAAATCCGTTTTTTTATTGTATAGGAAAAATCGACTTTTATCTTGACCTCATGTAAGATTTTTCCGTATACAACAAGGTTAGGCTACCTTAAAACGCCCGAACGAAGTGAGTGGCATGTATTTTGCAATTGCTTCGAAGGTATACTTAGAAAAATGCCTTTCTTATGTATTAGGAAATTTATCATTTACTAGTATATAAAATATCCTATAATGACTATTGACTTTAGAACTTTCTCATTTCACTCAAAAACTCAAATCAGAATTAGATTTAAAACTAAACCAATTTCAAAAAATAAATCCTCTTCAAGTATTGACTTACAAAAACATATGACTTAAAATATACATAAAGAAATATAAAAAAGTAAAAAATACAAAAGAAGGAGAGAAAAAAAACAAATGGAAAAATTAAAAAACAAAAAATCTAACGGTATCACGTTAATTGCCCTAATAATAACAATAATAGTAATGCTAATATTAGTAGGAGTAACAATAAGTGTAGCCTTAAATGGAGGTCTATTCACAACTGCACAAAATGCAGCAACAAATACTATGGTAGAAGCTGAAAAAGAGCAACTATTATCAGCAGTGGTAGCATCAATGGGAGACGATGCAAAAGTAAACTTTACAAAACTAGATAACAATTTACCAACTAGTGAATGGACAGGAACAAACGGAACATATACAAGCCCAAAAGGGAATGAATACACAGTATCACAAGACGGAACAATAACAAAAAATGGTCAAAGCAATATAAAATATATATATGGTGATGCAGATTCAGGTTATGTTGTATTAAAAGACAATACTGTTTATTTATATATGAGTGGACAAAAAGAACAAGCGGGAACTTATAAAGAAGATGTCGATATAACAACACTTCCAGCATATGATGGATATTCTATAGGGGATAAAATAAAAGATTTTAGCAAATTTTTTATGGATGAAAATGGAGAAGTATTTACTGCTATTAGCGACGATAACAATATACTTTATAGACTTGATGTGGTTAGCGATAGCAGCGGCATTAGTAACAGCATAGATATAAGGGACGAACTAGGACACCGAGCATATAATATAGATTTATCAGCATATGATTTCTAAATAAAGAAATAGACCTTTTTAGAAAACAGTATAGGAGAAGAACTATACTGTTTTTTATATACTAGGAAATCTATCATTTCACTCGTAAACTAAAATCGAATAGAACAAAGAGGGACTCTTAAGTTGCTTTGCTCTTAAATAAGAAAATTTAATACATAACTAAAAGTATATAGAATATTTTATTAAATTAATAAATAGATTTATTATGGTGATATTATGTTTGATTTACATTACGATTTGCTAACACAAGTGTATATTAATAAAGATAATGCGGCAGAATTAAAAAATAATTTTAATAAGATATATAACGAAAAAAATATTATAGGTGGAATTTTTAATTTATTTTACATGTCTCCAAATGAGATGAAAGATGAACTTAATATAAATCCAAATGAAATAAATATAATTGAAAATTTGAAAGAAGTTAATAATTTAATCAAAGAGTATGAACTAATACCTAAAAAAATAAAATACATAATTGGAATAGAAGGGTTAGATTACTTAGAAAAAATTGAAGATATAGATATACTATATGAATTAGGTGTAAGAAGTACCAATATAGTATGGAATAATAATAACAAATTTGGTGGAGGGGCAAGAGAAGATAAAAAGCAAGGATTAACTAAACTAGGCAAACAATTAATAGAAAAACTTGTTCAAAAAAATATTGCAATAGATTTATCACATGCAAACACAAAAACTTTTTATGGAATAATAGAAAAATGCCAAAAATTAAAAAATGAAGGCTTTGATCCAATAGTTTTTGCTTCACATTCAAATTCAAGAAAAATATGTAATGTACCTAGAAATTTAACAGATAATCAAATAAAAGAAATAGTAAAATTAGGAGGAGTTATAGGAATTGTTGGAATAAAACAATTTTGTACATTAAAAAGCAACATATCTAATTATTGCGATGAATATATAAAACATATAAACTATGTAAGAGACTTATTAGAAGGAACCGAAAATATATGCGTGTCTACAGATGATATGGAATATTATAAAATAGAACAGGAAAAATACAAAACAATGAATGTGTTTAAGCAAGAAGAAGTGAAAGAGAAAATAGAAAAGAGTTTAAAAGAAAATGGTTATACAAAAGAAATAATAAATAACATACTATATAAAAATTTTGAAATGAAAATTTTGCAAAGATTATAAAAGTATGTTATAATACCGTGTGTATAAAATATTAACAAAAGAGGTATAATATGGGATTTTTTGATAAATTAAAAATTGGTTTAGGAAAGACAAAATCATCTTTAAGTGACAAAATGAATGATGTTTTCAGCAATTTTAGAAAGGTAGATGAAGATTTATTAGAGGAATTAGAAGAAATTCTAATAATGTCTGATATAGGAGTAGAAACATCAACTAAAATAATAAGTAATCTAAGGGACAGAGTAAAAAAAGAGAAACTATCAGATGAAAACGATGTAAAACAAGCATTAAAGGAAGAAATAAAAAACATATTAGATGAACAAGAAAATGGATTGGATTTATCTAAAAAGCCTACAGTTATTTTAGTGGTAGGAGTAAATGGCGTAGGCAAAACAACATCTATAGGAAAGATTGCTAACAGAATAAAAAAAGAAGGAAAAGAAGTAATAATTGCAGCTGCAGATACATTTAGAGCAGCAGCAGTTGAACAAGTGGAAATATGGGCAAAAAGAAGCGGTTCTAAAATAGTAAAAAGAGATGAAGGAACAGACCCTGCTTCTGTAGTATTTGAAGCAATACAAGAACTAAAAAAGGACAATGCAGACGTTTTAATTTGCGATACAGCAGGAAGACTTCATAACAAAAAATACTTAATGGACGAGCTATTAAAAATAAAAAAAGTAATAGACAAAGAATTACCAGACGCAAAAAAAGAAGTATTACTAGTTTTAGATGCAACAACAGGACAAAATGCAATATCACAAGTAAAAGCATTTAAAGAAACAGTAGATATAACAGGACTAGTGCTTACAAAGCTAGATGGAACAGCAAAAGGTGGAGTGGTAATAGGAATAGTTGCAGAAAACAAAATACCAGTAAAATTCATAGGAGTTGGAGAACAAATAGACGATATGGAAATATTTAATTCCGAAGAATTTGTAAATGCAATAATATAAAATTAAGGAGGCAGATTATGGAAAAAACAAAAAACAAAAAAAGAGTAGTATTAGTAATAGTATTCTTAATAATGTTAGCAATTTATGTTGCAATAACAGTAAGAGGAAAATACTTGCAAACCCTAGAAATTGGGGAACAATATGTAGAAGTGTTTAAACAAAACATAAAATACAAAGTAGGAGTAGTGTTAGTAAACTTTGCAATACTATATATTGCAACATATATTACTACAAGATTTATAAAAAGAGGATTAAAAAAATTCTTCGATGACGATAAAAAGGAAATGCCAAAACTTCCAAACAAATCAATAAGCTTAATTTTAAGTGTAGTAATAAGTTTAATTTCATCTAACTTTATTACAGAAAAAATAATGCTTGCTTTAAATACAGCATGGTTCGGAATATATGACCCAATATTCAATATGGACATTGGCTATTATATGTTCCAAAAACCAGTTATAGAAGCAATAATAATTTACTTTATAGCACTTCTTGCTATTTACTCAATATATATAGCTGTTTATTACATAATAGTATTTAACAAATATTTTGAAAAAGGTATAGATAGAGCAACACTAAAAAAGAATACATTTATAAAACAATTAGGAGTAAATGTAATACTTGCAGTACTTGGAATTGCAGCAATTACACTAGTTAAAGTACAAGATGTAGTAAACACTAAATTCTTATCACTATCAGATGGAACAGGACTTTATGGAGCAGGATTAATAGAAGCAACAATAAAAACATGGGGCTATCGAATTTTTGCTTTTATAATATTATTTGCATCAATAATGGCAATGATAAATTTCAAGAAAGAAAATTTCAAAAAAATAATGACATGGCTTTGCGTAATACCAGGATACTTAGTAGTACTATTTGTTGTAATGTTAAGCTTTGACTTAATATATGTAAATAACAACGAGTTAGACAAAGAAAAGAAATACATAGAAAAAAATATAGAGTTTACAAAGAATGCTTATAGCATTAACGTAGATGAAATAGAAATAGAAAATAGCGGTACAATAACAAAAGACGAAGTAAACAAAAATCAAGAAGTTATTAGCAATATAAATATCTTAAATGAAAAAACTGTACTAGAAAATTTAGGACAATACCAAACAAACTCTGGATATTATTCATATACTACAACAAAACCAGAAATATACAGTGTAGACGGAAAAGAAAAACTAGTATATGTAAGCCCAAGAGAGATTGTAAGCAACGATACCAGAACATACAATAATAAAACTTATGAATACACACACGGATATGGAGCAATTATTTCTTCTGCAAATTCAGTAGATGAAAATGGAAATTTAGAATATATTCAAAGTGATTTTAACGACGAAAACAATAAAATAGAAATAACACAACCTAGAATATACTTTGGTTTACAAACAAACGAGCCAATAGTAACAAATGCAAAAAATAAACAAGAATATGATTATCCATTAACAAGCACAACAAGCAATACAAATATATACGAAGGAAAAGCAGGACTAAAACTAGGATTCTTAGATAGAGTTATATTAGGAGTAAAAGAAAAAAATCTTGGAATAGCTTTCTCTGGAAATGTAACAAAAGAAAGCAAAATAATAACAACAAGAAATATAATAACAAGAGCAAAAACAATAATGCCATATTTAAAATATGATGAAGAACCATACATGGTAATAACAGATGAAGGAAAATTAGTATGGGTATTAGACGCATACACAACTTCAAATGATTATCCATATTCTCAAGAAACTATTATAGAATATAACGGAATGAAAGAAAAAATAAATTATATTAGAAACTCTGTAAAAGTAATAATAGATGCTTACGATGGAACAACAGATTTTTATATAACAGATAAATCTGACCCAATAGCAATTGCATATAGTAATATTTATCCTGAACTATTTAAAGAAGGAGAAGAAATACCACAAGAAATTTCAAAACATATAGTATATCCAAAATATCTTTATAATATCCAAGCAAAAATATTAGAAAGATATCATAATGTTCAACCAGAAGTACTATATAGAGCAGATGATGTATGGGATGTAGCAAAAGAAAATACTAGCAGAACAACTAGTGCTGCAACAGGAACAGATATAGAACCATATTACACAATGGTTAAACTAACAAATAACAATTCAGCACAACTAGGATTAGTATTACCATACACAATAGAGGAAAAACAAAATATAACATCATACTTAGTTGCAACATGCGATAGCCACAACAACAAAAAATTAACATTATACAAATTTAAAACAGGAAGCTCAATACTTGGAACAATTCAATTAGACTCATTAGTAGAACAAGACGAAAAAATATTAAATGAACTAAACTCATTAAATGTAACAGGAACAAAAATACAAAAAAATATTATAATAGTTCCAATAAATAACACACTTTTATATGTTGAACCTATATATCAAATAATGTTAAATGATAAATCACAAGTACCACTACTAAAAAAAGTTGTAGTTGCATCAGGAAACAAAGTAGCAATAGGAAATAATATAGAAGAAGCTATTGCAAACTTGCTATCACAAGAAGCAATAAGCATAGAAGTAGAAGCAGAAGACAAAAATGAACTTATAAAACAAATAATAAATGCAAACAAAAATCTAGAAGAATCAAATAAAAGCAATAACTGGGAAATGATAGGAAAAGATATGTCAAAACTTCAACAGTTAATAGAACAATTACAAACATTAGTAGAACAAGATGAGAAAAAAGAAATTGAGCTAAACAAAAAACAAGGAAACATTAAAGATAGAACAAATGAAAATGTAAATTCAATTTCAAACGAGATGTAGACAAAAAGATTTTTCAAAAACTCTTGCAAAACTTTAATAAATATAGTAGAATAGATATGCTTGCAAAAAAGCATTTACCTTATACTTAACTAAAAGAATATCCGACTTTAAGTTCAGTTTAAGGCACATTAAGTAAAATAGGAGGGAAAACAATGACAAAGGAAAGAAAACAAGAAATTATTAATACTTTCAAAAGAGATGAAAACGATACAGGATCATCAGAAGTTCAAATAGCTCTTTTAACAGAAAGAATTAATGAATTAACAGAACACTTAAAAGTTCACAAAAAAGACAATCATTCAAGAAGAGGTCTTTTCAAAATGATAGGTAAAAGAAGAAATTTACTTAACTATTTAGCAAAAAAAGATTTACCTAGATACAGAGAAATAGTTAAACAATTAAATTTAAGAAAATAATTTATTTTAAGGGCGGATGGATACTTTCCGCCCTTAATTGCTAAACTGAAACATTGTAGGGAGTTACCACCATCGGCGACCCGGACGAAATCAAACAAGATAAGAAAAGATAATTGTATATGAAGAGTAGCTTGTAAAATGTGTTTAAACAGTAAACATATTTTAGAGGTTACATTCATAGAAAAATTATCTTCTTATATAAATTTAAACAAATTAAAAGGAGGAAGAATTATGTTTAAAACATATTCAATGGAACTTGCAGGAAGACCACT